>Ga0209395_1001989_pt1 | contig 27661 bp, 24 predicted proteins | sample GOMGulsemesocosm_3_FD_184635 | JGI IMG/M metagenome (GOLD analysis project Ga0209395, IMG submission 184635) | Methane-oxidizing microbial communities from mesocosms in the Gulf of Mexico - GOM9D Gulf of Mexico (SPAdes) (version 2) | ecosystem: Environmental > Aquatic > Marine > Cold seeps... | reverse complement strand
TTTCACGTACTTCATTTATGATCTTTTCTACCTGACTAATATCATCATAACGCAGACCAAAATTTTCTTTAATACGACGATTACTCATACGTGAGGGGTTTTCTACTACAATCTGTGTAAATAGGCTGTTAGGCACATACAGCGGGCGTTTATCGAAAGTACGAATGCGTGTTACACGCCAACCGATATCTTCAACGGTACCCTCAATAGATTTATCGGGACTACGGATCCAATCCCCAACTTTAAAGGGTTTATCCATATAAACCATTAAAGCCCCAAATAAATTGGACAGTAGATCTTTAGAAGCCATGCCAACGACTAATCCACCCATACCACCAAAAGCTAGTACACCAGAGATACTCACTCCAAGGGTTTGTACCACCGATAATATAACAATCACAGCAACTGATAGTTTAGCTAGTTTTGCCATTGCAGTTACTGTGGTTGTATCTTTATCATCGTGAGCAACAAAGGTTGCTTCGGCTTTATTCACTAAGCGCCAAAACGACCAACCAACCAACAACAGGATTGATATCTTCTGCACTAGTGGCAGATAATCAGAGATAAGCAAATCTTCACTTTCAGCGACTACACGTAGCGCCATTGAACCACCCATCAGTGCAATTAGCCAATTCATCGGGCGCCAAACAGCAAACCAAGCAATGTCATCCCAGTGGTTAGCAGTGCGCTCTATAACAACCTGTGTTTTTTTAGTAAAACCTCGCCACATCAACTGTACAATCAATGTGATGAAAAGTACTAACGCAAAGTTAGCAACCCAATTACCGATATTTAGTGTTATTAATAACTGCTGTAAATATAATTCAACTGTTTCAATCATTGTTATCTCTAAATGTAAAAAACCCTGCTTTGATAATATCAAAGCAGGGTTTTATTATGAATAGATTGTAGTGTTTAACGTCTTAATCTCTAACGTAAATCACTTCCATTGTCTCTTCGTCTTCGTCCCAGTCATCATCTTCATCGTCATCAGCAACGTAGTTCTCGTTAACTTCATCAATTGTAGATTCATGGTAATCGTCCCACTGGAACTCAACTTGTTGACGCTCTTCTTCAGCAGTATATTCTTTTGGCATCTCTTCAAGGTGATCTGCAACATTTTGACAAACTTGTTGCGTCCCCGTTTTCGAGATTGCAGCCACTTTATAAACCGGGCCATCCCACTCAAGACGGTCAATCACTGATTGCATAACGACTTCAGCATCTTCTTCAAGTAATAAATCGGTTTTATTAAAGATCAACCAACGTTGTTTCGCAGCTAATTTAGGGCTATGTTTTGCAAGCTCATCTAGAATAATTTCTGCATTATCAGCAGGATCAGTACCATCTGCAGGTAGCAAATCAACCATATGCAATAATACACGACAACGCTCTAAGTGGCGTAAGAAGCGCGTTCCTAAACCTGCACCATCAGAAGCACCTTCAATAAGCCCAGGGATATCGGCAATTACAAAGCTACGTCCGTGGCCCATACTTACAACACCTAAATTTGGAATAAGTGTAGTAAACGGGTAATCAGCTACTTTGGGTTTAGCTGCTGAAACACTACGGATAAACGTTGATTTACCAGCATTTGGCAAACCTAACATGCCTACATCGGCAAGTAACAGCAACTCTAATTGTAAGTTACGAATTTCACCAGGTGTACCATCTGTCTTCTGACGTGGTGCACGGTTAGTACTTGTTTTAAAACGTGCGTTACCTAAACCGTGAAAACCACCTTTAGCCACTAACAGCTTTTGACCGTCCGCAGTTAAATCACCAATCACTTCGCCGGTATCTTCATCACGAGCACGTGTACCAATTGGCACCGGAATCACTAAATCGTTACCACGAGAACCAGTACAATCACGTGTTTGACCGTTCTCACCACGCTCAGCCGCGTAAAAACGCACAAATCGGAAATCAACAAGGGTATTTAAGTTTTCATCGGCTTGCAGGTAAACATCACCACCATCGCCACCGTCACCGCCATTTGGGCCACCACGTGGGATATATTTTTCTGTACGGAAGCCGACACAGCCATTGCCACCATCTCCAGCGTCAATCTTAATTTTTGCTTCATCAACAAACTTCATTACCATCTCCAAGAAAAACATGTACAACACTCGTCATACACTGATTATACCTATTTCTATTAAACATAGATCACATTTTTATGGTTAATAGAGATAAATAAGTAAAAAAAAAGCCCCGCATAAGCGAGGCTTTAGAATCTTATTTCGAAACTGAATTACTCAGCAACGATGCTCACGAATGAACGTAGTGGCTTACCTTTCTTTTCGAATTTAACTGTACCAGTTTCTTTCGCAAAAAGAGTGTGATCTTTACCAAGACCAACATTTTGGCCAGCGTGGAATTTAGTACCACGTTGACGTACAAGGATATTACCAGCTAATACAGATTCGCCACCAAAACGTTTAACACCTAAGCGTTTACTTTCTGAATCGCGACCGTTATTAGTAGAACCACCAGCTTTTTTATGTGCCATTTTTAATAACTCCTAATTAAGCGTTAATCGCAACGATTTTAACTTCTGTAAACCACTGGCGGTGACCAGCTTGAGTACGAGAATGTTTACGACGGCGGAACTTAACGATTTTAACTTTTTTACCACGACCGTGGGCAACTACTTCTGCAGTTACTTTACTACCTTCAACGTATGGAACACCAACTTTGATGTCGTCTGCGTTTGCTACTAGAAGAACTTTATCAAATTCAACAGTTGCGCCAGCTTCTACATCTAGTTTTTCCAAACGAAGAGTTTGTTCAACAGCAACACGGTGTTGCTTGCCACCACTCTGGATAACAGCGTACATGTTTATTACTCCGTTCAGGCGTCTCGTGCTATTCATCTAAGGAATTAGCATCGAGAGCACACTTATTAATCACAATGGAGGCGGAGTCTACGGCAATTGATATCACTTGGCAAACATATTTAGCAAAAATAGTGTAAATAGTTTTGTCTTCTTTTTTTATAATTGTTAAAAACAGAAAAAATCAAAATTTACCCCATACTTTTCAATAAGTTAAAGCAACCCACAACACTGGAAAATTAAACATAAATAGTTCCTAAATTTTCACACAACAGAGTTGAGATAAACAGCATAAAGGGCAATAATAAGCACCACTTTTTTTGCGCATAATTCGGAACAGTTACCAGATGGATATTAAACAGATTCAACAGCTATCTAACAAGGAAATGTCACAAGTAAATGCTTTGATTCAAGCACAATTAACCTCCGATGTTGCCCTAATCAATCAACTAGGTTTTTATATTGTCAATAGTGGTGGTAAACGCATTCGCCCCTTAATCACTATATTGGCAGCCAAGGCACTTAATCTACACGATGAAAAAGTAACTAAACTAGCAGCCATTATTGAATTTATCCACACAGCAACCTTGTTACACGATGATGTCGTTGACGAGTCAGATCTGCGCCGTGGTGAGAAAACCGCCAATGCACTATTTGGTAATGCGGCAAGCGTATTAGTAGGAGACTTCTTATACACACGTTCATTTCAGATGATGACTGATTTACAAAACCTAAAAGTGATGAACATACTCTCAAATGCGACCAACATCATTGCAGAAGGTGAAGTATTACAGTTAATGAACTGTAACGATCCTGATACCACAGAAAAAAGTTATATGGATGTGATCTACTTTAAAACGGCTAAGTTATTTGAAGCAGCGACCCAATTAGTTGCGGTATTGGGTGAGCAGCCAGAGAATATAGAAAATGCCTTGCTTGATTACGGAAAATATCTAGGCACAGCATTCCAACTCACCGATGACGTGATGGATTACAGTTCAGATGCAGCTGAGATGGGTAAAAATACTGGTGATGATCTTGCTGAGGGTAAACCCACTCTGCCACTTCTATATGCAATTCAGCATGGCACAACTAAACAAGTAGCACTCATTAGAGAAGCGATTGAAAAAGCCAATGGTATGGACCATTTTGATGAGATCATGCAAGCACTTGCCGATACAAAAGCTTTAGAGTACACAAAGCAACGTGCAATTGAGGAAGCTGACAAAGCGATTAATGCAATCACCATTTTGCCTGAAAGCGAATATAAGCAAGCATTAATTAGTCTTGCGCATTTAGCCGCAGACAGAAAGAGCTAAGTTATAGCCCCTCCTTCTCCCGCTTAAAAGATGTAGCCTATGATAAACACTATCGCAGGCTACGAGCACCCAGTACAACTTAGCTAAAATACGCGACTTGATCATTAAGGTTACTTGATAATTTATGCAGTTGTGTTGCTCTATCTGCACTTTTAATCGCTGTTTCGTGGTTATCACTATTTAATGTGCTTATTTTATTTGCGTTGGACGAAATCTCTTGAGTTACTAGCGCTTGCTCTTCAGAAGTAGCGGCAATTGCATCTGATTGTTGCGCAATGACCACGACCTGGTTAGCAATACTTTGAAGTGACTGGCCAACTTCAAAAGCATGTTTAGTCACTATTTCTCCCCGCAATTCACTTTTCTCCATCATCACAACAGCACTACTTGTACATAAGCGAAGCTGTTCCATAATACCAACAACCTCTTTTACAGAGTCTTGTGTTCTGGCCGCTAATGTACGTACCTCATCAGCCACAACGGCAAAGCCCCTTCCCTGTTCTCCCGCTCGAGCTGCTTCAATGGCGGCATTAAGCGCCAGCAGATTAGTCTGTTCCGCTATTTCATCAATCATCTTAGTGACACTCTGGATATTATCGCTTTGTTGACTAACACGCTTAATCGACTCTGAGGATGCTTTTAACTGAGTATTTAGCTCAGTAATATCTGAACTCATCTCTTTAACCAACGCGGCGCCTAGATTTGCATCTTTATTAGCAACACTCACACTGCCTGCAATCTCTTCTATCTGCTGTGCAGATGATTTTGCTGTCACCGCAATCTCTTCGATAGCGGCGACAACTTGCTCGATCTCACCCTGTTGTTGGTGAGACTTCCCTAAACTGCTGTCAGCATCACTAGCAACGCTATTTGACTGAATATGCAGGTCATCACTGTTCGAACGTAATCCACCAACAAGATCATTTAACTTAGTCGCCATGGTATCAACACCATGCATTAGCTTGTCGACTTCATTGTTTGAATTGGGATTGGTCTTGCCAACAGAAAAACTCACTTCACCATTACCTAAACGTTGCATATAATCGCTTAATACAGTAAGAGGGTGAACCATTCTACCGACAAAGAACCCCATTATCACTAAGGTAAACAAACCAACAACCAGTGAAATACTAATAATACTGATCAATAATTGCTCACTCTCCCTCGTTATTTCAGCTACAGTTGTTCCACCAACAAGCTTCCACTGCCACCCTTCAACATCCGCGTAAACCATGTAACGTTCCTGGTTGTCATCAGCTTGATACTGCACAACACCCTCGGAGTTCCTAAAGACTTCTTCGAAAGGGTTGCTTTTATTCGAACCTTGCGTTAATGAATTTTCTGCATTGGTTTTATTTGGGTGATAAAGATAACTGCCTTTATTTTTACTATTATTCGCAAGTACAAAACTAACCCCTGTTTCCCCCCAGCCTATATTTGATAAATTAGAAAAAACATCCTGTGTTGCATCCCCGATAGGAATACCAACAAATGCAATAGCAACAACGTTATTAGAATTGTCTTTTATAGGTTGATAATAGGTAAGGTAATCAGCGCCAAATAATACCACTTGAGCATAATAGGACTGACCATCACTCAATTGATCAAAACCAGGGTGTTTCTTGCCAAGCATCGTTCCTACAGCTCGTTGTCCACTCTCTTTTTTTAAAGAAGTCGATACGCGTAAAAAGTCATTTCCTGATTTTAAAAATAGCGTTGATATCGCGCCAGTATCACGAAAGAACTGATCAACTGCATCAAAATTATTAATAATTGACACCCCATTCATTGAAACATCTTTTAACTGATGTTTATCTAAGGATACATTGGTATTTTCAAAGGTAAGGCCTTTTAGATAGGCATTCTGAAATGTGGATTCCAATGTTTTAACGCTATCAAGATAGATAGAAAATTGACTAGTAATAGTGGTGGCTAGTGCGCTAATTCGGGATTGTTGTTCAGATAAGGTGCGTTTAAGTAATGCTTCTGAAATGCTTTGATAAACAAGTGTTGTAATAGTTGAAAAACCTAGGATCAAACATAGGCTAATAATAGATATCATTTGCACTGTAACTGTGCGGTTTTTATAAGCTTTCATCGTTCTATCTCCTTTAATATTAGTAAAAGAGTAAACGACTTTTAAATTACTGACAGCCCAAAATCAAAACAAAGTCAATAATTTGATCTAGATCAATTTAATAAATAAAGCCCCTAGTATGTTGCCATACTAGGGGCTTATATCTTTTAACGATTTGATTAAGCGAAAGGGTTCACTTGAATCATTGTTTCGTTACGATCTGGACCAGTAGAGATAATATCCATTGGTACACCTGTTAACTCTTCTAAACGCTTGATGTAAGCTTTAGCGTTTTCAGGTAGTGCATCGTATGAAGTAACACCAAAAGAGATTTCGCTCCAGCCAGGCATTGTTTCATAAACAGGCACAGCTACTTCGTAACCGTCAGCTGACATAGGTGGTACATCAACCACTTTACCGCCAGGCATAGTGTAACCAGTACAGATTTTAATCTCTTCTAAGCCATCTAAAACATCAAGCTTAGTTAAACAGAAACCAGTGATACTGTTTAACTGTACGGCACGTTTAATAGCAACCGCATCAAACCAACCTGTACGACGTAAACGACCTGTTGTTGCGCCAAATTCATGACCAACAGTACCTAAATGGTGACCAGCAGGGTCTAATTTATCAACGCCATCATAAAGCTCAGTTGGGAAAGGACCCGAACCAACACGTGTTGTATAAGCTTTAACGATACCTAAAACGTAATTTAGGTGTGTAGGGCCAAAGCCACTACCCGTAGCAACGCCACCTGCAGTTGTATTTGAAGAGGTTACATATGGGTATGTACCGTGGTCGATATCAAGAAGTGTACCTTGAGCACCTTCAAACAAGATATTTTCGCCACGTAAACGGGCTTTATCTAGTTCATCTGTCACGTCAATAATCATACTAAGTAGTAACGGTGCCATTTCGATCATCTGTGCAAGCACGTCATCGTAGCTCACTGGCTCTACTTTGTAGTAGTTTTCTAATTGGAAGTTATGGTATTCCATCACTTCTTTTAGTTTCACTGCAAATGTATCCATATTGAATAGATCATCAATACGTAAACCACGGCGAGAAACTTTATCTTCGTAAGCTGGACCGATACCACGCCCTGTAGTACCAATAGCTTTGTTACCACGTGCTTTTTCACGCGCCATGTCTAATGCAACATGGTAAGGCAAGATTAGTGGACAACCTTCACTAATGAACAGACGTTCTTTAGCAGGAATGCCTCTATCAGTTAGCATGTTCATCTCTTTGAACAGTGCATCTGGTGCTAATACAACACCGTTGCCGATAACACATTTTACGTTTTCACGTAGGATGCCTGATGGAATTAGATGAAGAACAGTTTTCTCTCCATCAATTACAAGTGTATGACCCGCATTGTGTCCGCCTTGATAACGAACTACCCATTGCGCTTTGTCTGTCAGTAGGTCTACAACCTTACCTTTACCTTCGTCACCCCATTGAGTGCCAAGAATTACTACGTTTTTTCCCATCAGAATCACATGTCTCTAGCGAATTGAGCGGGGATTTTAGCAAACATTAATTACCTTGATCAATGTTTAATTATTAAATCCGCTCTAGTTTGAATTTCAGACGAAAAAAAAGGGCGAATAAATCGCCCTTTAAAATGAGTATTATAGAAATTAATCTTTAGTATTCATAAACTTAAAGAATTCAGAGTCAGGACTTAATACCATCACATCATCTTTATCAGAAAAGCTTTTTTCGTAAGCTTGCATACTACGTAAGAAAGCAAAGAAGTTTGCATCCTGTGAATATGAGTCAGCATAAATCTTAGAAGACTGTGCATCACCTTCACCACGCACTTCTAATGACTTCTTATTCGCTTTTGCTAACATGATCGATACTTTACGATCGATATTTGCACGAATCACTTCCGATTTTTCTTGACCTTGAGAACGATGCTCTTTTGCTACCGCTTTACGTTCAGCGCGCATACGTTTATAGATACTGCTACTTACTTCATCAGGCAGGTTAATTTTCTTGATGCGCACATCAATCACTTTAATACCTAATTCAGATGAACGTGCCATGCGTTTCAGTGCAGTCTCCATCACTTCACCACGTTTACCTGAAACGATATCTTTAATAGTGTGTGAACCAATTTCATTACGTAGCCCATTATTGATTTTACGTTTAAGTAGCGCTTCAGCTTGTAGTTTATTACCACCGGTTGCTAGGTAATAAACAGCAAGGTCTTCAATCTGCCATTTTACGTAAGAATCAATAATAAGATCTTTCTTTTCAGAGGTAACAAAACGATCTGCTTGATCATCAAGTGTTTGGATACGTGTATCCATGATACGTACAGAATCGATCATCGGTACTTTAAAGTGTAAACCAGCAGGGTAAACAACAGGGTTCCCCTCTGAATCACGCTTTACTTTACTGAACTGCATCACGATACCGCTTTGCCCTTCAGAGACAACAAACGCACTGCTGATAAAAGCGATAAACAGTACGATTGGTAAAATTAAAAGTTTATTCATTATTAATCTCTCCCGCCACTACGGCTACTACGAGAAAATCTATCACTCGTCGAATTTCTTTCATCTAAATCTGCTTTTTCATCTGCGTTAGAACGCGTCTCAATTTCAGATGAATAAGTAGTTTGTGGCGCTGTCGCACCTTTATTCATTAGCTTATCAAGCGGTAAGAATGTTAAATTACCACCTGCTTTGTTATCAATTAATACTTTAGAGCTGTTATTTAATACAGACTCCATTGTCTCAATGTAGATACGCTGACGTGTTACTTCTGGGTTTGCTTTGTACTCAGGCAACAACTTGTTGAAACGTGCAACTTCACCTTGCGCTTTTAAAACGATACCTTCGCTATAAGCTTGTGCTTGTTGCTCGATACGTTTCACTTGACCACGTGCGATAGGCTCTTTTTGACGCTCATATGCTTCTGCTTCACGTACAAAACGTTCTTCATCTTCTTGTGCCGCAATCGCATCATCAAATGCTTCTTTAACCTGCTCAGGTGGGCGTGTTTGCTGTAAATTCACATCAACAATTTCAATACCTAAGTTATAAGGTTCGATGATTTTATCCAGCATCTCCCAAGTCTCTTGGCGAACCACTTCACGACCCGTTGTTAAAGCATCATCCATGCTTGAATGACCAACAACAAAACGTAACGAGCTATCTAACGCTTGCAATAAGCTGTTATCAGCATTAGTCACACTAAATAGATACTTCTCAGGAGCAACGATACGGTATTGAACTTCCATCGCAACAGTAACAATGTTTTCATCTTCAGTTAGCATGAAACCCGTTGTTGGCATAGTGCGGAACGCTTCAACGTTGATAGGAATAATGCTATCAACAAATTTAGGGTTCCAATGCAAACCAGGTTCAACTTGGCTGTGATAAGCACCAAAACGCAATACAACACCACGATCAGATTCCTTGATTGTATACCAACCACTTACAAACCAAACAACAAATAGCAACGCAATAACAGCGATTGCAGCAAATTTTCCACCACCGCTTTTATTACCACCACCCGAAGATGGCTTTTTACCAAACAGCCCACCAAACAGGTCTGCCGCTTTTTGAAATATAACGTCTAGATCAGGTGGCCCCTGCTCATTTTTCTTTTTACCATCATTTTGCCACGGGTCTTGATCTTTTTTACCATCTTTACCCGGTTCATTCCAAGCCATCCAAGCCATATTAGCCCTCGATATGTAAGTGATTAAATTTAAAATATAAATGTAGCAATGATCTTAACAAGAATAAAGCTACTATGACATATTATGTTATTATTTATTTTCTAGCAGGCACGCCTCAAGCGCGCCATCAAACTGCTTACGTAAACGAGATAGGTCAACGTTATTGATACGAATATCTAATAAACAATCACCATTTTCATCATAACTTTCACTTGTTATGCAGTTCAGCTCATAAAAAGCAGCGCGCAGTTTGCCCTGTGCTGGCGGCAGTGCTAACTGTAAAGCACGAATCTGTCCCGATAAATGTGCGGTTAACGCTTCAAAAAGTAGTTCAACACCTTCACCTGTATGAGCCGATAACCAAACACGTGTTGGTTTACCTTGATCATCAAAGTCAATACGTGGCTCAACGTCATCAAGCGCATCGATTTTATTCATGATGGTCAATTGAGCTACATCACCGGCATCAATATCGGTTAATACACGCTGCACGGCATCAATATTATCGCGGTAGCTTTCGTCAGAACAATCAACAACATGAAGCAGTAGTGTTGCCTCACGTGTCTCTTGCAGTGTCGCTTTAAAGGCGGCAACTAAATCATGAGGGAGGTGACGTACAAACCCTACTGTGTCTGCAAGAATACAGTTACCCACATCGTTAATTTCAATTTGACGTAGAGTAGGGTCTAGCGTTGCAAACAGTTGATCGGCAGCGTAAACACCTGCATTGGTTATCTGGTTAAACAGTGTTGATTTTCCCGCATTGGTATAACCCACTAAAGAAACCGTTGGCAGTTCAGCACGTTGACGGGCACGACGACCTTGGTCACGCTGCTTGGCCACTTTAGCAAGACGCCCTTTAATCGCAGTAATACGTGCGCTTAATAGACGTCTATCGGATTCAAGCTGTGTTTCACCTGGACCACGCATCCCCACACCACCTTTTTGTTTATCAAGGTGAGTCCAACCACGAATAAGCCGTGTAGACATAAAGCGCAACTGCGCGAGCTCAACCTGCAACTTACCCTCGTAGGTACGTGCACGCTGTGCAAATATATCTAAGATAAGTGCAGTTCTATCAAGTACCAAACACTGGCAGATAGCTTCGAGGTTACGTTGTTGCGCGGGGGTAAGAGAATGATTAAAGATAACAACATCAGCCCCTAGTGTTTGCACCGCATCTGCAACCTCTTGTGCTTTACCTGTGCCAACAAAATAGCGAGCATGGGGGGATTTTCGAGGGCCGGTTACAGCCCCAATTGTTTTAACACCTGCAGAGCTAACTAATAACTTAAGCTCATCGAGATCTTCTTTTTTTTCATCATCAGAAAAAGTGATATGAACTAAAACAGCCTGTTCACCGGCTTCGTAACGATCAAACAATTAAATAACGCTCCAAAAATGGAATATATAATAAAAGATAACTCTACCACAGTCATTTCATAGTAGCTCAAAATTTGGATAAAAAAATGGCCTGCTTCTAGCATAACTAGCGGGCAAGCCAACAATTCTAATGTGATTTAGTAAACTACTCTACATGGGGAATAGAAGGCACTGCACGACCTGGAACAACCGTTGAGATAGCATGCTTATAGACCATTTGGCTTACTGTATTTTTCAGTAAAATCACAAACTGATCAAAAGACTCAATCTGCCCCTGAAGCTTGATCCCATTTACTAAATAAATTGACACTGGAATACGTTCTTTACGTAGCGTATTCAAAAATGGGTCTTGTAATGATTGTCCTTTAGCCATGTGATTCCCTTATTGTTTTTATTATTAATTTAGTGAAACCAGTATAAACAATGATTAAATAAAAACCGATTTGAATGTTAAATTTTTGATCGGTAACACTTTCTTAATCTTCACTTAATGCCATTTTACAACGTTCAAAATTACTTTCATCACCACTTTCAAGCCAATGAAGTTCACTTTTCCATCCACGAAGCCAAGTCATCTGTCTTTTAGCCAATTGACGCGTTGCAACAACACCACGGAAAATCATCTCTTCATGGTCCATTGTGCCATCAAGATATTCCCACATTTGGCGATAACCGACACAGCGCATCGAGGGTAAATCTAGATGTAAGTCTCCGCGTTCACGTAAACGTTCAACTTCCTCTTGAAAACCAGCGTCTATCATCAACTTAAAACGACGTTCAATACGTTCATGCAATACTTTTTTATCACTTGGTGCTATTGCAAACTGTTTGAAATTAAAAGGTAATGTCTCACTTTTGGTTTCTGTTAATTCAGTCATACTTTTACCTGAAATTCGGTAAACCTCAAGGGCGCGTGATAAACGTTGTGGATCGTTAACATGAATACGTTTAGCTGACACAGGATCTATCTCAGTTAGTTGATCATGCAAATACTGCCAACCAAACTGCTTTGCCTCTTTTTCTAGCTCACCTCGTATTTCAGGATTAGCGCTTGGCAGTGGTGATAAACCATCAACCAATGCTTTGTAATAGAGCATAGTACCGCCAACTAGCAAGGGGGTTTTGCCACGGTTCACAATATCAGTCATTAGGCGAACAGCATCATCACGGAAATCACCCGCAGAGTAGGCCTCTAATGGGTCAATAATATTCACTAACGCGTGTGGTGCTTGTGTTAGTTCATCATCGGTTGGTTTAGCGGTACCAATATCCATACCTTTATAGATAAGTGCAGAATCAACACTGATGATTTCACAGTTACATTGCGTTGCTAAACGGATAGCAAGATCTGTTTTCCCCGATGCTGTCGGCCCCATTAAAAAGACTACCGTTGGCAAATTATTCATCTGAAAAACCTTGTAATAAAAGAGAGAGATCGGGTTTGATATAAAGAGAGTCTTGAACTAACAACGATTGCGCTGAAAATAACGTTAACAGTGGTACTACTTCGTTGCTATCAAAAAGCTTGTCACTCATGAGCAGTTTCACCATAAAGCGACAAAAATCACTGACTTTATCTTCACTAAGCTCATCTTCACACTCAGTTAAGTGATCAAGTAACTGCGGTAATATTTTGGCTATTGGCGCTTGGCGAAGCAGTGCAGGCACTTTACTGATAATAAGCTTATCTGCCTGTTTTTTAAAAGTGAAACCTAAACGAGCAAATAACTGTTCGAATCGTTCACTTACCAATAAAGCACTTTCATCTAACTTAATGCGTACAGGGAGTAATAACGGCTGAGCGATAATCTCACCATTGTGCCACGCATCCATTAGTTTTTGCTGTTCAATAAACACAGCGGTATCTCGTAAAGAGAGCAGAATTAATTCATTTTGCTGAGTGACTTTGATTAAGGCATATTGGTTTTTTATCAGGCTTATCAGCTCAAAACTTTCATCTTGTTTTAAGGCTGGTAAGGCAACTATTGGCTGATGTGCTTCACTGACAAAATCACAATAAGCATTAACTTGCTTATCATCTAAAGCCTCACGTTGATAACTGTGCTGATAATTCGGCTGAGAACTAGGTTGATAGTTCCCTTGATAACTTGATGAGCCCGTAGAAGTTTCACTAGCAGGTCGCTCTGAAATAGGAACAGCTAATGTGGGTGGTTGATAATCGTGATCACTGTTTTGTTGGTGTGACTCATTAGCAGTATCACTATTAAGCGTCACAGAAAGTGTACTAACAATGTAATCATGTACCCAACGTGCTTGATGAAAACGCACCTCATGTTTAGATGGATGAACGTTAACATCCACCTGATCTGCGGCGCAGTTTATATAGATAACATAACCGGGAAACTGCCCTTCGGGTAACAGACGTGCATAAGCCTGTTTAATTGCGTGATTAACTAACTTGTCACGGATCATACGACCATTGATATAGCAGTATTGCACATCACCTAATAGCCGTGGCGAAAGCCTGTCTGATATCCAACCTGATATTTTAAGAGGAGTTTCTTCATTTTCAAAACCTTCACTATTAAAAGCAAGTGCGCTTTTAACAAAACTCTCACTACAGATAGCGGCAAGGCGTTTATCAACCTGTGTGTCTGTTTGAGCAGCCCGGTATTGACGGATCACTTTACCGTTATGCTTTAATACAAAACTAATCTCAAAACTACTTAACGCGATGCGGCGTATCAACTCATCAATATGTTGAAATTCTGTTTTTTCAGTTTTTAAGAAGCGGCGTCTTGCAGGAGTATTAAAGAATAGATCTAATACCTCAACGGTGGTGCCCTGTGGGTGTGCAACAGGCCGGATATTAACCTGCATATCACGGCCCTCAGCTACCGCTTGCCAAGCTTGATCTTGGCCTTCAGGTTTTGAAGTAAAGGTTAAACGTGAAACCGAGCTGATACTCGCTAGCGCTTCGCCACGAAAACCAAGGCTAACAATCGCTTCTAAATCATCGAGATGGCTTATTTTACTGGTCGCATGACGGCTCAACGCTAAAGTTAATTGCTCTTTTTGAACACCTTTACCGTTATCCTTAATGCGGATACATTTTGCGCCCCCCTTTTCTATATCAATTTCAATGCGTGTTGCACCAGCATCTAAGCTATTTTCGATTAACTCTTTAACAACAGATGCGGGACGCTCGACCACCTCACCCGCTGCTATTTGGTTAGCAAGACGAGCAGGTAAAATTTGAATAGCCATATTGAAGTTTTCCAGAAAACTTAAGTCGTTGGAATAGTAAGTAGTTGACCAATCGCAAGTGAGCTTGAACGTAACTTGTTGATTGATTTAATCTGTGAAGTCGTTGTGCCATAACGTTTGGCAATAACCGAAAGTGACTCACCACTACGTACTTTATGAGTGGTCAATTTACTTGCATCAGCAGGAATTTTTATTTTTTGCCCCACTGAAAGTGAGGTTGAACGTAACTTATTATGCTTTTTAAGCACCGAAGAGCTTGTGCCGTAACGCGCAGCAATTACCGATAGAGATTCGCCACTACGTACTTTATGTACCGTTGCTCGATTTGAGCGGGCATTGTTTGTAGCTACATAACCGAGACTTGGGATCTTAATTTTCTGACCAATTGCTAGCGAAGTAGAGCGTAACTTATTATAGCTTTTAAGCTCACCAATAGTTTTTCCATAACGGCTTGCAATCACAGAGAGTGACTCACCGCTACGCACTTTATGCACCGTTGCTTTTTTTACTTTTACAGGCGTTTGCTTAGTAGCCACTAGCACTTGGCCATTGCCAGTAGGAATTTTAATCTTCTGTCCAATCGCCAGTGAGGTTGAACGCAAATTGTTATAAGTTTTAAGTTCACTACTCGTTGAGCCGTAACGTTTAGCAATGACAGAAAGCGATTCTCCACTACGTACTTTGTGCACCGTTGGTTTGGTTTTTACTGTTTGTATAACAGTACCGCCCGGTATTTTAATTTTTTGACCAATCGCTAGCGAGGTTGAGCGCAGGTTGTTATAGCGTTTTAGCTCGCTACTTGTTGAACCATAACGACTAGCAATCACAGAGAGTGACTCACCACTACGCACTTTATGTACTGTTGCTTTAGGTTGTTTTGATTGAGCCGTTTGTACTGTTGCGTTACCTGGAATCTTTATTTTCTGACCAATTGCTAATGAGGTAGAACGCAGGTTGTTATAACGTTTCAGTTCGCTGCTTGTTAAGCCGTAACGGTTAGCGATAACAGAAAGTGACTCCCCTCCCTTAACCTTATGTATTTTTACCTGCGTTAATATAGAGGATTGTACAGGCACAACCGGTGTAGGGTTATGTTTCACCACTAACTGGTAGTTAGAAGGGATTTTTAATACTTGACCAATTCGCAATGAGTTAGATTTTAAGCGGTTATGTGACTTTAGTTCACTTGAACTCACACTATAACGTTGCGCTAAAATAGACAGAGACTCACCACTACGAACAGTATGCTTGATGACACGCTTTTTCTGTGCAAATAGCGAATCATGCGGTGGAGACTGTCTAAAGTGACGGTAAATACCTTTATACACCGCATTGGCAACTTTAGTTTGATAGTCAGCTTGGTTTAATAAACGCTCTTCACGGTGATTAGTAATAAAGCCAGCTTCCACCAAAATAGAAGGAATGTAGGGAGATTTCAGTACTGCGAGGCTTGCACCAACAGGTTTCTTTTTATGTAGTTTAGTGATCTGCTTTAACTCTTTAACCACCAAATCACCTACATCCGAGCCAACCTGCATGGAGTTAGCTTTAGACATATCAAAGAATACTTTGTTTAAAAAGGGAACACTACTTGCTGTATCCGTTGACTCGCCTTTACCACCGAGTAACTCGGAGTGCACTTCATGGCGCTCCATACGGCGACCCATTTCAGAGTTTGCTCGGCGATCAGAAAGGATCCAAACAGAAGCACCACTAGGCTGGCTTGAAGTAAAACCATCGGCATGAATAGAGACTAAAAAATCAGCTTTTCCTTTGAATGCCAATTCTGAGCGTTTGTTTAAATTTACGTAATAATCGCCAGTACGAATTAAAAATGCATCCATACCCGATTGTTGTTTAATACGTCTTTGCAAACGCTTGGCAATTTGCAGGGTGATATTTTTTTCGTAGCTAAATTTACCTAAAGCACCGGGATCATCACCACCGTGGCCAGCATCAATGGCTATCATCACATCACGACCCGTGATCGTGGGTTGTGGAGGCTCTTTTGGTTTTTTTGCTTTGGCTGGCGCCGTCGCTTTGGTATGTGGTAGGTCAATCACTAGACGATGACCGTATGGCTTGGCAGGCGGAAGCACAAATGTTTTTGCTTTACTAGCCTGCTTAAGATCAATCACTAAACGGTAAGTCGTTTTACTTTTACTGCTACTTTCACGAATATTTTTTACTAACGGACCTTTATGGGATAACTTTTTAAGATTAGCAGCACTGCTTGTTGACTTAACATCAACAACCAAGCGATCTGGCTTCTTAAGGTAGTGAACCTCATAATTGGGTTTACTGCTAAGATCTAAAACAACACGTGTTTTCTCAGGAGAGGGCCATGCACGCACACTTTTTAATTGATTAGCCTGCACACAGTTAAAGGCTAATAATAAAAAGCTAATAAAAAATAGTTTTAGTGTAAAAATATTACGACTTAATTTCATAATTTTTGAAGTACTTGTTTGCCTGTTTCTGTATTTGCTTGTAATTCGATAACACGTTGCTCACCATCATAACGAAGAGTCAGGTCTATATCAGCAAGCGGTAAGACCCCTTCTCCACGCTCTGGCCACTCAACTAAACAATGGCTATTATCAACAAAGTAATCGCGAATCCCCATAAACTCTAACTCTTCAGGGTCACCTAAACGATACAAATCAAAATGATAAACCTGCCAGTCAGCCAACTCGTAGGGTTCAACCAAGGTATAGGTTGGACTTTTTACATTGCCTTGGTGACCTAACCCTTGAATAAAACCACGTGTTAAGGTGGTTTTACCCGCGCCTAAATCACCATGTAAATATATACAAGTCGCGACCGTACAAGCCGCGCTTAAACGGCCACCAAAATTGACGGTTTGCTGTGCATCACTTAATTTTTCTGAAAAATGTTCTGACATTATGGGTTAACTAACTTCCTGATATATGGGAAAAGATCGCTGGCTAATAGACCTCGCTCATCGGACTCTGCAGCTGCGTCAGCAGCCAAGCCATGGATAGATACCCCTAAAATAGAGGCCTGTAGCGAATCTAATCCTTGTGCTAATAATCCTGCAATGATACCAGAAAGTACATCCCCCATGCCACCACTAGCCATTCCTGGGTTGCCAACATTGGCAACATACACGCGTTTGCCATCACAAATTAGCGTTCCAGCCCCTTTTAAAACAACCACGCCGCCAAAACTACGTTGCAGATTACGCACCGCACTGAAGCGATCTTCCTCTATTTGACGAATAGAACAACCAAGCAGGGTAGCAGCCTCACCGGGGTGGGGCGTTAATATCCAATTGTCTTTCCACGCAGGTTTATTAACCAGTAGATTCAGTGCGTCCGCATCAACAACGGTTGGCAATTCACTGGCTAACGCATAATCAAGTAGTGTTTGCGCCCATTCATCTAAACCAAGACCAGGCCCGATAACAAGCACTGTTGCCCAATCTCGAATGGCACTACTATCTAAGTTACCTAAGTCAGCACCTTCTCCCATTAGTTCAGGCCGGCCTGCAAGAATGGTTAAAATATTTTCAGGTAGGGTTAAAACTTTCACTAAACCAGAGCCACAACGTAGTGCCGCTTCAGAGGATAATCGTGCAGCCCCCGGCATACCAACATTGCCTCCGATAACCAGTGTTTTACCAAAGAAACCTTTATGACTTGTGCGTGTACGAGGTTGCAGATAACCACAAATATCAGCATAGGTGGCGCGTAATACTGTATTTTCACATAATGCCTCAAACTCTTCTTCAACACCTAACCCAGAGAAATAGACTTTTCCACAGTGCTCCGCTGAACGACCCGTAAATAGCCCCTGCTTCAAACCAACAACACAAATAGTTGCATCAGCATTCACAGCAACATCTTTAATCGCACCTGTATCTGCGTTTAAACCCGATGGAATATCGACACTTAATACCGATTTCTCTGTTTGATTAATTTTATGAATTAAACGCTGATACTCCGCACGTACCGTGCCTAATAAACCCGTACCTAATAATGCATCAATAATGACATCAGCTCTTTCAAAATCAGCTTGTTCAATACCATCAATAACCCCCTGTTCAACACGCCATGCATTGCGCGCTTCAGCGGCATCCCCCGTTAGTTCACTTGCATCTCCCACCTGACAAAGTTGCACACCTAGTCCTGCTTCCTTTGCAATGGCTGCAAATATATAACCATCACCACCATTATTTCCTTCACCCGTTAATACCAATACATTTTTAGCTTCAGGAAAATGAACTTTAAAGACTTCATAACACGCTTGACCTGCACGGTTCATTAATCCGTATAAACTGGTACCCACTTGCTCAGCGGCAAGCGCTTCAAAATCTTTTATCTGCTGAGCACGATATAAAGAGTGTGGTAAACTGCTTTGGATTTTTATCTGATCAGAAAACATATTCTTGTCCTGTTTACGCAAATAGTAAGAAAGAGAAAATAATGGTTGAGCAAATTTTACCTGATGACAAACTTAACCCTCAGGAAATCGATTTAATTCAGTTAACTGAAAATATCAAGCTCTGGGGAAAAGCGCTAGGTTTTCAGCAAGTGGGTATCTCAGATATCGATCTCAAACAACATGAAGCTAAATTACAAGAGTGGTTAGACAACCAATATCACGGTGAAATGGACTATATGGAAAAGCACGGTATGAAACGTGCTCGTCCTGCTGAGCTTCACCCCGGTACATTACGTGTTATCTCCGTACGTATGGATTACCTACCAGATAACGCACAATTTGCACGTACACTTAAAAATAAAGATAACGCTTATATTAGCCGTTATGCACTGGGTCGCGATTACCACAAAGTATTACGTAAACGGCTAAAACAGTTAGGCCAAAAAATTGAACAACAAGTAGGCAAGCTAGGTTATCGTCCTTTTGTGGATAGTGCTCCCGTTTTAGAGCGGCCTCTGGCTGAAAAAGCGGGCCTTGGTTGGACTGGTAAGCACTCACTTCTTATTGATGCAAAAAATGGCTCATGGTTTTTTATCGGCGAACTGATGATTGATCTAGCCTTACCCGTTGATAGCCCAGTGGAAGAAAAATGCGGTCAATGTGTTGCCTGTTTAAAGATATGTCCCACCCAAGCTATTGTGGCTCCCTATGTGGTTGATGGCCGTCGTTGCATCTCCTACTTAACGATTGAACTGCAGGGACCTATTCCTGTTGAATTTCGTAAAGCGATTGGTAACCGCATTTATGGTTGCGATGATTGTCAGCTTATCTGCCCGTGGAACCGTTTTGCTAATACAACGCAAGAGCAAGACTACCAAGCACGCCATCAACTAGAAAAACAACCCTTATTAGAGCTTTTTGATTGGAGTGAAACAGAATTTTTAACTAATACAGAGGGTTCTCCAATTCGCCGCATTGGTTATGAACGTTGGTTACGCAATATTGCAGTGGCTCTAGGCAATGCACCAAGTAGCAGCGCTATTGTTAACGCGTTAACGAATAAGCTAGTAGCAAGTGACTCTGAACTATTAAACGAACATATTCATTGGGCATTAGAGCAGCACGCTTTGCAGATCCCTGTTGTTAATGAACGCTTAAACAATCGTTTGATTAAAGCGATTGAAAAGGGGTTACCAAGAGACGCTTAATGAGCACCTTGCCTCATAAATAAAATTATAATAACGCGCTCACCTTGACAGATAAGCCATTGTCTCCAAAGCTTAAAGTATCATTTACAGGCGTTGGAGGATTTATGATCGCAGTACTTTTCCGTTGGGATATTAAACCAGAGTGTGAACAAGCATTTAAAGAGGGATGGTCGGAGATCATCCACCGTAATATTGAAAAATATGGCGCACTTGGATCGCGATTGCATAAAAGCCAAGAAAACCAGTGGGTCTCCTATAGCCAGTGGCTAAGTGAAGATCATTATCTCAATGCGCAAAACTGCCAAGACAAACATGAACAAGCACGCATAAAAATGATCACTGCCATTAACAAAACCTATGACCCCATTGTGATGGTGCCTATACTCGATCATCTGCTCGCAAGTGAAACCACACAACCACAGTTATTGCCTTAATTGCAGGTGGATGCGTGGTACGAGACTGCACACATATTTAAGCAAAACCTATGCAGCCATTGTAATGTTGCCAGTACCCGATCATCTGCTTGCAAGTGAAACCACACTACCACAACTATTGCCTTAATTGCAGGAGGGTGCGCGGTAGAAGACAGCACACATATTTAAGCAAAACCTATGCAGCCATTGTAATGGTGCCAGTACCCGATCATCTGCTTGCAAGTGAAAGCACACTACCACAACTATTGCCTTAATTGCAGGAGGGTGCGCGGTAGAAGACAGCACACATATTTAAGCAAAACCTATGTTCCCATTGTGATGGTGCCCGTATTAGATCACTTACTAGCAAGTGAAACCACACAGCCACAGTTATTGCCATAAGCGCATATGATAGGTACGCTAGTAACACATATTCTAAGTAGGACAATATAATGAGCAGTGTACTAACAGAGCAGCAAGTTAAAGATATTCAAAAACTCGATGCGCAAAAGCGTTATAACTACCTACTAAAAGAGGTAAATAAAAATAAACAGATCTGGTTATTAGTTGATGAACATGGCTGTGTAATGCTTAATAGTGATGATGAAGACTGTGTGCCTGTTTGGCCAAATGAAGAGTTTGCATTAGCGTGGGCAACAGAGGAGTGGTCACACTGCACAGCGGAGTCTATCTCACTCGAAAAATGGCACAACCGCTGGACACATGGCCTTGAAGACGATGAACTTGCACTGGTTATTTTCCCAGATCAAAACAGTGAAGGTCTGATCTTCTTCCCTGATGAGTTTGATTTTGAACTTAAGCAACAAGCAAGAAAAAAATAGTGTTACTGCCAATTGTGACAATAGACAGTAACAATGTCAGAGGCATTTTCCTCTGACATATCTTTAGGGGAGCAGTGATAGTATTGCTTGCCTAGCTAAATACATTAAGTTTCAACATTAATGGTTAGGGTAGTAGTAGTTAACCATCAAGTATTGAGATGTACCGGCATCACCATCAAAAATCAGGCTATTATCTTCTAACGCCTCATCGTAATGGATACCTGCATCACCTGTTATAGAGATATTTTTTCCACGTATTGCCCCCATTAAATCACCACTTGCGCCAACATTAATATCACCTAAAGGGGCGTATACACTAGCGTACATCTCTGTATTGCCATCAAAAGTGAATGCATTATCAGCAACCCTGTCAAAATCTAACTGAGCGGCATCTCGAGCCTCTCTTGCGTCAACTAATGCACTTATATTCTCAGCAGTAGGATCATTATTTTTGTCTTCAAGGGCAACGTCAAAATCGGCTTGAGCGTCGGTTAAGATTGCCTGACGCTCACTACTAACCTCTTCTTTTTCATAGGATGAGTAAACCGTTAAGGGGACCTTACCATCATCAGCTTTATTAAATGAAGCGCCAGGGAATACCTGAGCATCAGAGCCTATATCAACCGAGCCCTCAGACAAGATAGTTAGCGAGCTTGTCGCTGCTGCGCCAGAGGCAAAAACAAAACCAGCACCACCTCCCCCTACGCTTAAGTCGCCACGAACAAGAATTGTGACGTGCCCTTCAATTTCAATGTTACGGTTAACTAAATGTAGATCGTCAAAAATGAATACCTCCCTTGGATGTTTGTTCTCTAAATCTACTGAGTTAATGGCATCATTTTTCATAAAGGTATTTAATGTTTCTGTTGCTACTGTTGTTACTGCAGATGTGTTATTAGCATCTGCAAAAACGGTCGCGCTACCAACTTCTCCTTCAACAATAGAGAGTCTGAGAGGTGCATCTTGTTCACCCGCGTGCTGCTTTGTCATGGTTGTAATTATATTTGTATCGGCAGGATCTGTGATTGAACCGTCTGACTGCGTAATACCCCTTGTTACCATATCTTGACTAATCGCTCCCATATTTGTTGCAATGGCAAAAGGGTCACAGTCCTCCGATTCCACCGTGCTAACTTCGGGAGCTCTACCATTCACCGACGCGGAAATAAGAGCATCAATATTTGAAGTACCAGCATAGTTTAACTCCCCCCCTACTACCTGCGCACTTTCATCGCCACTAAAGGTAACATTTTGTGATACATTAATATTGTGATCAACTTTCACACCAGCATTGAATGATAAGTTACCACCCGTAGAGATATTTTGTATAAAACCATGTTCCTCACTACCCACTTGATTAAGGGTAACATCATGATTCGCTTTTACGTCTCCTGTTACGTAACCGCTATTAATATCGATAGCCCCCGTTGCTGATATATCTCCAAACACCTTTTCACCACCAGACATAGTGATATTAGCATTATCAGAAATAGTTCTTATATCACCATTTCTGCCAGGGTTGTTTGGGTCATAGGCTCCCTCACTAGAGCGGTAACTATCAACTTTACCACTGCCAGTTATAGTTATTCCATCGCAGGCAACAACAACATCCGTTGTAATAGACCGAGGGGCATTAGGGATAACCTTTATTTTTGCTTTTAGGTGGGCTGTAGCGCCATTTATGCTGCCGGTGCTTTTTAATATGAATAGGTTATTATCGGGATCTAGTAAAATATCAAGATCAATCTCATCAATAGCGGCATAAGTCGTTAATAGATTCGCTTTAATATCAGCATGGTCTAATTTTGCCTTGTTTTGTGCTTCAATATAGCCAAATGCATCAAAAAGCCCCTTTTCAGCAAGCAACCTCGCATTCATCTCTTTCTGTTGGTTACCGCCAATTCGCTCTTGCAAACGCCCCTCTTGAATGGCGTTTAAAGCAAACAGACTAGAGATCGTCGTTATAAGTACGACGGATATTAAAACAAATCCTTTTTGGTCTTTCATGCACACTCCCTATGCACCAACAGCTTTAAAAGAACTCCATCCTGGATGTTCATAGGCTGTTGGTTAAGTTCTGATTTATTCAGGGAATAAATCCGTTAACTTAATTATACCGTTTTGCTTTGCTGTAAAATCGTTCTGATAGCGAACAAAAAACATTCTTAACATCGATTTTACATTTTGTTCTTAGGTTTGCTTTTAAGGAATTGTTTATAAACAATATTCACAATCAAAGTTAACTTTATATTAAAATAATAAAGCACATGAATAAAAGTCAATTAATTAGGCTAACTATAAAACAATCATATAACCAGAAAGGTAGTCGCGATGCTATTTTCACGGGAACGAGAAATATTTTTATTTTCAGTAAGGGTTTTAATGCAGTTGCAACTCTCAAAGTAAGATAATTTTCAAGAGCAACACAAGTAAAAAATAATTAGTAAAACGAGGAAAAGTAAAAAAGATATATTTTTTTATGAGTGGTACAGGCTAACTCATCTGCAGCTTAAGTTTTATAACGATTACACAATCGTTGATACTTTTGGTTCACGAAAAATATCTGATTGCGAATTAACATGATAAAACAATGAAAGGCATTATTCTCTCCAGAAAAATACCTTTCATTGTTTTTAGTTTTTGTTGTAGAAGTAAGCAACACTTAAATATTTTATAGATTTTGGCAAGTCAGGGTCTGGTTCTTCAAGCCCCAACAAACTCTCATCAAACAATATTCCCCCAGCTCCTGTCGCAGTCACTGTTTTCCCTCTTATGGCTCCAATCAGAGCTGAGCCATTCTGAGCACTGACATGACCGAGTGGGGCGTCAATTACCGCATACGATTTCGCGGCTCCAGTAAAATTGATCGCATTAGCTCCGCCATTAAGGTCACTATCATATGAAGATTTAATGGTTAATGGCGCTTTATTATATTCGTTTAGGCCGTTACCTGAGAAGAGATCAGAAGAGCCACCGATGTTTACTTGCCCCTCTGCTAGAATCGTTAGAGTACTTTTATTATCCCCCATTAGAAAAGTGCCACCATTTTCCATTGAGCTAAACTCACCTCTGACTAAGAAGGTCACATTACCAGTGATAGTCATTGTGATGTTATTAACATCTAATTTATCAAAAACATATACTTTCTTATCCTCTCCCAACACATTTAAGTCTTGAGCATGAACATTTGGTGTAGCGGTATTATTGTCAGCTTCTCTATAAAACGCCCCCGAAGTCTCTCCAATTGCAAGGGATAAACCTTCACCGCTGCGACTAACTCCCATATTGGTGAGAACAGCTTCTTCATTAGCAGCCACAGCAACAGCGGCGGCAGCAGCGTTAGCCTCCACACCTGCAACTATATTCCATTTGTCACACTCTTCGATTGCCACATCAGGTGAGACACCAGCCACTACACCAGGTGCAGTGGCTTTGTCTTTTATAGAGTGAGTGAAGGCTTCATCCGACCAAGCAGGGGGGGTATAACCGCCAGCTTTAACCTCTTCACCGATCGAGGCTGTATCGAAAGGCTGAATTAAATTATCTTTAGCGCTCACATTGCCTGTCACAATGCCATCACCTAAAGTTAAATTCTGACCCGTTGTAATATCACCAGTAATTGTGCCTGTATTTAGATGAATACTCTCGTTGGCAGCTAAATTTCCAATTACATTTCCGGTTGAACCAATAGGAACGTCAATGCGCCCTGTGGAATTAACATCACCTCCAATAGTGACACCACCATCAAGTATAATATCAGCTCCCTCTGTGACAGTTGATACTTGAGCATTATTAGTTTCAGGAGGGGGATTGTCAAAATCATAGGTCGGGGTATTAAAGCTATTAACCCTACCACCATTATTAACGGTTACTCCCTCACAGCCAACAATAGCATTGTGAGGAGTTACTACAACACCACCATGAGTCACCTCAACTTCTGCATTCATGTAAGCAATGGCTCCATGATATATACCTTTGCTAGTGAAGTTATAGCGATTGCTTAAAGGCAGGTTAAAATCTTTTATTTCGACTTCTCCCTCTACACCACTCGCAACCATTGCAGCTTGAACATAAGCATTCAGTGCATCACTTGTGATGCCACCAACAGGGTCGCTTCCCATAAAGGCATAACTTTCAAACATGCCTTTTTCAGCCAATAAACGCGCATTCATCTCTTTTTGCTGATTGCCACCGATACGCTCTTGCAACTTATTGCCTTTTATTTCTGAAAAAGCATAAATCGTTGAAATAGTGGTAATGAGTAAAACTGAAACTAAAACAAATCCATTTTGTGTCTTTTTCATTTTATATCCTTATAAATTTGTACTTAAACCTTCACTGGTTGAACTTGCTCCTGAAACACCTGCATTAATCAATATCCGTTGGCGTAATGCAAGTATAAAAGTAATACCATCTACTCCTAATGTACCAATAGTTTTACCCGGCATGCCATCAATCTTTAAGTTGATAGAAACCCCTTTTTGATTACCTGTTGCTAGCGAAGCAGAGAGAGAAGTAACATTAAGAGCGATCATTTCTCCGTCATCTTTATTACCATTTTGAGTGCAAAAGAGATGGTTTGTTCCGTTAAAGGCTTCAATATAAAAAGTATCTTTTGCGCCTGATGTTTGATTTGTTCCCAAACAACCAAAAAAAACATTATCATTAGCTTCAGTGCCATAGACAACACTTAACTCTGTTGGCGTGGCTCCAGATAGCTCAATACCCCAGCCCTGTCTGACAGAACGAGACATTAAATAATGCGCCGTTCGTAGTGACTCTTGAGCGATAGATAGGTTCTGTGATGTTGAAATACTGTTTTGTAGTGAACTATAAACAGAAGTACAAGCAAAAATTAGCGTCAGGCTAATAACCATCGCAATCAGTAGCTCTACAATCGTAAAACCCGTTTGTTTTAATTTACTCATGGCAAGCAAAGCCCTTCAAAGTCTGGAAAAGTAACATTTAAGACAACCTTGTTATCACTACTGCCCCCTATCCCATCTGCCACAGTATGATCGTAGCTGTCATAACTTTTTTCATTCCAATATACAATCACTGAATCTTGTAACTTTAACGCAGGGGTACTGCCAACTGCTGAGCTTAATTGTCCAGTAAACAAACTGCCATTATTGCTGTAATTATCAATTGTATCTTGCCATGGAATGTAAACTTCATCTGTGTAAACAGTAGCTTGAGCGGCAGAGCTTCCTGCATTGGTAATATCACACAGGTTTAACCAGGTTTTATCAACCAAGGTATTCGCTTCAATGGTTGCAACCGTATAGTTAAAACTCGATTGAGATGAACGCAATATATTGAGCTCTAACATAACGAGACCAAGTACCGCGACACCAGCGATAAACATTGAGATAAGTACTTCAAAAAGGGTAAAGCCTTGCTGCTTAATACTTATCATTAGCAACCACTCTTTGATTTATAACTTTGTCCATTTTTTAAAATACAAATATGCTGTTGTCTGCCATTTCTTTTATCAAGCACACTAATTGAGTAGTTAGAAGCAAGCGAGCCATTTCCATAAATAGTTGGAGAGCCAGGCGTACCATTTGTTTCTATTTTAGTGCCATCTATCACAGGAGTTGTTGCTATCCTGTCAGTGTAACTAGCACCAGAAGCAAGTACAATCCAATATCTAGTGGTAATTACCCCCCCCGGTGTGTAAGTTTGAAGCACCATCGGTGAAGAGGTTTTTATTGCCTCAGCCCGTGCAAGTCGATACGCGTTATAAATACCATTATAAGCTTCTGAAAACTCACCTTGCTGAACAAACTTATTATAACTAGGCACACCTACTGAGGTTAAAATGCCGATAATAGCCAGCACCACCAATAGCTCGATTAATGTAAAACCAGAATTTTTCCTTAATATCTTCAACATCTGATTTACCAACAAGTCGCAGAAGCTGCGCTTGCATATCCAATTTGATCAAGGGTCATAGTGCCACATACATCATTAACTTGATCATGCCCATTAAGTGGCTCTGCCGTTATAAGGAATGAGTTACTGGTTGAAGCAATAGAAGCGGAATACGTAGTTGATGGTATAGTACCTGAAGGGTAACTATTTTCACGTGCAAATTGACGCTCTGCAACTAATGACATCTCGGTCATCGCTAATTGCATATCAATACGGTTTGATTTGCGCACGTGCGCTTGGTAAGAGGGCAGTGCAATGCCCACCAGAATGCCGATAATAGCAATTACTATCAGTAACTCTATAAGCGTAA
>Ga0209395_1001987_pt1 | contig 27663 bp, 18 predicted proteins | sample GOMGulsemesocosm_3_FD_184635 | JGI IMG/M metagenome (GOLD analysis project Ga0209395, IMG submission 184635) | Methane-oxidizing microbial communities from mesocosms in the Gulf of Mexico - GOM9D Gulf of Mexico (SPAdes) (version 2) | ecosystem: Environmental > Aquatic > Marine > Cold seeps... | reverse complement strand
TAAATAGCCAAGAGATCTATTTCCGCCTAAATACATGCCATAAACAATATGCCTCAACACGTTCTTAACAGGCTGACTACCAATAGCGCTAAATACACTACTATATGATGTATCCCATAGCGCCTTACCCAAGTTCCACATCACCTGTGACTGATTATAGAAGCGGTCACCAAGCATATCCCACAAATGGCCTATTGCAGATAAACGGGTTTCTTGCGCTAGTAGCAATCAACCACGCAACCCCATTACCATCACTTTTTAGCAACAGTTTTCGAGACACCAGCATCTAACCTTCAACTTTCAATGGCTTATCGCTTGGCACCTCAACCAATTTAAAGCTGGTGTCGTCAGCGCCGTGGATATAAACATTACACTGACCCCATTTGTCAGGGATAACCCAGGTTCTGTCTTCGCTGACTTGATAGGTAAATACCTTATTGTTGCAGCGGACTTCGAGTTTGTGCAAATCTCCAGTCACTTCGGTCAAGGCAAAGGAAGATCGCATTAACTTATGGTGCCATGCGCTGTCTTCTTCGATTTTTCCTTGTTTGATTAGGAGTTTGTCGCTCGCCACCAGTGCGTCGATTTTATCGAGATAAGGGGCGAGTTTGGCAACAACCTGCTCATTACCTTCTATTTTTTCCAACTGTTTAGCGTTTGCGATGCCACTTGCGAGGTTTGATAGGCTTAGATTGAGTGAGAACGCGTTGACCAATGCATTGGTTCTTATGTCACTCGGAATATAGTTTTTGGCCGAAATAACCCGATTCAATGCGCTCAATTGGCCTTGTTTATCACCGTTGGCACGATGATACGCCGCCAATAGATTGTAATACCATGCATCTTCGTAAAGATTCCAGCGAGGCTTCGATTTGAGGCGGTCGAGCCCCTCTTTCGCTTCGTTTAAATTTTTGTCGTTGACCAATTGGTTAATTTCTTTGTATTTCCTGACAAATTTACGCGTAGCGCCTTGGTTGTCACCCGCTAATGTGAAATCTAGCCTTACAGACTGGTTGCACTGTTGTACGGCCTTGCCATTTTCTGTTGCTGGGGTGTATTGCCACTCTTTAACCGCTCTTAATGAAGCATTGTTGATCATTCTATTGCCAGAGGAGTCTTCGATGATTGGGGAAGATACGGAGCCGTCGGCTTCAATAATGAAGCTTAACACTGTCCAACCTTCTTGACCTTTTCGAGCAGCACTTATTGGATATTTTGGTTCAACTCTGGTGAGAGACTTAGCCTCAATAATTTCAGAGACAAGTAAAGTAGGTAGCGGTTCACTAGCTTGCGCTGGCAGTGATCCTAGGGCTAACAACAACGCTGGCAAGACTAAATGAATTGGTGAGGTCGACATAAAAATCCCTTTATACTCGGTTGAGAACGATAATCGTTGAGCATAGAAGGAATTATTGGAGAAATCAAATAATATTAAGCTGCGTTAATCTTGTTAGCCAGATTAAATTGAACGGGAATAAGACGATCGTTCATCACTTTAATGAGTCCAAATTGGTTTAGGCTTTTCGTGTCATTAAACTGATGACTACGCTCAATCAATAATAAAGTGGATGCATTGGTGCAGCTTTCAACCACCACGTAATGACGTGCCTCAAGGCCGCTTTGTAATTTAACGATATTACCCGTCTGAGCGCTAGAGACACTATGAGCAGTATCAAAAAACCAACTCTTAGGCATCAACGGCTTGTAATAGGACTTGGCTGCCACGGCGTTTAGCACAATTTGACAGATAAAATCATCAGGCAGGGGTAATTGCCCATCAAGCTTCTCCATAAACGAAGTAAAATCTTGATTTTGTTCGATAGAAAATTGAGCCGCAGTGAAAGCATCGTTAACTAGCTGCGCTTTATTGAAAGCAGAGACGAACACCATACCATCCCCTAAGTCCATTAGGAGCCGATTCCTGTCGTGGCAAAAATTCCATTGCCAATCTTTATTTGGTTTGATTAACACTTGATAACCCATCAATTTCGTTAATTGTTTTTATCGGATGCACGGCTGCTTTGTAAACGTGCAAAAATTACACTTATACGTTAGTTGTAAATTTGAGCAAATGCAAATTATTTATAAAATATATTTCCATTAAACAACATCAACTTAGGATCGAATGTACGATCTAAAACGATCCTAATTACGATCGTTTAAATAGCATCAACGATCGATTTAACCAACGCTGGGCCTTTGTAAATAAAACCAGTATAGACTTGGACTAGTGACGCACCCGCGTTGAATTTATCCTGGGCAGCTGCTGCGCTATCGATCCCACCAACACCAATGATCGGGCACTGACCTTTTAATTCATTACCAAGAATATCGACAATTTCCGTTGATTTAAGTGCAACTGGACGGCCGCTTAATCCGCCGGCTTCGCTGCCATACGTTGAATCTTCTACACCTTCGCGAGATAATGTCGTGTTGGTGGCGATGACACCATCAACTTTGTGACGTAACAGGCTGTCGCTGATCTGTACCACTTCGTCGTGAGACAGATCCGGCGCAATTTTTAAGAGTAACGGAATAGTCTTACCATGCTTAAGTGCCAACTCCGCTTGACGAACTTTAAGTGAGGCTAATAAATCGTCTAATGCTTCACCATATTGTAGCGTACGTAAACCAGGAGTATTTGGTGATGAGATATTGACCGTTATGTAAGACGCATGTTGATACACTTTATCCATACAGCTTAAGTAATCATCTTTGCCCTGCTCTACTGGCGTATCAAAATTCTTACCGATATTTATACCCAAAATACCTTGAGATTGACGACGGCTGACTTGATCAACAAGATGATCGACCCCTTTGTTATTAAAGCCCATGCGATTAATAATCGCTTGCTGCTCTTTTAAACGGAAGATGCGTGGTTTTTCGTTACCGTCTTGTGCACGTGGCGTGACGGTGCCCACTTCAACAAAGCCAAAACCCATTGCGTCAAATGCATCGACACACTCACCGTTTTTATCCAGTCCGGCAGCAAGGCCGACCGGATTTTTGAAATCAATCCCCATCACATTAACTGGCTTGGCCACAACATTTTGTTTATACGCACAAGCTAACGGAGTATTGGCTGAATTTTTCATGAATGAGATAGCCATTTCATGGGCGCGCTCAGGGTCTAGTTGAAACATTATTTTTTGTGACAATGAAAAAAACATCGGTACTCCAGGTAAATCGAAAATTTGGTTAAAAAAAACCCCGGACTAGGCCGGGGTTCTCATAATGGCGCGCTTATTATACAGCTAAAGTCGCGTTATGGCTCAATAAATTTAATTCTCTTAATGCTACTGAAAATTTAGCAAATTCGTGAGTCTTAGTTGCCTTAAAATCAGCCAACATATGAACCCAGCGATTGAGTAATTTGTCGTTATCTTCAACCCATTTCGCCACGATGTAGTCGGCGGTACAAGTAGCCGTACAACCCTTCAACACAGTGAGGGTTAGTATACGTTGTTGCCAATCAAGCTCCTCTCTAAAGGCCGCTCGTGCCAGTGCTTGCCAATGGTTAGCAACCGGCTGCGCTGATATCTGATCCAAGAACCAATGAAGCTCCACTTCGGCGCCTAGCTTAAAGTAAGACTCTGCGACTAGGCATAGATCTTTACCAGACTCTTGGGCGATCTGCGCCAAGTCCATCGCTGAGAACAAGGTCGATGCTTTACTGATTGTTTCGGCAATGTCTTTTGGCACACCACGTTTGACAAGCTTATCGATATTGGCCTTGATCACCGTGATATCTTCTTTCACCAACAGATCAAATAAGGTGCTATCGATACGCGCGAACTGTGGCTTGTAGAACGCAATCGTATCTTCGATACTCATTGACGTATCACGGTTACGCAGGAACCAACGTGTCACGCGCCGAACAGTACGGCGAGTTTCATACAATAGTTCTGTCTGTATATCGGCTGCTAACTTGTTGTTAAGCGCATCGATTTTGACAAATAAATCGCGTAAACCAAATACTTCACTCGCAATAGCATAACAATGAGCTATCTCATCAACGCTCGACCCTGTTTCATCCGTCATGCGGTGGACGAAGTTAAGGCCCATATCATCGACTAGCTTGTTCGCTAGTTGCGTGGCTATTATTTCACTGCGCAGCGGATGGTTTTCCATCTCAGCGCTATAGCGTTTCTGTAACAGTTTAGGGAATGCCAGTGGCAGTAACTTACTGTGATGGGTATTAGTGGTGATCTCAGGAATAACTAACTGCTCTTTTAGCACCATTTTTCCATAAGCAAGTAATACAGCAAGCTCTGGACGGGTAAAACCACGACCATCTGCTTGACGTTCTGCGAGTTCTTCATCAGACGGTAAAAACTCTAGGGCGCGATCTAGACTGCCGGCTTTCTCAAGCCCATGCATGAAGCGCACCTGCTCTTTAAGCATGTTAACGCCGCCATGGTTACTAATCGACAAACTCTGGGTTTGGCGGTTATGATTACCGATAACGATATCGCCAACTTCATCCGTCATTGAATAAAGCACTTCGTTACGCTGTTTAACTGTTAGATCACCACTAGATACTAGGCCATTAAGCAAAATTTTAATATTTACTTCATTATCTGAACAATCGACGCCACCCACATTATCGATGAAATCAGTATTCATACGACCACCGTTCGTGCAGTATTCAATACGGCCTAGCTGAGTACACCCAAGATTGCCGCCCTCACCGATGATCTTGGCTTGCATCTGCGCGCCATTGATCCGCAATGAATCATTCGCACGATCGCCAACATCAACATGGCTTTCAGATTCGCCTTTAAGATAAGTACCGATGCCACCGTTCCAGAACAGATCAACTTTCATCATTAGCGCCGCTTGGATCAGATCATTTGGCGTCATGCTGGCCTTTTTGGTACCGAGCATTTTCTTAATTTCAGGGGTTAAGGCAATCGATTTTGCACTGCGCGAGAAAATACCGCCGCCCTTTGAAATAAGCTTGGTATCATAGTCTTCCCAAGACGAGCGCGGTAATGCAAACAAACGGTCCCGCTCAACCCAACTTTTTGCCGAATTAGGCGTTGGGTCAATGAAAATATGCATGTGGTTAAATGCCACTTGTAAGCACGTATGCTTAGACAACAGCATACCGTTACCGAATACATCTCCGGCCATGTCGCCCACCGCGACACAGGTAAAGTCGTTGCTTTGACAGTCGATACCGATTTCTCGGAAATGACGCTTAACAGATTCCCAACCACCGCGTGCGGTGATGCCCATCTTCTTATGATCATAACCGACACTACCGCCAGAAGCGAATGCATCTCCCATCCAGAAATTGTATTCATCTGAAATACCATTAGCAATATCAGAGAAAGTAGCAGTCCCTTTATCGGCGGCAACCACAAGGTAAGGATCATCTTCGTCATGACGAACAACCAGCGTTGGCGGGACTAATTCCCCTTCGACGATATTATCGGTGATGTCTAATAACGCGCGAATGAAGATCTTGTAACATTCTTGTCCTTCGGTGAAGAACGCTTCGCGACCGCCAGTCGTTGGTAGTTGCTTACACACAAAACCACCTTTTGCGCCCACTGGCACGATGACGGTATTTTTAACTTGTTGTGCTTTAACAAGTCCTAGCACCTCAGTTCTAAAATCTTCACGGCGATCTGACCAGCGTAAACCACCACGGGCGACTTTACCACCACGCAAATGAACCCCCTCTACGCGAGGCGAGTATACAAAGATTTCAAATTTTGGTAACGGCTTTGGAATTTCAGGGATCTCTTCAGGACGTACCTTAAATGAGATATAAGACTTGTCCGCGCCACTAGCATCAGTTTGATAGAAGTTAGTTCTAATGGTTGCCAATACCATATCTAAGTAACGACGAATGATCCTGTCGTCATCAAGGTTGGCCACTAAATCCAAACGATCGATTATCGCACTATTCACCTTATCCACTTTCTTCTGATTAAACTTAAGCGATGGATTAAATTTAAGCCCAAACATTTCGATAATAAGCGTAGCAATTTCTGGGTAACGGCCCATTGTTTCTTCAATATATGACTGATTGAAGGTGCTGCCAAGCTGACGCATATATTTCGCGTAGGCTCTTAAGATCGTAATATTACGACCCGACAGACCTGCGGCTAGCAACAAACGGTTAAAGCCATCGTCTTCTAATTCTTTAGCCCACACCTGAGCAAACGCATCTTGAAAAGTATCTTGCACTTCGTTGATATTAAAATCATTAGTACCGGTGTGTAACATTTGAAAATCAAGTACCCAAGCTGAATGTCCTTGCTCCAAAATAAGTTCATACGGACGCTCACCAACGATACGTAATCCAAAATTCTCTAACATTGGTAGTACATCAGACAGATGTAATGGCTCATCTAAACTAAACAATTTCAAACGAACTTGTTTCGATCCCTGCTTCTGCTCTTGCGGACGGTAGAAAATCATTCCCAGATTGTGATCATCATTAAGTGATTCAAGCTTGGCAATATCCACCACGGCAATACCGGGTAAGACGTCGGCTTTATAACTTTGACTAAACGCCTTATTGTATTTATTACTCAGTGCTTTCGCTGTTGATTCACCGTGATGGGCAACTAGTGCATTCTCTAGTTTATCTTCCCACGAACGGGCCGCTTCAATGAGATCATTTTCGATGGCTTTCACACTAATTTCCGGTTTGTTATTTGGCTTAAGTTGCACAATATAGTGCGTACGCGCGAGATTAGACTCAGAGAAATAGGTTGTAAATTCAACATCCTCGTCGGACTCAAAATGTTTAGCGAAAACCTCTTGCGTCTTTTCACGCAATTCAGTGTTGTAGCGTTCTTTACTAACATATACGACGCAAGAGTAGAAACGACCAAAACTATCTTCACGTACAATCAGTTTAACCGAATCACGTTCTTCTAACCGTAGTACCGTTTTACAGGTGGCGAGCAATTCAGCTTCTGTTGCTTGAATTAATTCATCACGCGGATAAGTCTCTAAAAAATGTTGCATCGCCTTAAAGTCATGGCTGCCTTTGCTAAAGCTAGATGAATCAGTAATGCGGCGTAATTTGTCACCAAGGTAAGGAATTTGGAATACACTATTGTTATAAATACTGGAGCTGTACAAACCGATGAACCGGTCTTCACCAATCACTTTACCTGCTTTATCAAATCGCTTAACCCCGATGTAATCGGTCTTGGTTGGGCGATGAACACGACAAATACTATTGCTCTTGGTTAACAACATCAGTTTTTTCGAGGTTGCTTCGCGGCGCGCGCCTTCTGTAAAGCTAGAGAGTAGTTTAGGCGCGGACTCTGAGGAATTTACCATCATACCGAGGCTGCTTTCTTCGTCGGCAACCAGTTCAATATCACCTTCAATACCATTGAGATCGTATGAACGATAGCCTAATAGCGTGAAATTGCCTTCGTAAATCCATTGCAAGAACGTTTGAGTCTCTTTAAGTTCTTGTTTACTACCGGGAAAAGGCGATTTTGGTAGTCGTGCAATAATATCTTTGAGCTTATGACGCATTGGCTTCCAATCGTGCACCGACAAGGTCACTTCTTGCAGTACCGACGTAAGCTCTTGTTGTACTTGTTCGAGGACGTCATCTGAGTCAAGGCGATCAATCTCAATAAGAAAGATGGTAATATCTTCAGTTTGGTCTGACTTATCTTTTAGTCCCGATACAGAGGTGATATTAGCTTTGCTATCACGATTGACACTGATAGGATAATGCAATGAGAGGTGACTGTTAATACTTAAACGCTTAAGGGCCATGTTTACTGAGTCGACTAAGAATGGCATGTCAGTATGCACTATTTCTACAATCGTTTTTGTTGGCTGCCAGCCGTGTCTCGACAACACAGGATTGTAGACTTTAATTATCTGCTCGTAGGGCTTACGCTCATTTAGCGTTCCCCATAAGCTTAGCGCTGCGCCGTACAGATCACTATCGCTACGTGTGGCGATATCGTCTTCACTCATATCGCCATACATTATTTGTGTAAAAGAATTAACTAGCGGAGCAATATCTTCGCTAACATTCTTGTTTATCATTTGTGCTACGTTTTCCAAGAGTACAGAGGTATTTGCATTTTTTAATGCCATAGTCTTGATTCCTAAGTTAACCACTTATTGTGGGTGTCTCTGAACTAAAAAGCTAAGCGTCCTGCCATAGCCAGTTTATTGTTTTAATAATACAAGTCTATTTTAAATATCAAACGATTTCGAGCACTATTTGATAAAAAAGCACTCGTAAAACCAGTTAATTAGGGAGCACGTGAAAAACAAGCATTTTTAGTGAATGGTTATGCAAAAGGCAAAAAAAAAGGCCAAAACTTGGCCTTTTTTAAACATCTCGTTATTAAATTTTAACGTTCTATTTACCTTGCTTAAACCACAACAAATTGGCAATTGCCGGTAACACAATAATTGCACCCAACATGTTGACTAAAAACATGAAGGTTAACAAAATACCCATGTCCATCTGGAACTTAAGATCAGAGAAGAACCAAGTACTAACACCAATCGCTAAGGTAACGCCGGTAAATATTACTGCGGTACCGCGTTCTTTGAGCGCCGCTAGGTAAGCTGACTGAACGTTCATCCCCTCATTAAGCTTCGCGGCCATGGTCGCTAAGATATATATCCCGTAATCCACCCCGATACCGACACCTAAAGCAATCACGGGTAACGTCGATACCGTTAAACCGATATTTAGAAAAGTCATTAATGCTTGCGCTAATGTTGACACCACAAATAGTGGCAGCACAACAGATACCGTTGCCCGCCACGAGCGGAAACTAATCAGACAAAGTAATACCACTGCGCCATAGACATAAAACATCATTGGTGTTTGCGCCGCTTCAACCGCTTCATTAGTTGCTGCCATCACGCCGACGGGGCCTGATGCTAACTTGAATTTAACGGTGTCGGTACTTAGTAGTTCACTTTGCTTCTTAACTTCCTCAGTCACGCGTTCAATCGTTTCAGCTTTGTGATCTGTTAAAAACAAATAAACAGGCATCACACTACAGCTTGGATTTAACAAACCACTGGTGGTCGGTACTTTACCAATTGATTGCACTAAGGTTGCCTGTGTTCGTGGGAGGCTACGCCATTTCGGGTTACCTTCGTTATAACCGGCATTCACCGTCTTAGTGATACTAGCCAAACTCATGGTCGACTGCACGCCTTCCACATTGTTAAGGCGCCATTGGAATCTATCAATCAGTGCGATAGGCGCATAATCAGTACAAGAGTCTTCACCGGCTTCGACGATAACTGACATCACATCGGTGGTGATTGAGAAGCGCTCAGTGATCAAGGCCGTGTCTTGGTTATAACGAGACCACTGATGAAGTGCCGCTGCCCCCGCCTCAAGATCGCCAATCTTCATTTTCTGTGATTGGTAATAACCCGCACCAAACAATAATGCCGTCACGACTACCACAACCCAGGCCACTTTACGGGTACCGAACGCAGATACTTTGTTCCACACAGCATCAAGTTTTGTGTCATCAAAATCTGGATTTTCCTTGATACGGCAAAATGAAATAATCACAGGTAACAAGACTAAGTTGGTTAGAATGATCACGCCCACACCCAAACTGGCCGAGATAGCAAGTTCGCGAATGATCCCTATATCGATAGACAATAAGGTGATGAACCCGATGGTGTCAGACAATAGCGCAATACCACCTGGTATGAGTAGCGCTCTAAACGTTGCAGCCGCCGCCTCTTTCGCGTTCATACCGGTATTTACTTTATTGTTAACGCCATTAATCATCTGGACGCTATGGCTCACCCCTACCGCAAACACCAAAAACGGTACCAAAATAGACATCGGGTCTAGGCCAAAGCCCAGTACCGTTAACAGGCCCATCTGCCACACTACCGCCATCAATGAACAAGTCAGAGGTAAGACAGTCAAAATAAGCGAGCGAGAAAACAAAAACACCATCAAGGCTGTAAAGGCAATGGCTAACAGAAAGAACTCCACCACTCCCTTGGCACCGTCAGCGACATCGCCAGCCATTTTTGCGAAACCAATAATATGAATATCGACATCATCATTCGCTAATTCAGCGCGAATTTGTTGTTCAAGTTGTGCCGCGAACGCTAACGTATCAAGCGCTTCACCGGTTTCTGGATTAAAGTCCATTAAACGAGCAGAAACCATTGCTGCGGTATAATCATTGGCGACCATACGCCCAACTATACCGGCCTTCTCAACGTTATTCTGAACCGTTGTCAATCCGCGCTGGTCGGCAATAAAATCAGCCGGAATAACCGGCCCACCAGCGAAACCATCCTCGACCACTTCGGTGAAGCGGGTTGATGGTGAATACAAGGATTTAACTGACGTGCGGTCAATGCCAGGTATAAAATACAGCTGGTCATGAACTTGCTTAAGTGAATCGAAGAAAGTCGGCGTAAAGATTGTCCCCTCTTTCGCCCGAACAGCCACCATGATGCTGTTGGCACCACCGAAGTCTTTCGCGTGCTTAGTATATGTCTTCATATACTCATGATTAAGCGGAATGTTCTTAGTGAACGCAGCGTCCATCTTAAGCTGCGATGCTTGATAAGCGAGTGCGATTGTTATTATGACAAAGAAACTTAGTACAAGTGCTCTTTGACGAAAAATAAACATTTCTATGTGGTTAATGATTTTTTCCATGAAATCCTACTGTGTTGTTTCAAACTTACTAAGGCCCTTGCTTCCCGCAAGCCAAATCTGTTGTTTAAGTTGTGCGACTGACATCATGTCTTGTCCCTTGTTAAGCAACACCCGTGAAAATGTCTGTCCGTCATCGCTTGATTTCAACACCACGCCATTATTTTGCGCCGCAAAGATGTCTCCATTGCTGAGCTGACTTAAATGATTGATGTTGAAATTATTACTCAACTTGACTTGCTGCCAATTAACGCCGGCATCAGTAGAGCGGAACATATTGCCACGTAAGCCAGCGACAAATAGTGTTCCGTTATCGCTCTCAAGGCTGGTAAAAAAAGAGCCTTGATAGATATCTTGCTGACGCTGCCAGGTCGCACCATTATCGGATGAAAAGGCCACCAAGCCCATTTCACCGACGAGCATCAAGCGCCCATTTTTGAGATAAGAGATGCCGTTGAAATGCGGTAAAATTGAGGCAATTTCGAACTGATATTCCTCTTCGCTCTCAGCCCGTATCTCTGCTAAGTACTCGACATCATCAATCGGCAGCAATGAATCGAGGAACTGCTTCGACCAACTTTTTCCGCCATCATTTGTTGCAAAATACATGCCATAGGCTCCAACCACTACGCCGTTGCTTGCATCCGTAAACGCGGCCGCGAGTAAAGGACGATCAAGTTCTGGTAGTGTCTGTTGTAATTGCCAACTAAGACCGCCATCAGTGGTATGTAGTATTGTTGCATCATGACCGACTGCCCAACCATTGTCTTTATCAGCAAAATTGACGCTGGTAAGTAACACCCGGCTCGGCACTAGGATCTGCTGCCAGTCGCCCGTTTCATTTACGAAGATATGACCTCGTTCACCAATAGCCACCAACTTGTCTGGTGTTGTGGTGATCGCGGTCGTCAGGAATTTAGACGCTAAGGTAGCGTACTCCGATTGGTTTGAACCTTCTTGCTCCGACAAACCCAATGCCACGCTGCTGCAACTTGCCGCTAGCGTAGCCACCAATAATGGTATTTTTATTTTTCTTAGTTTTAACAACTTAACACCTCATTAAAATCAAGGCCGACATATGCCGGCCTATCAGATTCGATTCTATTTCTAACGTCCTGCTCTTCGCAGGGCCGATTGAGTAAAATTCTTATCCTTTAGCTTGGCATCGAAATTATACATTTTCGACTGATTGTCCAGACCCTGTGCTAAATAACGCCTCGCCTGTAAATCGTGGTACACCTCAAGTGTAGACCATGATGCAGGCAGCTCGTAGTAATTTAGTTCATGGGCCATCGCCACACGATAAAGTTCATCACGATTATCGTAGATATCCGCAATAGAGACCTGCCAGTTATCTTCATCGATAAAGAATACACGTTTCTTATAAGTATGACGCATCCCTTCTTTTAGGGTTGCTTCCACCTGCCATACGCGATGCTTTTCATAGCGCACGTAATCTTGATTGATGTGCCCTGGAGTGATCAAGTTATCATAGTCGACCCCCTTAGCATGTAATTTATAAGAGTTATACGGAATATAGATTTCCTTTTTACCGACTAATTTCCAGTTATAACGTGACGGCGAACCGTTATACATATCAAAGTCATCGGTAGTACGAAGACCATCAGTTGCAGTTCCTGGTGTATCAAACGCAACATTTGGCGCGCGACGTACGCGGCGCTGACCGGTGTTATAGATCCACGCTTTACGTGCTTCGGTATCTTGATTTAATGTTTCGTGCACTAGTAAGGCGGTGCCAGCTAGGCGCGCAGGTTGAGTAATAATTTGCTTGTATTTAAAGACCACATTATCTTTTTGCAACTGCTGCGCGGTCATTCCTGGCTCAGTGTACTTAAAGCTAATGCTGTTCTTCATTTCCATTAACGTGTAATCACCAGATGCGGTTGGCGCTGCCTGAGACGAGGTAATATTCGCCTTAACACCACGATAGCGCGTTATGTGGTTCCAGATCACTTCCAATCCAGTACTTGGAATTGGGAACGGAATACCCATTACGGCGTTGGCAATACCATTACCGCCCAAGACTAATTCGGCTTTAGTTGCGTTGACTTTAATCGCATCGTAAACATGCGTTGGCATTGATGCACTACGACGCGTCGGATAGATATTCATCTTGAACGAATCAGGATAGGTAGCAAATAGCTTTACCTGACCTGGTGTTAAACTATCTTGGTACTGCGCTAGGTTGTCCTTGGTGATGGTAAACAACACCTTGTCCCCTGCGAAAGGGTCAATATGGTGATCGCCAGTGGTGTAACCAGCAGGGGCCGTCGTTATGCCATTATTCCAAGCAGGAATAGAGCCGTCACTATTGCCACTGCGCTGCGCGCCAACTGGAGTCAATTCTTGACCAAGCTGTGCTGCCTGTTCAGGCGTCACAGCGGCCGTCGCAGCCATCGAGGCCAACGCGACAGAAACTGCAGAAATTAGGGTTAATTTTTTTATCATTTTTTATACAACCATTAAATAGAATATTTGATGCTAAATGAGACAAAGTCTTTGTCTTCCATCGCATTAATTGAACCTTTGCCGCCCCAGAATGCGTTATAGCCAACTGACGCTGACCAGCGATTCTGATAATCGAAATCTAGCGATGCACCAATAGACTTAGCGCCTTGGGTAAAGAGGAAAATTGGATCAGGCGTGATGCCTTTAACATCGTGTGAGAACACGACCTTGGCCGCCATATTCACACCAGAAAATACATTGTTGTAATCAGCTTTTGCCACCATACGATAGCCCCAAGCGAAATCCGTTGGGAATGGATTTTGCTCTGTTCCGTTATGCACGACACTCATGATTGCGTCATAGCCTGCTTGACCGGCTGAACGACTCGTACCCGGGCCATTCAAACGAATCACATCAGGATCCGGCATATCATGGATCCAAATAGCGCCAAATTCAGCGAATACAGTCAGGTTATCGGTCCCTAATGTGGGCCCAAATAGGTGCGCTAGGTTAAATTGTGCCTGCGTCGTATCAACGGTCACGTAACCGTGAGCAATATCCCCAGGTTTAATGCCGACTAATGAACCGTCTGCATTGGTTGGGAACGGATAAATCGTTCCTTTAAGCTGAGACAAGCCATCGAGCTCAGGCTTTAATCCGGCATTAGCCAATTGTTGTGGCATCGCGGCAAATAACAGTTCAACATCGTCAATTTGTAGCGGCTCATCTACGCGATGGGAAACTTCACCAGCAAATGACGTGTCGCCCAATGTGGTGTTAAAGCTAACACCATAGAGCTTGATGTCCTCCGGGAATTCGATGATCGCCTTAGTGAATGAAGCAAGCTCATTTAGGGTGTCATAATCGATTGAACCGATGTTGGCTTTTAGCGTATCAACATCACCCAGTAACGCTTCTTCAGAGAAGTCAGATGCTTGCCCTGAAATCAACGGACGGCGACTGTGATAATTCATGTGGTAAAGTGCTACTTCGGTATCTTCGAAGAAGTAACTGAGTTTAAGACCATATTGGCCACCATCATCCGGTTCAATATCATTAGAGCGAACCGCGACTTTGGTGGAGTATGCAAGCATTGCGTTACGCAAGGTTGTATCGTCTGCGCCCAGATGCCCTAGGCCAGCAACCTTTTCAAGCTCTGAGATAAGGAAATCACCATCGATGTCAGGGTTACCTGAGAAGCCAAGCTGTATCAAGTTAAATTGACCGCCATCACTAACGAAATCATTCGAGGCAAAGTAAGTGCCGCCTACAGGAACAACAGTGCCCTGCCATTCATACTGGTAGTAGGCTTCCATCGACAAGTTGTCGGTTAGTCCCGCAGAAACCCAAGCCATGCCTTGAGGAATAAAGACCTCTTTAAGTTCAGCTCCGGGTGAGCGTAAGCGCCCCAAATCAACCGCGTTAGTGGTGGCGATACCGTGAGAGATTAACGCGCTTTCACCCCAGCTAATCACTTGCTGACCTACGCGGAAAGACACTGGCATGTCGCCAACATCAAAATCTGCAGTAAAATAGGCGTCAAGTAAACGAATGTCAGAACAATAGTTTGCATCGGCTTCTTTGTCGCGACAAACATCGATGTTACGCGACTCGCCACCGTCTATAGATAATTCACGTTGATAATTAAGACCGCCATCTAGAGCGAAGTCATGATAGTACATACCACGAACAAATATCCCAAAGTTTTCATAGCGTAAATCTAACTCATGCAAGCCCTTAACGACTTGACTAAACGCTTCGCCATTTGACCAAGCTAGGTTACCTAAATCACCATTGGTTGAGTACGAACCCGACTGAGCGAATAGCTCACTTGACAGATACTTTGTATCACCTAATGCGGAGTAGCCGCTCCAATCAAAACCGTTTTTCGGGTTATTTGCTTTACCAATCTGATTATCAAAGTCACGATTTTCGGCACGGATTGATACGCCATATGAGAATGTTGAGTTAAAACTGCCCTCAATATCTCCCCAGTTAAAGCCTACAGCTTGAGCGTTAGGCACAGCTAATGCGCTAATTGCAGCACCGACACCAACTGCCAAGACGGATTTTTTGAAAACGTTCATGTAGCGTTTCTCCACTTTCCATTTAGGATTATTGTTATAATAAGCTTTTAATGATTGGATCATTAAAAATTTGATAATTGCTAATTTAGAGCAATTACGCGAGCCCTGCAACCGATGTTTTTCCTGAATAATTCAAAGCATTAGCAATTCTAGAGCAAAAAACCTAACCGATGATTAAATTAGTGGTGATTAAATCGAATAGAACAGGTAGCACCTGTGTTTGATTTGGTTAAACCTTTGAATATACGTAAATTTTATAAAGTCATCAATTAAAGCGGCAGCGCATTAAATTTACACTACCGTTTAAAGTTATTGCTCTAATTAATTCGTTCTAAAGAAATAAATTTTCCGTGATCACTGACTATTAGCACGAAATCACCCGATATCCCACTGGGGGTAAGGAATGGACGAAAGTGCTCCGCAGGGAGCACAATCTTTCGCCCTTGCTTATCTCGTACCTGAAGCTTATCTATTTTTCCTTGATAGATCGGCAAAAATTGTTCATAGGTTAAATAGGCGCTGAAATAATACGTTAACACGTCACCTCCTTCCCTTATGCCAGACTCAATTGAACTTTTTCGACTAAATCTTTGGCTAGGTTAGGTATCTGTGCGAGCCGTTCTAATTGTTGCTTCATCAGTTGGCTCCGCGGGCCGCCGATCTTACGCCACGCCATTAACGGGGTGATCAAACGTGCAGCGATCTGAGGGTTGATATCATTGAGTGTAATTAACTGATCAGTTAAAAACACATAACCTTTGCCATCCCTTGCATGGAATTGACGCTGGTTATTCATGCAAAAAGCACCAATCACGCTGCGAACGCGATTAGGATTTTGCCAGCTAAACGCTTTGTGCTCAAATAGCGCCTGGATATCATCAATCACACTATCACGAGGACAGCTACCGATGGTGGCAAACCATTTATCCATTACCAGTCCATTGTCGTTCCAAGTGTCATCAAACTGTGCCTGTAATCGCGAAGCGCACGGGGCGTTGTTTTGGCTGGCACACGTCAATGCGCTGATAGTATCAGTCATATTATCGGCGTTGCGAGCCTGATCAATCAATAGTTGGTCATTATCGTCATTAATGACAACGGTGAGTAACGACAGCAGGGTATTTTTTAACGCACGTAAGGCAACATTACCTTCACCACCATTTTTTAAGCGCTGTACGCAATCTAGATAGCGCAGGCGTAACGGCTCTTGTAACGCGCTGGCTAATGTTGATTTAACGAAATCTCGCGCCGCAATGAGACCATCGACATTTACCTGTTCAAATAGCTCAAACAGCGTGCCAAGACTTGGTACTTCTATCATTAATGCAATTAACGCGGGATCTAACTGATTGTCACTGATCACGTGACTTAAGCTAGCCAATAAGCCCGCATCAAGATTGCGCTGTTGAGGTAACACGTCAATGTTGCTCACGATGGCGCTAGTTAGCAACTGTTGTGCGCTGTCCCAACGAGAGAACTCATTATTACTGTGAGCTAAAATATGTACCAGCTGCGCAGGACTGTACGTATATGCTGTTTTTACTGGCGCCGAGAAATCGCCAAAAAATACAGCGGTCGAACCCGGCGCAATATTCTCTAATACAAAAGTTTGGCTACTTTGATTGAGCTCAAGGATCAACGATGTCTGACCATTATCCAGCGGCACGCTAGTACCCTCAGTGGTGATCACTTCGACCTTGACCGGTAAGTGGAACGGTTGAAGTATGCCTTCGTTATTTCCCTGATCCAATGTTTGACTAATGGTTAACGTCAGTTGCGCGGTGGATTGGTTATAACCCTGCTTTATGTTGACGGTAGGCGTACCCGATTGACTATACCAGAATTTAAACTGACTAAGATCCACATCTGCGCCCTGCTCCATCGCCGAAATAAAATCATCGCAGGTCACTGCCATGCCATCGAACCGCTCTATGTATGTTTGCATGCCGGCTTGGAAGCGTTGTTCACCAAGTAACGTGTGGAGCATTCTTATCACTTCTGCCCCCTTGTTATAGACTGTCACGGTGTAGAAATTATTCATTTCCATCACTGCGTTAGGGCGTATAGGATGGGACATTGGGCCCGCATCTTCAGCAAACTGGTGCGAGCGAATAACCTTGACTGCGTCAATGCGATTAACCGCACGCGAGCCAACATCAGCGCTAAACTCCTGATCGCGAAAAACTGTTAGTCCTTCCTTCAGGCTAAGCTGAAACCAATCACGACAGGTGATGCGGTTACCGGTCCAGTTATGGAAATATTCATGACCGATCACCGACTCGATACCGTGAAAATCATTATCAGTCGCGCTCGCTACGTCCGCTAACACGTATTTACTGTTGAAAACGTTGAGCCCTTTATTTTCCATCGCCCCCATGTTAAAGAAATCAACGGCGACGACCATATAAATATCCAGATCGTATTCAAGGTTAAAACGTTGCTCATCCCAAGTCATCGCCCGCTTAAGCGAGGCCATGGCATGTGTCGCCTTAATCTTATTCCCTTTATCGACGAAAAACGCTAACGCGACTTCACGTCCTGAACGGGTGATAAAACTGTCCTCGAGTAAATCAAAATCACCGGCTACTAGCGCAAATAGGTAAGCCGGCTTTTTGTGTGGATCTTGCCACACCGCGTAATGCTGATTATTGGGCAGATCGCCTGCGTCAACTTTGTTACCGTTTGATAGTAAATAGGGGAATTTGGTCTTATCGGCGACCACTCTAGTAGTAAATACCGCCATTACATCGGGCCGATCGAGATAATAGGTAATACGGCGGAACCCTTCCGCTTCACACTGGGTGCAAAACGCACCATCAGAAACATATAACCCCTCGAGTTTAGTGTTCTTTGACGGATTGAGTTTGGTCACTATCGTCAATTCGAAGGTCTGGGGTAGATCTTCAATGATCAGCAGTTCTTGCGCTAGACTGTATTGGGTTGCATTGAGTGCTTGTTGATTAACAGCAACACTAACAAGCTCAAGATCTTGGCCATTTAGTACTAAAGCGGCACCCGGCGTAACGGTTTCAACCGTCGAGGTAGCGATCACTGTCGTGTCTTGCTCATCTAATAAAAATTCTAATTCAACCTTCTCAATTCGATAGGCGGGTGTTTTATAATCTTTTAAATATTGTTTGGTATTATCGCTCATGCCATGGCCTTTTTTATTCAATGTGTAAAAAGCCTGAGTTTATTAGTAATGCCTGTCAGTTGAGGAATATTGCACCTATGAAGCGCGGAAACCCCAGCGATAAAATAGCGGGTCGCCTTTCTTTGGGGTACCTTATCTTTGTAAATCTCTTCCCTGAGATTTATCGCTGCGCGACCAGCCAAAGCTGTCCTAAAATGTTCCAGACATTTTAGTGGCGAAGCACAAATTGGTCTGGAACCAATTTGAACAGCCAAAGGCTGGCTCGCAGGGTGAAATACACGGTTGTATTTCATAAAAAAGGTACCTGGTGTGCGTGCATAGAACTTCATTAAAAAGGTGAAGCCAAAAAAGCACATCACAAAATTCACTGGAGCTATAATTTCCGATTAACTGACACGCATTGCTGAATAAATCAGGCTTTATTGTTATTTATATGATTTAGCTAAGTTTAGTCGTTAATTTTTTAATCTTAAAGCCGATCAACGCGAAGATGATGCCAAAGATTGGGCTGGCCCAGTTAAACACACAATATAATGCATATTCCAATGGACTAACCAACAACACCGATTGCATATACGCACCACAGGTATTCCATGGGATCAACGCTGAGGTGACGGTACCGCCATCTTCGAGTGCACGAGAAAGATTCTCTGGCGCCAAATCACGCTTCTCGTATTCATCTTTAAACATACGACCGGGCATCACAATAGAGATATATTGATCGGCAGTTAATAAATTACAACCAAACGCGGTGAAGATGGTGGTAATAATTAGCGAAGATGAACTGCGCGCGAACCCGACCAACAAGTCGACAACCTTTTGCAACAGACCGACTTTTTCCATTACCGCGCCAAAGGTCATCGCGGTAATAATTAGCCAGATAGTCGTTAACATCGACGACATACCGCCGCCTGACAATAATGAATTAAGATCCGCATCACCCGTATCAACCGTGATACCGTCAAACATTGCGGTCCATACCACGGTCACATTGGCGCCAAATGAATCGACACCGCCACTGGCCATACTAGCGATTAGTGGTTGCTGGAACAATATTGCCCATAGGCCACCGACTAAAGCGCCAATCATTACCGCTGGAAACGCAGCGACTTTTTTGACCGCCAACAATAGTGTCACTACTAACGGAATAAGTAAGTACCAAGCGATGGTGTATTTCGACAGTAAACCCGTGCTTAATTCGTTGATGCGTGATGGTTCAACCGTATCATTTTCTGACAGCCCTAGAATCACAAAGACCACCAGCGCAAAGACAAAGCTTGGGACGGAAGTCCACACCATATGGCGGATATGGGTAAACAAGTCGGTTCCCGCTACCGCTGGCGCTAAGTTAGTGGTATCCGACAATGGCGACATCTTATCACCAAAGTAGGCACCACTGATAATAGCACCCGCGGTGATTGGTAAGGAAACACCTAAGCCACCAGCAACGCCCATCAGCGCGACACCTATAGTCGCCGCCACGGTCCAGCTACTACCAATACTAATCGCCACTATCGCACAGATAATACAACTGGCTGCATAAAAGTAGCTAGGTGAAAGGATTTGTAAGCCGTAATAGATCATGGTCGGCACAGTGCCGGATAACAACCACGTACCAATCAAAGAGCCGACAGCCATCAGAATTAAGACAGCCGTCAAGGACAAGCTAATACCTTTAATAATTCCCGCTTCAATGTCACTCCATTTAAAACCATTCTTTAGGCCAATAAGACCTGCAAAACCAGCGCTCAATAATAGTGCAATCTGGTTCGCGCCGGAAGATGATGAGTCCCCAAAGTAAAATACACCACCAGCGAGCAAGGTGATAAGAAAAATCACCGGTGCGAAGGCATCGAGCAATGAGGGTAGTTTTGTGTTATTTGTCATAAATTACAGCCGTATTTTTATTATTATAATCTGCTAATACGCATTGTTATGCATATTTATGCGTAGTTAAAATAAAGCCGCTTAACAGCGGCTTGTGGTTTATTTGTTTAGTTCTTGGCTATTTTACCTAGCTCAATAAAATCAAAGGTAACGAAGGCGGCTTCGTCAAGATAAGGATCTATCTCCGGGCGTTTCTTCGGTAATTCATCTAAGCTAGCGACGGGTTCTAGATTATTATTGGCGCGGCGTAAATTAGCGCGCTTTAACGCTAGGTCATCTTTTATCTTGCGTTCGCTTAGGCGCGTAGCCTCCACTAAACTGATGGTTTTATTATCCTTATCTAACTGATATTTTTTGATATCTTGTGCAATAAAGGTAAATTCTTGCGCCGTTGCAATTCGAGCTTGATGCTTAGTCGTCAATTGCGCAAAGCTTTGCGGGCTTACTTCACCAGTCGGTGAAAATGGTGCTTGCTTAACACTATCCCAAGGCAATGTGTTATCCGCAACGACCTCACCAAATTCGCCAGCCACAATAGGCGTCGGAAACGTAATATCGGGGATCACGCCACGGTTTTGAGTACTGCCACCATTGATGCGGTAAAATTTTTGTATGGTGTACTGAATAAAACCAATCGGCTTATCGTAGAAGTCATAGATCTTACTCAAACTGCGATGCTGTTGCACCGTACCTTTACCAAAGGTCTGTTCGCCTAATACAATGGCACGCCCATAATCTTGTAATGCTGCGGCAAATATCTCCGATGCCGAAGCACTATATCGATTAACTAATACGGAGACTGCGCCATCAAAAAACTGTGTTTTCTCCGGATCATATTTAACATCGACCCGTTCATTACCGCTTTTAACTTGTACCACAGGCCCTTGGTCGATAAACAAACCGCTCAACGCCATTGCTTCTGGTAAGGAGCCACCACCATTGTTACGCAAATCTACCACGATCCCTTCGACATTTTTCGCCTTGAGTTCGGTGATGAGTTTCTTGACGTCGCGAGTCAAATTAACGTAGAAACTGGGGATAGTAATAATACCAAGCTTGCGTCCTTGATATGCCGAATCGGTGCCTTCAAACACACTCGATTTTGCTTGGCGGTCCTCGAGTTTTATTTTTTCTCGCACGATAGAAATAACGCTAGGCTTACTGGCGCCGCCAGCCTTCGATGAAATGATTTCTAACTTCACCGTCGAGCCTTTGGGTCCTTTAATTAGGTCAACAACGTCATCCAAGCGCCAACCAATGACATCAACTATTTTCTTATCATCTTGACCAACGCCGATGATCTTATCTTCTGGACCGAGCAGCTCGCTCTTGTCAGCAGGGCCACCGGGCACTAGGCTCATGATGGTGGTGTAATCATCGACAATTTGTAACATCGCGCCAATGCCTTCTAACGATAGGCTCATTTCCACTTGGAAACGTTCGGCATTACGAGGGGATAAATAACTAGTGTGGGGATCAATTGAACGGGCAAATGCATTCATAAACACTTGATAAGCGTCTTCACTTTGACTCTGAGTAATTCGCTTAAGCGCGTTATTATAACGCTTAGTGAGCACCGTCTTAATCTCACTCCACTCTTTACCAGTTAGCTTGAGATTAAGGGCGTCATATTTAACACGCTGACGCCATAGTTCATCGAGCTCTTTGGTTGAGGTCGCCCAATTGGCGTCTTCGCGGTCATACTGATATTCGTCCGGTACCGTGAAATCCATCGCCACATTAAGTAACTTAATCGCGTATTGATAGCGCTCAAATCGACGCTCAAGCTGGCGTTGATAGATACTATAGACCGTATTAATATTACCCGATTTGAGCATATCATCAAATAACTGATCATATTGCGCAAATTCGTTGAGGTCGCTCTGGGTAAAAATCATCTTGGCGTAATCGAGACTCTCAAAATAACGTAGCGCTATCTTGCTTGAAAACTGATTGTCTAAATCGAACGCTTTAAAATGGGTTCGAGTAAACAGACCCGCCATACGCGTAGTGGAGACTTTATGTTGCGGCTCGGGATGTAACTCTGGTATCTGTGCTTTGGTATAAGACTGTTCACTAGCATAAAGGCTACTGGCTATACATAGCGGGATTAAACCTAGAGTTAAACGATTGAGCATATAAAGTCTCCCATGACTTTTTAATTACGATATCCAAGTAGAACAAAAACTCACTAGCCCTTAGGCTTTAGTTAAAATCTGTTCTACTTTTACTTTAACAACCATCCCAGAGGTTAGCTGTACTTTAATGTCTGACTTAGCAATGTCGACGATAGTTCCATTCATCGCTGTTTTAGCCACATTAACTAATACCTGTTGATCCACACTTAATGCAGCAACATCTTCAACCTTAACACCAGTAGGAACTTTTTCAACAGGCTTTGACGAACGAGCCTTAGTCGCATGCTTAGCGCGTGCTGGTTTCGCTGCCGCACGAGGCTTATCTGTTGCTTGTGCTGGCGGTTTCTTCGCTGCTTCGCGTTTCTTCGCTCGTTCCTGGCTGTCGGCTAGTGTTTTTTGAGCATGCTCAATATGTTCTTGAGATAACTCGTCACCTTCATTGCCATCAATATCGACGCGCTTAACACCGGCTTTGATGCAGCGCAGATAGCGCCAACTCGTGGTGTAATGGCGGATCGCCCCACGTAATTGAGTTTTACTAACCAATTCGCTTTCAGCGAGTCGCTCACTTAGTTGCTGAAATAATCCAATCTTAAGTGGCTTAGCTTCGCCTTTAAGGCTGAAACATGCTGGAAACTCTTGTACTAAAAAGGCAATGATTGCCTTGTTATCAGTCAGTTTAGCTGTAGTATTCATTTATTCTTCCGGTTCTACTTCAAATTCGTCAATTAAAAATGTTACAAAATGTTCGATAAGCTCATCATCCACATCCAGGAGACCTGGTTGATGTTGCCAATAAGGCCAAATAGCTTCTAGCATTTCCCTAAACAATTGTGGATCTGTGTTGGGGTCAATGACTTCGTACACTTTGTGGTAAATTCTATTAATGTTATCTGCGGCAAGTTCTTCTTCGCCTTCCCATTGCCCTACTTCTGTGGCATCAAATAAAAATTCATGGATATCAATTACATCATACATATTAGTTATAATCCTTGGCCGAGCGCAAGGTGGTTGGCTAAATTCTTAACCATTTCCTCGAGGCCAACACAATCACGCAGATCGAAACGACTCAACGATGGGCTATCTATATCGAGCACCCCGACTACCTGATCAGCGATCACCAAAGGGACCACTAACTCCGAGTTAGACGCACTGTCGCAGGCAATATGACCCGCAAAGGCATGAACATCCTCTACGCACATCGTCTTATTTTTGGCAGCAGCAGTGCCACAGACACCTCTTCCTACAGGAATACGAAAACATGCAACGCGTCCTTGAAATGGACCCAGCACTAATTCGTCGGCCTGTTTAAGATAAAAACCGACCCAATTGATATTGTCTAGGGTTTCATTTAATAACGCACTAACATTAGCTAGTACTGCCGTGATGTCATGCTCCCCATCGATTAAGGATAGCATCTGTTTGTTGAGTAAGGTGTAATCTATGTTCAAAACAACTCGTGTGGCGCGTCAATGCGACAATTAGATAATTTATAGCCCGCTATAATACCTAAGTTGGATTAAATGAAAAGCACAATCGCCGATCATATTCACTTTGGCGCTCACAAATCCACCACTTAAACCATTTTCTTAGCCGTTGCAGAGCAACCAACCAAGTATAGACGATCCAATCGGCAATAAACAATGGTGGCAGAGCCACTGAATAAGCGCGTATAATCTGCAAAAATATTGATTACGAGCATCTCTTTATGAACCGGCTACTTCCCCAACAATTTATCGACAGTATTAGCGCGCAACTACCGCAGCATCTATCAATGGACGCGCTAATTAACGCTTGTCATCAACCACTACGCTTTAGCATCCGAGTAAATACCCTCAAAATATCGGTTGAGCAATTTATCGAATTAATGTCGCCTATGGGTTGGACGTTCCAAGCCATCCCTTGGTGTAAGCAAGGATATTGGGTCGATATTGCTGGTCAAACGACCGTACCAGGTAAATTACCAGAACATATTATTGGCTTATTTTACATTCAAGAGGCTAGTTCGATGTTACCGCCGGTAGCGCTCTTTGATGCGATAAATTCGCTCCAATCATTTGATTCAGTCCTCGATTTGGCGGCCGCGCCGGGCTCTAAGACGACGCAGATAGCCGGATTAATGGCAAACAAAGGCTTACTCATCGCCAACGAATTTTCCTCCAGCAGGATCAAGGCATTGCACAGTAACCTCGCGAGATTGGGCATTACCAACACCCTTATTAGCCATTTTGATGGCAGTGTTCACGGTGACTATATGGAAAATCAGTTCGATGCCATTTTACTCGATGCGCCGTGTAGTGGCGAAGGTACAGTGCGCAAAGACCCTGACGCATTTAAAAACTGGAGCCTTGAACATGTAAGCGAAATCACCGCGGTGCAGCAGCAATTGTTAGTTTCTGCTTTTAAAGCACTTAAGCCCGGTGGCCAGCTAGTGTATTCAACTTGTGCGTTAAATTTTTCCGAAAACCAGGGCGTATGTCAACATCTGTTAGACACTTTTGACAGCGCTATTACCACGGTCGACTTAAGCGGTCTTTTCCCCGACGCGGCGAAGTCGGTGACGAGCGAAGGATACCTTCATATTTGGCCACAAATTTACGATAGCGAAGGTTTTTTCATCGCTAAATTTACCAAGCTTAGCGCCTCTGATAAAAGTAGCGACCCGACTTTTCGTAGCAAATTCCCCTTTAAAGCGATGGCTGCTAATGCTGCATTATCCGCTATCGAATTGCTCGAAACTCGGTGTGATGTGGCGCTAATCGGCACGAAAAACCTATGGTACAAAGAGAACGAAATATGGTATTTCCCTACGGGAAGCACTGAAGTCATCACCAAGATGCGCTTTGTACGCCACGGCATTAAGTTAATCGATGTCAAACCGAAACAACAGATCATCACCCATGAAGCGTATTGTTGTTTTGGCATCACCGACATAGAACTCACCCGCGAACAATCAGTTGAATACCTTAAGGGAAGAGATTTACAGGTAGACAACCAAGACGGTAAAAAAGGTGAAGTGGTATTAGGTTATCAAGGGGCCTGCATAGGACTGGGGAAATGGGTCGGCAACAAGATTAAAAACAAGCTGCCGCGTGCATTGGTTAACGATAACGTGGTGCTTAACTAAGCCTTTACTAGAGTCTGTTGATCTTTGTAGCTTGTTTTTGCAGCGAGTTGTTTGGGGTTTGTACAAGACAGAGTCTATGTGGTGTAGCTGGCTCGATAATTGCTCCTGCATTATCCTAATGACACCATCCATGTAGCAATACACGAATAGACGATAACGCCGTAGAAATCACAAACAAACGCTGCCCGAACGGTTTAACTAGAGGTGCCCTGCGCTGCATTTTTCGTCTTTTACTCTTGTGACTGCATGGGTGCAGGAATTAGAGCGACTCATTTTGTCCATGGATGGACACATTAGAGCAATGCAGTCAGCTTATTGCCGAGGAGACAAAGCCGGGAATAACCAGGCCACAATCCTCATGCCTTGCGCAGAACACCTCTAATTGAACAAAAATAAAGCGCAATAGATCAACAGACCCTACTAACATTATAAATAAAATCTACTAAAAATTATGCAAATGTATTTTTGTAGACTAGGCTGTTAAGTATCAGTTAAGCAAACATCGTTGTGCTTCGCTGATCACTTCCCCTAAGCTCGGCACAACTGGAATAGTGCCGGGCTCTTTTTATTGTTTTACTAGTCTAACTCGACCACCGTTTGCCCTATCGGCGCTAAGCTAAGCATCGCGAGCTTAATGTGCTGTATACCAAATGGGATACCTATGATGGTAACAAAACAGGCAACCGCATGAAATAAATGACCGATGGCTAACCAAATACCGAATAAGAAGAACCAGATAATATTTCCTAACGTACCTAGACTCCCGGTGCCTAGATCACGTTCACGTGTCAGGCGGTCACGACGTTCAATATCCTTGCCAAACGGCCATAGTGTTAGCTGGGCGATGACGAAACACGAACGGGCAAAAGGAATACCAATAATGCTGATGCAGGCAACAATGCCGATTAATACCCACGCCAGTGCCATAATAAAGCCGCCACAAATTAACCATGCAATGTTTAATATAAACCGTAATAAACTCATTTGATTTCCTTAAGTTGTTATAATCGAGTCATATTATGTCAATGCAAAGCGCAGACCAAAATGTAACCGACTGATATATATATAAAACAAAACCTAATCGCCTACTCCATAATGACATATTAACCAAATAGTAGTAAAAATGACGACAACCATTCCAGTTGGTAATGTTAACACCCGCCCTCGCCTAATTCCGGCAATACCTGTACTATCAGGCCATTAGTGTTGGTCGTAGTGAAAGGAAATAGTTAATGAATGCTGTAGTGGTTGCTGTTTTAGTGATGTTGGCGTTGTCATTGTGTCGGGTCAATGTGGTGTTCGCCTTAATAATAAGTTCAGTCGTTGGTGGCTTAACAGGCGGGCTAGAACTTGTTCAAACCGTTAAGGTGTTTAGCAATGGTTTAGGCGGCGGAGCGCCTATCGCACTCAATTACGCAATGCTTGGCGCTTTCGCGGTCGCTATCTCACGCTCCGGACTGACCGATATCGCCGCCGCCAAGATCATCAGCCAAGTAAATAGTAAACATCAGCAATCCGCAACAATCTGGGTTAAAGCAATGTTGCTAGTCGCCATATTAGCCGCTGCGATCAGTTCTCAAAACATTGTTCCGGTACATATTGCCTTTATTCCCATTCTAATCCCGGCATTACTCGGCGCTATTAATCAATTACAACTCGACCGCCGTCTCATTGCATGTGTACTGACGTTTGGCTTGACCGCAACTTACATGTTACTTCCCGTCGGTTTTGGTCAGGTTTTTCTTAACGATTTACTATTTAAAAATCTCACTGCCAATCATCTTGAGATTGCAGCCACTGATATGCCGTTTGTCATGGCTATTCCTGTCGGCGGGATGTTCTTGGGTTTGCTGTTTGCCATCTTTGTGAGCTATCGCAAACCTAGAATCTATAAGCAAGGTGTTAAGGCAGAAGACGCGTTGCTCAACCATAACGTTAACGTTATATACATTCTTACGGCACTGCTCGCGATAATCGGTGCCTTGGCCGTTCAGCTCTATACCAACTCAATAATTATTGGTTCGACGGTCGGTTTAATTATCTTTGCGATTGGCGGTGTGTTTAAACCGTCACAGAGTCACGATATCTTTACCGCCGGCGTACAGATGATGGGCACGATAGGCTTCATCATGATT
>Ga0209395_1001983_pt1 | contig 27679 bp, 23 predicted proteins | sample GOMGulsemesocosm_3_FD_184635 | JGI IMG/M metagenome (GOLD analysis project Ga0209395, IMG submission 184635) | Methane-oxidizing microbial communities from mesocosms in the Gulf of Mexico - GOM9D Gulf of Mexico (SPAdes) (version 2) | ecosystem: Environmental > Aquatic > Marine > Cold seeps... | reverse complement strand
CAGCAACTAGTGCTAAAGAAGCGCCAGCGAAATGGTCGGTTAACGCGCCACAAGGCGAGTTCACCACCGCTAATATTGATGTTCGCTCTGGTACTTGGATGAATGTTGATTTAAGTCCAGATGGTAAAACCATCGTATTTGATTTACTGGGTGATATTTATACTATGCCAGCATCGGGCGGCGAAGCGACTGCGCTGATGACTGATATTGCTTGGCAAATGCAGCCACGTTTTAGCCCTGATGGTAAATACATTGCCTTTACTTCAGATGAAGATGGCGGTGATAACTTATGGATAATGAAAGCTGACGGTAGTGATGCTAAAGCCGTTACCACAGAAACATTTCGTTTATTAAACAGTCCTGCTTGGTCACCTGATGGAAACTACCTTGTTGGCCGTAAACATTACACCGGCACACGTTCTTTAGGTGCAGGTGAAGTGTGGATGTATCACAAATCGGGCGGTAATGGCGTAATGCTTACTAAGCGTCCTAATGAGCAAAAAGACTTAGGCGAACCTGCATTTTCTCATGATGGTAAATATGTTTACTTCTCACAAGATGCTACGCCGGGTAAAACTTTTCATTACTCAAAAGATTCAGAGAAGGGCATTTATAAAATTAAACGCCTTGAATTAGAAACTGGCGAAATCAAAGTGATTGTTTCAGGTAAAGGTGGTGCTATTAGACCAACACTTTCTCCTGATGGAAAATTCCTTGCCTACATTAGCCGTGATGATTTCCAATCAAATCTTTATTTATACGATCTTAAAAGTGGCGCAGAAACCAAAATTTATGACGGTTTAGATCGTGATATGCAAGAAACATGGGCTATTCACGGTGTTTACCCAACGATTGCTTGGACACCTAAAAGTGACGGCTTGGTTTTTTGGGCTGGTGGTAAAATCAATAAACTATCACTTGGTGACAAAGAAGCTAAGGTGATTGAGTTTCATGTAAAAACGCAAAAAACAATTCAAAAATCAGTACGTTTTACTCAAGACTTAGATCAAAAGACCTTTGATACTAAAATGCTACGTGATGTGCAAATATCGCCAAATGGTAAAAAAGTTGTTTTTGAATCAATGGGACACCTTTATACCAAAACACTACCTAACGGTAAACCTAAGCGTTTAACCAAACAAAAGAGTCAGTTTGAATTAAATCCAAGTTTTTCACGCGACGGTAAAAAAATCGTCTATGTGAGCTGGGATGATCAAAAGCTAGGTCAGGTACGTGTTGTTTCAAGTCGTGGTGGCAAAGGCAAAGTTATTACCCGTGAACCAGGTAAGTATGTAGAGCCAAGCTTCTCTCCAGATGGTAAAACTGTTGTCTATCGTAAAACCAGTGGTGGCTATATTACCGATCCAACGTGGGGCTTAAACCCTGGTGTTTATGCGGTATCGGCAAAAGGTGGCAATGCCAAGTTAATAACAGAAAGTGGCGTACAGCCACACTTTGGCGCACAAAATAACCGTATCTATGTTACTCGTGGGGGTAAAACGCCGAATATATCTCGCGTTGATCTTGATGGCCAAAACGATACCAAATTATACCAAGGTAAGTTTGCTTCTGAATATCGTGTCTCACCTGATGGTAAGAGCCTAGCGTTTGCCGAGCGTTTCAAAGTCTTTGTTACGCCGTTTGTTGAACGTGGTGATGTTATTGATATTGGTCCTAGCGCCAAGAACTTACCGGTAGAGCAGTTATCTATGCGTGCAGGTGAAGGTATTAGCTGGAATGGAAAATCTAATGAGCTTTATTGGAGTTTAGGAGCAGACTTATTCCAAGCATCGGTTAAAAACTTATTTGAAATTACCGGCACTGATAAGTCAGGCGATAAAGCTGATAAATCTGGAAGCCAAGCTGAGGTAACTAATTTAAGTTATACACAAAAAGTGGATATTCCATCGGGACGTGTTGCTTTTGTTGGCGGTAAAGTTATTACCATGGAAGGCGAACAAGTCATTGAAAATGGCGTAGTGTTAGTTGAAGGTAACAAGATCAAAGCCGTAGGCACTAAAGCGCAAGTAAAAATTCCTAGTGATGCTAAGATAATCGATATAGCCGGTAAAACAATAATGCCTGGTTTAATTGATGCACATGCTCATGGCTCACAAGGCAGTAATGAAATCATTCCACAACAAAACTGGAAAAACTATGCAGGTCTTGCGCTAGGTGTAACTAGTATTCACGATCCTTCAAATGATACCACTGAATTTTTTGCTGCCAGCGAAATGCAAAAAGCCGGTAAAATTGTAGCTTCACGTTTATTCTCAACCGGAACTATTTTATATGGCGCAACAATTCCTGGTTATACTTCGCACGTTGATAACTTAGACGATGCAAAATTCCATGTTGAACGTTTAAAAGCAGCAGGGGCGTTTAGTGTAAAAAGTTATAACCAACCACGTCGTAACCAACGCCAGCAATTTATTCAAGCGGCGCGTGAATTAGAAATGATGGTGGTTCCTGAAGGCGGCTCATTACTGCAACATAACTTAACTATGGTTGTTGATGGACATACCACGCTAGAGCATTCAATCTCTACCGCGAAGGTCTATGATGATGTTAAGCAGTTATGGTCACAATCAGAAATGGCTTATACACCAACCATGGCAGTAGCTTTTGGTGGTATTGCCGGTGAAAATTATTGGTACGATACTACTGACGTATGGAAACACCCACGTTTAAGTAAGTATGTTCCAAGTGAGTTTTTAGACCCTCGTGCTATGCGCCGTGTTAAAGCGCCACACAATCATTATAACCATATAAATGTCGCAACAGTTGCCAAAGAGATGCAAGACCTTGGCGTTAAAGTTAACTCAGGTGGTCATGGTCAACGTGAAGGCTTAGCAATGCATTGGGAGATGTGGATGATGGCACAAGGCGGCATGTCGCCACTAGAAGCTATTCGCACCGCTACCATTTCACCTGCACAAACCCTTGGCTTAGATAAAGACCTTGGGTCATTAACGGTGGGTAAACTTGCCGATATGATTGTAGTTGATGGTGATGTCACTAAAGACATTCGTTTAAGCGACCGAGTAACTTATACCATGGTTAATGGCCGTTTATATAATGCCGAGACTATGAATGAAGTAGGTAACTATGATAACAAACGTGAGAAATTCTACTTTGAAGAGAAATAGTTAATTTACACTTTTATCTAAATTTATAATGTGAAAGCCAGTAAGTAATCCTTACTGGCATTTTTGTTTCTGGAACCTTTGTCGCTGTGGCGACGACACCTAAAAGGGGCTAAACGACGAGCCCCCTTTGCAGCTGAGGGCTCCTCACAAATATTAATGTAAGCAATTACCAGTTATTGTTCAGCATTACTGAGTAAACAAGTGAGTCACGTGAACCCATCCATGGGGCTTACACAAGCATCCATGCTTGTGATACTCACTTTTATTACTTCAGCAACGCATTACTTGCCAACGTTCAGTGACTGCCAATCACTTAAAAATGCCTGCATGGATGAACGAGAACCAGAAGACAAAAGCGCCAAATCTGCGTGATAAAACCCTGAAATGATTGAAAGTGCGCAGGTGTTTTCATCATGGATGATGAAAACGCGGCGTGTACAGGGACGTACATCAACGCGGCTCCTCGAAGCACTTGATTGAATGCAAGGTTAGGTTTTATTCGTAGCGCCGGGAGAGTCCAGAGAGGGCTCGGAGATAGCCCTCTTTGGGTGTTGTCGCCACCGCGACGCTGAAGACAAAAAGAACTCAAACTCGTTTTTTGAAAGAGAATCAGCAAGCCTGTAGTGGTAAGCTATTACAATGCACTAGCCGTACAATAGAAGGAAGTAATACATGAGAACAGCTTTACAAGAAAAGATCATAAGTGTTTGTGACAAAAAAATCACACAAAAGGGTAGTAATGTTGGTTTATCATTTTATGCCTTTTTCGCCAATCGCAATGATGATCCTGTATTGCTTATGGAAGCTGCGACTTGGTGGATTGAAACACATAAGTTAGATCATTTTGAAAAAGCGGTAAAGATTAAAGAAATGGTGATGGCTGAGCTGTAATTAGTTTAAAAGTTGATGTTTATTAAGAAAACTAGCTCCATCGAGATAAAAGTGAAAATAATTGCCTGACAGTTAATTCAACAGTCGACTATTTATCACTATAGGTTATACTGCCGCGCTTAAACCAAGTATATTTAATTAGCGGAGACAATAATGCACGATCTTTATTACAAAGGGCGTATCCACACTAGACATAACCATGTAACCACAGGTTATAATACTAAACGTTCCGCTAAGCTTGGCAGTGAAAAACATCCATTAATGCTAGTGGTTGCTAGTGAAGAAAGAAAAGCAGAAATCGCTTTGATAGTTTCTGATAACGAATTGTTTGCTGAAATTACGGTTGATAGTGCAGTTGATGAAAATATTAAAGATCTTGATGGTCTATTAAATAAACCAACAACGACTCGATTTGATAAAACGCCTAACCGTAATGATCCTTGCTCCTGTGGTAGCGGCAAAAAATATAAAAAATGTTGTAGTTTGAAAGGGTAATAGCCTGCTCCAACTCACAGCCGGTATCATATTCACTCTTGCTTAGTGTTAATATGATACCGTTAGCGTAACACTTCTGGTAACAATCGGAGGTTAGTTTGCCATTAAGCTTATTAGCTCGTTAGTTCACCACGTAAACTAGTATCCATCTGCAAACAAATTTCTTCATAACTTAGCTCTTTACTTAATAAATAGTGTAGCTTTGTTAAAGTGGCTTCTAGTGTCATGTCGTGACCACTTATCACACCAGCTTCACTTAGCGCATTACCCGTAGCATAACCAGACATGTTCACTTTACCTTTGATACATTGGCTGCAGTTTACCACCACAATACCTTGCTCTTTTGCTTTAGCTAAACAAGAAAGTAGTGCTTTATCTTGCGGAGCATTACCGACACCATAACTGCGTAAAATTAATGCTTTTACTGGTTGTTTTATCACATTTTCAATCACTTCACTGCTAATGCCCGGGTATAAATGGACTACACCTACGGGTTGTGGAGTGATAGTAGATAGCTGTAGTGGCGCTGTTGCTTCACTCTCATCGGTTAGCTGTCCTGCTCCTAGTTGAATATTAATACCTGCTTCTAATAACACAGGCATATTAGGTGAATCAAAGGCGTTAAAACCATCTGCATAGGCCTTTATACAGCGGTTACCGCGGTAGAGTTTATTATTAAAAAATAGACTCACTTCGCTAATGGGATAATTAGCTGCAATATATAAAGCATTTAATACATTCACTTGTCCATCAGATCGTAGTTGACTCAATGGTATTTGTGAACCTGTGACTATTACAGGTTTGTTTAAATTCTCAAACATAAAAGATAATGCTGAGCTGGTATACGCCATTGTATCGGTACCATGCAAAACGACAAAACCATCATAATCGTCATAATTAACTTTGATGTCATCAGCGATACGCTGCCAATCACTTGGCGTCATATTTGACGAGTCAATTAATGGCTGATATTCACTGATGGTGAATTCTGGCATTTCGCTGCGATGAAACTCAGGTAACGCATTAATAGATTCAGTTAAATGCCCCTTAGCAGGAACAAAGCCTTGCGTACTTTGCATCATGCCAATAGTACCGCCTGTGTATGCCACGTAAATTCTTTTTTTCATCATGATTCTTAATGCTATGGTTTAGGTTTTATTAATGTGTGCATTATATAGTAGCTAATAGGAAACTTGCTATAACAGTGTTGATCAAATCGTTAATTACGTTATTGTTCAATCGTATTAAATCGGTTTTGATAAGTAAGCAATGAGTCTGGCATGCTCGTAAGTGAAAGGGCGCATTTATCTTATTTTGTATTTCGGTAAGTCTTCAATTGATAAAACGAACATAAAAAAACACAGCAAAAAAAGAGGCAGTTATTATTAATAACTGCCTCTTAAAGTTTTGCTGTCTTCTCGGTTGTAGCTAATTGTTGTTTTTAATTTCGAGGTGCTTAGTTGGCACTACAAGCCACACATAAAGTATATCGACCTTGAGGATCGTTAAAGTCATTAATTTGTGAAAGCTCAGTTTTCATCATCGATATAAATTGGGATAATGGTTTATTGCTAACAGCGTTTGTTGCTACATCAATCGCTGTGTTTTCTCGACCTACATTAACTAAACCAACAACGCCAGCTAGCTCAACAAAAGAAGCGGATTTACCTAATAATTGTTGCATCATTTTATTACGTGATGATTGCTCTTTTTCAATTAACAAGGTGTCGTATTGCTCTAGTTTAGCAAGCTTTGCTGCTGCTACAACCGCATCAGTTAAGTTACCTAACTCATCAACTAAACCAAGCTCTTTTGCTTTCTTTCCAGACCAAACACGACCTTGGGCAATAGCATCAACTTCTTCTAGCGTCATATTCCTATTGGTAGCAACTAACTGAATAAATTCTTGGTAGCCTCTGTTAATTGATAATTGAAATAAATTAGCCATACCAGGTGTTAATGCCTGTGTTGGGCCAAAACCAGCGATATCAGTAGTGCCTACACCATCAGTATGAATGCCAATTTTACTTAATGACTTTTCAAAGGTCATCATCATGCCAAATATACCGATTGAGCCAGTAATCGTTGACGGAGCCGCATAAATTTTATCTGCAGGTGCTGAAATCCAGTATCCTCCAGAGGCCGCATAGGTACCCATTGAAGCAACAACAGGCTTACCCGCTTCTTTTAATAATTCAACTTCTTGACGAATAATCTCTGAAGCATAAGCACTGCCACCAGGACTGTCTACACGGAGTACAACGGCTTTAACTTTGTCATTATGACGAGCTTTACGAAGAAGTTTAGCCGTTGAGTCACCACCAATTGTGCCTGGTTTTTGCGTACCATCTAAAATTGTACCTTTAGCAACAATGATGGCAACTTTATCGTTCACTGATTCGGCAAGCTCATCACTTTCATCTAAAGGTGAACTAGTTGCATGCATGTAGTTTTTGTAACCTATATGAGAATAACTATCGCCTTTTTGGTTCTTACCAACTAAGTCAATAAGTTCCGCACGCATCTCTTGGCGTGATTTTAATTGATCAACCCAGTTATTATTGAGGGCATACTTTGCAAAGCTACTGTCGGCCTTACTAAATTTTGCCACTAAGTTATCAATGTTTTCATCAAAATTATCAATACCAAAACCACGGCGTTTGGCAACGTCTTCTTTATATTGCAGCCATAAGTCCGCTAACCAAAGCTTGTTTGCTTCTTTTGCCGCGTCAGACATGTCATCACGTATGAAAGGTTCTACTGCAGATTTAAACGTACCTACACGGAAAATATGTTGATTGATTGATAACTTTTCTAAAGCCGATTTAAAATACATTTTATAACGACCATAGCCATCAAGTAACATAAAACCTTGTGGATTTAACCAGATGTTATTCGCTGTACTCGCTAAGTAATATTGGTCTTGAGAAAATTGGTCACCAAGGGCAATGATTTGTTTACCTGAACTTTTAAAATCTTCCAAAGCCGTAGCGATATCTTGTAGCTTAGTTAAACCTACACGTCGTAGACCCTGCAGTTGTAAAACTAATATTTCTACCCGATCATCATTTTTAGCTTTTGCAATTACATCAAGAATATCAGTAAGTAAGACCTCTGGATTGTCTTCTTTTTGTTCCATAGCTTCCGTTAAAAAAGCTTCCATTGGATCTACTTCACGTTTTTGTTCTACAACGTCACCAACAAGGTTTAGTATTAGAGCGGTTTTGTCAGGAACCTGTATTTGCTCATCACCACTAGCGATCACGCCAATAAATGCGAATAACAGGATAAAAAAGACCAGGTTAACTACAACTGAGCGAGTAAATGTTAACGCACGCCAAAGCGAGGAAAAAATCCGTTTGATAATGCCAGGGTTATTATTCATATTATTAATATCTTAAAATTGGTTAAATTAAAAATTGAGACTCAAAGCTATACTACCTTAATAGTTACCATAATTTAACAAGTGCACAGAGCTAGATTGTAACTTTTTATGGCAACCCAAATTAATTCGCGTATTTATCAGTAAATATTCATAAATATGAAAGACTTTATTGCTTAAAGCGTTCTTACTATTAACGGTTACTTTAAATTTATAAGACAAGAGCAATGCAACTATTACAACATTACTATCAATCTTTTTTACAACAACTTAAATCCTTTGACGGTATACCCGCTTTGTTATTAAGGCTTTACCTTGCTCCAGTATTTATAATGGCAGGGTTTAGTAAAACGCAGTTATTGAATGAAGAGGTCACTGGAATTAGTGCAATTATGGCTGATCCGAATATCATTGCTTGGTTTGGTAACAGTGACTGGGGCTTAGGGTTACCATTTCCTGCGCTGTTAGCCAACCTGGTAATCTTAGTTGAATTCTTTGGTGGCTGGTTATTATTGTTTGGCGCATTAACCCGGTTAATCAGTATTCCACTTATGTTTACTATGATAGTAGCGGCAACGTCTGTACATGCGGATAATGGTTGGTTTGCTATTACCCCAACTAATAGTGATATTAGTGCTGCAAGAGTTGCGACTTGGCTGGGTTTTGATAGCGCTGAAGCGAGTTTAGATAATAGTAAAGAGACAGCAGTACGACTGGAGAAAATGCGTGAGATACTTGATGAAAACGGTAACACCGATTGGTTATATGAAAAGGGCAATATCGTAGTTCTAAATAATGGTATCGAATTTTCAACTACCTACTTTATAATGTTACTAGCACTATTTTTTATTGGTGCTGGTCGATTTACCAGTGTCGATTATTTTGTCGCGCGACGCTTTCTAATAAGAGAACAGCGCTTTAGATAGCGCTTAGCGATAAATATTATCGTATATAAAAAGCCGAATAGACTTAATTCCTGAGATCACACAGTAATTAAATCAGTTCGGCTTTTGTTGTTTTACGTGTTAATGACGTAAATAAGAACAATACTTGCTATCGATTATTTACTTATTGCCTTATTTTTAAGGCTAGGCAGTAAATGACCAAAATGATAGATACTTAAACCTAGCAATACCATAAAAGCACCTATTACTAGTTTATCATTGATTGCTTCACCATTAAGCACAGCACCTAATGTTAACGCGATCACCGGCGTAACTAAGGTAATTAAGGTGACGCTACTCGCCGATAGTTTTTGTAACACGGTAAAGTAAGCATAAAAGCCAATCAACGAACCAAATATTCCCAAATAAATTGTTGCCCAAATTGATTTTGCCTGCCACATTTCAATGGGTAAAGTGCCGTCTAATACTAACCAGCTTAAAAGAAACATTGGCGTGGCAACACTTAATGCGCCAACCGTTGTTGCTAGAGGATGTATAGCTAACGGAACACTTTTCACTAACACCCCACTTAAACTAAAGAAGAATACAGCGAGAAGAATGAAAACAATGCCATAAATACCATCATCGGCTAAAGTGAAGTTGTCAGAGCAAACTATTGCCAAACCAATTAGCGATATAATCATGGAAAATTTACGAATATTACTGATACTCGGCTCAGCTAATATCTTTTTAGCTAATAACGCTGAAATTACTGGTGACAAACCAAAGACCAATGAAATAATGCCAGAAGACAAATATTGCGCAGCAAGATAAGAGCACAACATACCGCCAAAAATACCTGCTGCAGAGTAGCTATATAACTTTACTGCCTGTCTGTGCCACGGGAGATTAATTCGATTAGCCTTTATCAGTAATGCACCTAATATTAACGCGATAACCATCCGCGTTAACACGGCTAAACTCGGACTAATTGACTCACTACTCCATACAATACCCAGTGGGGTGGTAGACCAAATTAATAGTACCGCCAAGTAGGCAATTGACACTGACATTTTTACTCTCCTTTATTAAACTTTGCTTTATTGCGCGTTTTTGAAATTTATTTAAATGAAAACAAGTTAAGCCAGAAAAGTTGCGGTAATTTGAAGTGATAAAAACAAAAAAGCCGCAAGAAGTGATTTCTGCGGCTTAAAAGTGAACTAGATTAATAACTGGTTAGAAATTGTGTTCTCAATGCTCCGCATAGGTTGGCCAATTGTAATTAAACTGGCTCTTAACTTGCCACAGTCGATTGACCATAAGCAGACAGCTGATAGCTACCACTTTAGGCGTTCGATTGTTGATTATGGCGAGTAAGTTGTTTTGCATTGCTTTGCTGATTTCCTAATGTATTGTAGTTTACAGTTCAGTTACGATCATATTGGCGTTTGCTCTAAATGAAGTCAAGGGTAAATAATGTTTTCTTGGTAATAAGATTATTTGGCCTGTTTATTAAAAAGATTAGTTAGATAAACGTGCACAACGGTAAACTAACAGATAAACTTCCAAGAAAACCACTTGTTAGAAGAACTTTATGAACGCTATTGAATTATTATTGCAAAGACAATCAACGCCTTTATTAACGGATCCTGCCCCTTCAGGGACAGATTTAACCACTTTGTTATCAGCGGGTATGCGTGTACCGGACCATGGAGGTATAAAACCTTGGCATTTTCACGTTATTTCAGGACAAGGATTACAGCGTTTAAGTGAACTGTTTGTTGAAGCTACTACCATTGAGTTATCAAGTAAGGCCGAGCTTATCGCAGGCGCTAATACCCAAGAGAGCATAGATGAACATGCCCTTAATGAGAAAATGGCAAAAGTAGCAAAGATGCCCTTTAGAGCACCAATGATTATTGTTATTTCAACTCAGTATGTTGAACATAATAAGGTCCCAGCACAGGAACAATTAATTGCTGCCGGCTGTTGTGCACAGGCAATGCAAATGGCTGCATTTTCATTAGGATATGGCGCTATGTGGCGCACTGGTGATTTAGCTTACAGCGACTCAGTAAAGCAGGGCTTAGGGCTTGAAGTAGGTAATGACATTGCCGGATTCCTATATATAGGAACACCCACAAAAGAACCGCATATTAAACCAGCGAAAGATTTTAAAAATAATGTGAGCTACTGGCAGTAACGCTGAGAGCGTTTATTATGAAATTTGACTATTAACTTTTAGGGGAAATGTTAGCACCAAAGAGTTAATCATAAAATCAGAGTAATAAAAAAGGCGACCAAAGGTCGCCTTTTTGTTTGTAACTTTTTACTATTAGAATGCTGCGTTATTAGGCGTTCTTGGGAATGGGATTACGTCACGAACGTTTTGCATACCAGTGGCATACGCAACTAAACGTTCAAAACCTAAACCAAAACCTGAATGAGGAACAGTACCGTAACGACGTAAATCTCTATACCAACCGTAATCAGCAATATCTAAGCCCATTTCTTCTAAGCGGCTATCTAAAACGTCAAGACGTTCTTCACGTTGACTACCACCAATGATTTCGCCAATACCTGGTGCTAAGATATCCATAGCTGCAACAGTTTTGCCGTCATCATTTAAACGCATGTAGAAAGACTTAATATCTTTCGGGTAGTTTTGTAAAACTACTGGGCCGTTAAAATGCTCTTCAGCTAAATAACGTTCATGCTCTGAGTTTAAATCAACACCCCAAGACACGGCATTTTCAAATTTCTTGCCACAGTTTTCTAAGATAGTGATAGCGTCAGTGTAATCAAGGCGAACAAAGTCGGTATTAATAACTGAGTCTAAACGCTCAAGTACCGTCTTATCTACACGCTGTTGGAAGAAGGCCATATCATCAGCACGCTCTTCTAGAACCGCTTTAAATACATACTTAAGCATCTCTTCGGCTAAGTCAGCAGCATCTGATAAATCAGCAAAGGCAATTTCAGGTTCAACCATCCAAAACTCAGCTAAGTGACGGGTAGTATTAGAGTTTTCAGCTCTAAAAGTTGGGCCAAAAGTATATACTTTTGATAACGCGTTACAATATGTCTCTACGTTCAATTGGCCAGATACTGTTAAAAACGTCTCTTTACCAAAGAAGTCTTGGTTGTAGTCAACTTTGCCTTCATCGTTGCGTGGTAAGTTTTCCATATCTAAGGTACTTACACGGAACATCTCACCAGCACCTTCACAATCTGAACCTGTGATAAGTGGAGTACTTATCCAGAAATAACCTTTGCTATGTAAGAAACGATGAACTGCTTGTGCTAAACAGTTACGTACACGAGTTACCGCGCCGCCGATGTTAGTACGAGCACGTAAATGTGCTTGTTCACGTAAGAATTCAATACTATGACGTTTTGCGGCCATAGGGTAAGTATCAGGGTCTTCAACAAAACCAAGCACTTCAACAGATGTTGCTTGAATCTCAAAAGCTTGACCTTTACCTGGGGATTCAACCAAAATACCAGTAACTTTCACTGAACAACCAGTGGTTAGTTTAAGAACGTCACTTTCATAATTGTCGAGTTCATTAGGCACAATGGCTTGAATAGCGTCAAAACATGAACCGTCATGAAGTGCTAAAAATGAAATACCCGCTTTTGAATCGCGACGAGTTCTAATCCAACCGTGTACTGTAATGCTCTCATCAACAGGAAACTTTCCCGCTAATACATCAGTAATTGCTATAACTGACATTTAATGACCTCTTATTCTTATAAAATTGATTAAAATGCTTTATACCTAAATTAGAATACATGAGTAAGCTAATTGGTATTATGCTGAAAATGGGGTGATATGTTACCGTGACAAGGCGTAAATGCAATGCTTAATTGCACCGAACAATAACAAATAGTGCTAGTTAACTATAAATAGATGTAAAAACAGCAAAACATCACTAAGGAAGAAGATAAAACATGGAAAGTATTAGAGTAAAATACATAATGCGCTATGCCTTAGCAACAAGACGTAAATGCAATGAGCAATACCAAATAACTTAGCGAACAATCATAAATAGCGCTAGTTAGCATCATAAAGTACTCAAATGGATGGAATAAGTAGTAATGACAAAAGACAATCGTGGGGAAGTTAAAGTCGAACGAAGAGAAGAACGTCGGCAAAGTAACGACTTTTGGGGCTATGCGAAAACTATTATTACGATATTAAGCTGGCTACTCTTTCTAGTTGCACTGGTGATGTCTTATTATGCTGCACCAGATAAAGATTATGGCGTATTACGTTATTACGACGTTGAAATTCGTCAATTTTGGTTAACTCCGTTAACTGGATACCTTTATATTATGCTTTGGCTTAGTGCATTGGGTAGTTATGTTGCGTTAATGGTTGATAAATATCGTAGTCGCAGACGTAGTGATAACCCGCATTTCAATTTATGGTTTTTATTGAGTATTAATCTTATTTGGTTGGTGTATATCTTAGTAAAGGTACAGTAATCAAAGTGAAGTGAGTTAAAGCATGATTAAGTTACGCTAAATTATTAAGGCTACTGGCATCTCCGATTTGTTTTGTCGAAGATGCCGAAAAGTTGTTACCGGTTGAATAAAAAATTCATCTTCAATGACACCTTTCGAAATTGACGACTAATTAAAACAGTCATCCTCATTAAGTACTGTAGCAATGGCATCAATAAGCTTACTAAGCTCGGCCGTATTGATGACTAATGGCGGGATAATATAGATTAACGTGCCAAAAGGCCGGATCCATACTCCTAATTCAACAAAGCGTTTTTGTATTTGTGCTACGTTAACACTTTGAAGACATTCCACCGCGCCAATACTGCCTAATACACGAGTATCTTTTACGCGCTCATGTTTTGCTAAAGGCAAAAGTAGTGTGTTAAGTGTTTGCTCAATGCCAACTACTTGCGTTTGCCAATCATTTTCAAATAACAAATCAATGCTAGCGTTTGCGACTGCACAGGCGAGGGCATTACCCATAAAAGTTGGCCCATGCATAAAACAACCGGCTTCACCTTCACTGATGGTTTGCGCAATATGTGTTGTACATAATGTAGCCGCAAGGGTGATGTAGCCACCTGTTAAGGTTTTACCCAAACACATAATGTCGGGGCTAATGTCTGCCCACTCGCAGGCAAAGAGTTTACCGGTGCGACCAAAGCCAGTAGCGATTTCATCGACAATGAGTAAAACATCAAATTGATCACAAAGTTTTCGGCAAGTCTTTAAATACTCTGGATGGTAAAAGCGCATGCCACCAGTACCTTGTACTATTGGCTCAATAATAAAGGCAGCAATGTCACTATGGTGCTGTTTAAATAAAGTCTCCAATTCACTAACTTCATCCTCTACCCATTGTTCACCAAGTTTAATTGAAGGTGCTGGTGCAAAATAGTGCTGCATTAATACTTGTTCAAATATTTGATGCATACCTGTAACCGGATCACACACTGACATAGCGGCAAAAGTATCGCCGTGATAGCCATTTTTAACCGTCAGCAGTTTTGTTTTGGTCAAACTTGTTTTGTTCTTTGCAGCAACGGCATGCTGGTATTGCAACGCCATTTTCATAGCGACCTCAACACTGACAGAGCCAGAGTCCGATAAAAATACTTTTTCTAAGCCCCTAGGTGTCAATCGAATCAATTTTTCACATAAAGTAATAGCACTTTGGTGCGTTAAACCACCAAACATCACATGCGACATCTTAGCAGCTTGCTCTTGAAGGGCTGCATTGAGCTTTGGATGATTATAACCATGCAATACTGACCACCATGAAGACATGCCATCGATTAGCTGTTCACCGCTGGCCAAGTTGATAGTCACCCCTTGAGCACTATCAACTAAATAGCTAGGGAGAGGATCAGACATAGAAGTATAAGGATGCCAAACGTTTTCTTTATCAAAACGAAGTAGTGAATTCTGTTCAGAATGTGACAGTGCTGTATATTTATTGTTCATATGTTAACTAAAATACTCTTTAAACGTTGACATCATGCTTAGTGAGGCTAGACTACCCGTTAAGTTCACTAGATGCAATTGGGTTTTATGTCAGATTTAAGTAGTTCCGCAGTGGTAAATTCATCACTAGCACAATCAACAAATTCTATCGTTCGTCACAACTGGAATTTAAAAGAAGTTGAAGCATTATTTGCTATGCCTTTTAATGACTTAATGTTTAAAGCACAAACGGTTCACCGAGAAAACTTTAACGCTAATGAAGTACAAGTGAGTACCTTATTATCGATTAAAACAGGTGCTTGCCCAGAGGATTGCAAATACTGTTCACAAAGTGCACGTAATAAAACAGATTTAGAGAAAGAAAGCCTCTTAGCGGTAGAAAAAGTATTAGAAGCAGCACAAAGAGCTAAAGAAATGGGCTCGACCCGTTTTTGTATGGGGGCCGCTTGGCGTAACCCTAAAGAACGTGACATGCCTTATGTACTTGATATGGTTAAAAGTGTTAAAGCGCTTGGTATGGAAACTTGCATGACTTTAGGTATGTTATCTGGTGAACAAGCTGATCGATTAAATGATGCTGGCTTAGATTACTACAATCATAACTTAGATACTTCTCCTGAGCATTACAACCAAATCATCACCACACGTACCTATCAAGATAGATTAGATACCTTGGATAACGTCCGAGGCGCTGGTATGAAAGTATGCAGCGGCGGTATTGTTGGTTTAGGTGAAAAGGCAATTGATCGCTCATCGTTATTAATACAACTGGCAAATTTAAGCCCGCAACCAGAAAGTGTGCCTATTAACATGCTGGTTAAGGTTGAAGGAACCCCATTAGCTAACGTTGATGACTTAGAAAGCTTTGATTTCATTCGTTGTATTGCCGTAGCACGTATCATGATGCCAAAAAGCCATGTACGTTTATCTGCTGGCCGTTCAGCGATGAATGAGCAGATGCAAGCGATGTGTTTCCTTGCTGGCGCAAACTCAATATTCTATGGCTGCAAGTTATTAACGGCAGAGAACCCAGAAACCAATCTAGATATCGCCTTATTTGAAAAACTTGGCATTAATACAGAAACGGTTGCTGATGAAAGTGCTTCATCTGATAAACTAGTAAAAACAGCCATTGTTGATCAACAAAACAGTGACTTATTTTACAACGCATCGGTATAGCATTGATATTAAAAGCCTAACAGCTCTCCTTGTAAGCAAGAGAGTTTAAATAGCGCTAGTAATTATATTGCTAGCGGACTATTTAATTTTAGTTTCAGTATTTAGTAAAGATGAACAACAAGTGAGTAATAAGTACACTATGACCTTTGATTTTATTCGCACCGACGTTAAAGAGCAAAAGATTAAGTCTCGTTATCGTCAATTGGTTTGCAATAACACCACAAACCAAGGCAAAGAAATCGTTATCAAGGGTAAGTCATATCTTAATTTTTCATCAAATGATTATCTAGGTTTAAATAATCATTCAGAAATAAATAAAGCATTGCAAGAAGGGGCTGATAAATTTGGCACCTGTGCAAGTAGCTCCAGTTTAGTTACCGGTTATCATTATGCACATCAAGCACTTGAAGATGATATCTGTCAGTGGTTAAACAAACCGAAATGTTTACTTTTTAGCAGTGGCTTTAGTGCTAATTTAGCTATTTTTCATGCGCTTGGTAAGTCAAAGCAAAGTCATTTTTACCTTGATAAGCTAAGTCACGCTTCCATGATTGATGGCGCTTATCAGAGTAATGCAAAAGTAAGACGCTTTAACCATAATGATATTGAGCAGCTAACAACCTTACTCAGCAGTGCCACTACCATTCCTGATAAACTTATTGCATCTGAAGGTGTGTTTAGTATGGATGGTTGCCAAGCAAAAGTTAAAGCGCTGGCACAAGTGGCTAAGGATCAAGAAGCTTGGCTTTATTTAGACGATGCACACAGTATTGGTGTTATCGGCGATAAAGGTGAGGGCAGTAATAGCTTTGCTGATATTGATATCACCATGGCAACATTAGGTAAAGCAATTGGCACTAGTGGCGCGTTTTTAACCTGTAACGAAGATTTACATGAGTACTTAGTTAATTTTTCTCGTCATTATATTTACTCAACAGCAATTTCTCCAGCCATTGCTTGGGCAACAAAAAAGAGCATCGAACTGATTCAGAAAGAACATTGGCGCCGAGAAAAAATCAGCGAACTAAGTGAACTCTTTACTGTCTTACTTTCACCAGACGTTGAGTTAGTGACTACACAATCTTCAATTCATGCCATAATAATTGGCGATGAGAAAAAAGCACTTTTGATAAGTGATAAACTAAAAAAACAAGGTGTTTGGTTAACGGCAATTCGTCCTCCGACGGTAGCAGTAAATAGCTCAAGATTACGCGTTACCATATGCGCAAGCCACAACACTCAAGATATCAGGTACTTAGCGGAAAGTATAAATAAGGCTATAGCTTAATGGTTCAAACAGAACAACAAAATGCAAACAGAGCAAACATAGGTAAAAGTTTTGGCTCAGCCAGTAAATCATATGATGTATCAGCAAGATTACAGCGTTTTTCAGGTAAACATCTTATGCCTTGGCTACCAAACCGAAACGATTTAACGGTGTTAGATTTAGGCTCTGGTACAGGTTTTTTTACTGACTTATTAGCGGGATCTTATGACCAAGTTATCGGTCTAGATATTTCTACAGACATGCTGCATTTCGCAAAAGAATCCCGAAATAAAGACATTACCTGGTTAGAAGCTGACGCTCATAATATTCCGTTAAAAGATAATAGCATCGATTTTATTTATTCAAACTTGGTAATCCAGTGGTTCAATCCTCTTGATGAAGCAATTACTGAAATGCTTAGGGTGTTAAAGCCGGGTGGTTTACTTATTTTTACCACCTTAGTTGACGGTACTTTACATGAACTTAAATCTTCTTGGAAACAAGTTGATGACGATCAGCATGTAATAGATTTTAAAACCGTGATGGAGCTCAACACTTTATTTAATAATAAAAGCGGTAAGTTAGTTGAACAAAAATGCCAAGATATCGTTTTGGAATATCAAAACGTTATCCATTTAGCTCGTGAGTTGAAAGGGTTAGGCGCAAACCACTTAGCGCAGAAAAAAAATAGAGGCCTGTCTGGTAAAGATAAGTGGTTTAAAATGACCGATCACTATAAAGATTTTTTAGAGCCAAGTGGTATTTACCCAGCAACTTATCGCTTATTTTCAGGCTTAGTGGTTAAGTTAAATAACTAAAACCTAGTTAGCGGCAAAGTAGGCTCTTGTCTTTTGCAGCTAAATAGACGCATATTTAATAAAAAAGTTAAAAAGTTAAAAAGTTATGAACCAAGTTTTTATTACCGCTACAGATACCGATGCCGGTAAAACCTTTGTAAGTTGTGCAATTATTTCTGCTTTAAAGCAACATAATAATAATTCGACAAATGATCCATTGACCGTTGCAGCATATAAACCTATTGCTGCTGGCTGTGAATTAGTTGACGGTCAACTAGTTAATGAAGACGCCAAATTACTTTGTGAATTTTCGAATGCTAAACAAAGTATTCAACAAATTAATCCAATTGCTTTTGAAGCACCTATTGCTCCACACATTGCGGCGAAAAAACAAAACCAAACAATTACAGTTGCTGATATCAGTAGGTACTATCAAAAAGTGAAATTATGCCAAGCAGATTTTACTCTAGTTGAAGGTGCCGGTGGATGGCGCTTACCACTTGGTGAAGTAGCTAATCTAGATGCTACCGGCAATGAAAAATCATCTTATCAATTTTTATCAGACTTTGTTAAAGCAGAGCAAATAAAAGTTGTGCTTATTGTAAACATGAAATTAGGTTGTTTGAATCATGCACTATTAACCTATGAAGCAATCAAGACGGATGGTTTAGATTGTGTGGCATGGATTGCGAATTGTGCCGACAGTAATTTAATGAGTAACTTAAGTGAAAACATTAATGAACTTGAACACTTGTTGCCAATACCCCAAATGGCGCAACTCGATTTTATTAGCGATTGTGATGAGCAAGGTAATCAATTAAGTTTCGAAAATAAAATTAATCTAGCAGCCAGTAAAATCAACTTAGCTCCCTTACTATAATTATTATTCATGTAGTAAACTTAACTTAGTAATCAACTGAAGTGAACAGCGTTAATCGTTATCAAAATAACTTTGTTTAAAAACTTAATATTCATCCACCAGACAAAACAATTCTATCTGCGATTCATTTAAGTTATTTTTAGTAACATAACATAACATAACTTAAATGAATCGCAGCGCAAATAAATTTTAACTTCGCCAATCCAATTACTAAAATAATTACTTCGCTAATTCTGCAAAACAAGCACTAGCAATAAATCCCGATCGTGTTTTGTAATCAGATGACTTACTTACTTTGTCATCTATCTGAGCTATCAATAACTCAGGTAGCGTAACGTTTATTTTATGACTCTTACCTAAATAGGGTGTTATATCTATATTTATTATTGCCCAAAAAGCTTGTGAAAAAGTGTGTGGATTTTCCAGCATGTAATTTTTTCGATGGCTTTCTATACTCAGAGCATTCGGAACTTTCTCCCCGTACTCTGCCAATATCGCAAGATGTGATTGAATAGCTTTTGTCATTTCTTCCAAACCTAAATCCACTGTTTTAGCTGTGACCGCACAACCCGGAAGGTCAGGTACTGACACTTGATAACAAGCCCCTTTTTCATCATAAACAAACACAACAGCATACTTCATTTTTCGCTCCTAACATCACTAACAAGGCCTATAAATAAGTATAACCCTGACAACTCCTTGGGTCAACTTACAAGTAACTCCGGCAACTCTTTATCACTAGCAATGGTAACCCTGGCAACCCTAGATGGGTTGTATGGGGGTAACCCTGCTAACCCCTTAATAAGGCTGTGTGTGACTGTTTACTATGGATATAAGTCTTTTAATTATTTATTGGGGTTTTTTAACTCATAAATATCCATAAAGATAATATTTGAAATAAGCAATATTTGAAGTGATTGTGAAGATTAAATTTTGAAAGAAAATTTATGATGCTTAGAGTTATCTTTTACTGTGGATCATCGAGAATTTGATCTCTATAATAAAAGGTAAATAATGTGATTTTAGCTAAACATTAGAACAGCATAAGATAAATAATAAGACCTAATATTAGCCACCTAATCCTTGGTAATATCGCTGGTGATTAGGTGACAGATTAGATTATTCATTAAGGAATTATATGAAAGAACTTCTTAACGGCAACCCTGAACTATTGATCACCGTAGTAGGCATAGGAGGTTGTGGTTGCAATACAGTTAACATGCTAAGCGAAAATAATTTATCTAAACAAGTTAACTTAATTGCAGTAAACACTGACCTTGCCGCATTAAATAGTATCAATGTTGAAAACAAAATCCTTATTGGTGAAAACTTAACGAATGGTTATGGCGCAGGAGCTGATCCTAAGGTTGGTTTTCAAGCCGCACAAGAAAGTGAAGCCTTGCTACGGAGTGCAATATCGGATAGTGATATCGTTATCATCACAGCAGGCTTTGGTGGCGGTACAGGGACAGGAGCAAGCCCATTAGTTGCACAAATCGCCAGAGATTTGAATATCAATTGCTTGGCCATAGTTACGCTACCTTTTGAGTCAGAAGGGGAAATGCGATTAGATTATGCACTACAAGGTATTGATGATATTAAAGAGCCTATACATGCTTACATAACGCTATCAAATGATCTGTTACTAAAAGGGTTAGGCGAGAGTGTAGGCTTATTTTCAGCTTTTAATCAAAGCAATGAGGTTTTGAAAAATTTACTCATCGCTTTAGTACAAATGCTTAATGAAACGGGTTATGTCAACGTCGACAAAAATGACTTCTCTACTATTTTATCTTATGAAGGTGAGTCCATTTTAGGCGTTGGCAAAGCTAACTCTGAGGAGGAAGCATTTGAAGCGCTTGACCAGGCACTTAACAACCCGTTAGTGTCCATTGCAAATATTGACACAGCGAAAGGTATTATTTTCCAATTGTTTTGTAAGTCAGAGCCTAAGTTGTCTACTTACAATGGCTTAATTGACCACATTAGGGCCAAAATTACTAATAGCTCTGTACTTATTGTACCAGGCGTGACTTTGGACCCAGATCTGTCCTCAGAGATTGAAATATTAATTATCGGATCGGGTATTTCAAGTAAGCAATCAGGGGAAGAAGCTATGATTGCAAAGGTTATCAAAGGCAATGACATTTTAGCTGAGTCATCAGACGATTTAGAGCCTGAATATATAGATGATGAGTTGAGTTTTATCGAGCAAGGTGAAACTATAACCGACATTCCTGCGATAACGCGTAAATTAATGGCAAACAGGCAATAATAGTAAAACAACCCTTTACACGATAATGATTCTCATTTAACCTCTGCATTTCCATAAATGTTGTAGGAATGGTCGGCTAAGAAATTGTCGGCTGACGTTAATGAAAGATAAAAATTTGCTTAGCGCAGAGTGTTTAATCGATCTTATCGAAAACAAACGCTTCGGTGTTGAATATCAACCCATTGTACATTGTAAAACCCAAGATATCTTTGCTTACGAATCATTGGCAAGGTTTTATACGACGGATAATAAAGCTATTCGTCCCGATCTTGTTTATGAATCACTGCATTCAAGTCCGTTGAGTTTGTTTCAGGTAGAGTATCAACAAAAAAAATTACAATTATCTTATGCTGTAAATGGTCACGATATTTTTGTTAACCTTGATCAGGACTCATATTTTTCTAGCGGCATTATTGATCAAAGTAATCCGTTTCTTATTCTATTTAAAGAGTATCAAAAATCCAATGTTATCGTTGAGTTAATAGAGAACTCGGAAATAAATGACGCCATTATGAGTTTAGCCATGATTGATAATCTTGCTAAAAATAACATATCCACAGCAATAGACGATGTCTGTAATCCACAATCGATGATTTCAACCTCGGTTATTCAATTAGTTGATTATATTAAGCTTGATAAGTTTGTTATAAAAAACAAAACCAATCGAAATTTCATGTTGTTGGTTAAGTCCATCATTGACTATGCTCACAGTGCAAACAAAAAAATAATATTAGAAGGAGTAGAAACTACAGAAGACTTGCTACTTGCTCAGCAGCTTAGTTGTGACTTTGTCCAAGGTTTTTACTATAGAAAAAACTTTAAAAATGTAAGTTAATCTTCTCGAATATCTATTAATCAGCAGATGAAAGCCATAAACTGCTATTTTTTATCGTTACTTTTTTACTATTGAGAATTCACATGACAAAAACTATACAACTATTTTGTACTCTAGCTAGCCTAATTGGCTTCTCCGCCTTTTCCGCTGATCTCAAAGTTGGTGATACTGCACCAAACTTTAACTTACAAGCGACTAACGGTGATTTTTATCAATTAAGTGATTACAAAGGAAAACAAGCCGTTGTTATTGCTTGGTACCCCATGGCAAATACACGCGGTTGTACCATTGAATGTAAATCACTAACGGAGCAAGGGCATTTAATCAGAGAATTTGATGTTAGCTACTTTATGGCCAGTGTCGATCCACTTGATGATAATCGTGACTTTGCCGAAAAAACAGGTGCTGACTTTCCAATGTTAAGTGATCCTAACAAAGTTGCAGCAAAAGCTTATCAAGTTCTTAATATGTTCAGAGTGGCTAGTCGTGTTACATTTTACATATCAAAGGAAGGTAAAATAATCAAAATTGATGACGACATTACCCCCAAGTCGGCCGCACAAGATATGGCAAATAACCTAGCTGTGTTAGGAATAGCTAAAAATGTCAAAACCCAATAAAAAAGGGCCCAGTAAAACGGTTGATGTTTATTGCAAAGCTTGTAATTGTTTACTGTTTAAATACCGTAAAGGTGGTAAAGGCGCTTTACTTAAATGTTTTAAGGAGCGAATCAGCCAAGACTTCACACTTTTGCCTTGTATTTGCCCACAATGTGACAAACAATTTGCCCGAGATTGTTTAATTAGAGGCACACCTGCTTTCAAAATGATTGGTGGGAAGGTTTGGTGTAAATAACCTGTTAACTTACTGTTGTTATTGCTATTTAATTTGTAAGTAAAAACAATTGAACACATTTTTAGAACAACTTAATGCAGTTATAATTTATCTGTTCTATATCATACGGATAAATAACTTCTTTAGGATTAGCGCAGTGGATATCGAACAAGCAAGAATAAAAGCGATTTGTCATCATATGACTACTATCAGTATTGATAACAAACCCTTTGTTCCATTGATTAAGGTGAAACGAAGTGAAGCATTGTTGGCTGGTGATATTAGAGTAATGTTATCAAAAAGGCGCTCTAATCGTATTCATTTCTTTTTGAAGATGTACTCTAAAAAAATCACTTTAGTTAACGATGATTAAATAAGCTTAACAACAAACACAACACAAAAGGCCATAACTTTAACAAGTGATGGCCTTTTTAAATTCCCCTAATTATATAACCTGCAACTTACAAATGAGATCACATAAATACCAAAAAGCTGAACATAAAAAATAAAATATCGCTTAATGATTTATTCATGAGCCACTTCGCTAAACATGCTTGTACAGCCTATAAAAGAGCAGGGTGAAAATAAACGAAGCATAACGCGTAACCATTACAGCCCTTTTGAATTCAACATATCTGTCAGTTGTCCCATAAAACCTCCTTTGGAAACCTTAAATAATTAGAGTAACCATAATAGGCGGTCTAGCCGCTTTTTAAGTTTAATTAATTTAAGTTATCTGAAAGAATCAATTAGTATCGTTATGTTATTAGTATGTTAAAGTGCCTCATTTTTGAGAACATTTAAAATGATAAAGTGCTATTTAATGTTTTTTCTTATTTCATTTTTAATCGCTTGTACAAGCGCTACACCGAAGGTCTGTGAAGAGAATTGGCAAATAACAGGGTATTTTGTGCCAGTCGAAAAGGACTATCCGGTTAAGTCGCTAAAAAAAATAACAATTAAAGATGCTATAACAAAAACATTTGATAGCACTTTTTTAACCGCTGTAAAAATTGAAGGATGGGGGAAAACAAATGAAGGTTGGTATTTAGGGCACTACAGTAGTCAATGGCACAAGAGTATCCATCCGCTAGATGCAAAAGGAAATCCTTTAATTTTATCCACCATCGCAGCCGATACCAGTAGAATCCCCTTTGGACGTGAAATATATATACCAGCGTTAGATGCAAGTATCGAACAGCCATTTAAAGTAAACGATGTCGGCCAAGCTATTAAAGGTAAACACATCGATATTTATACGGGTGAAGGTAAAAAAGCCCAATTATTAACCTATAAAGTGACAACCAAACATCAAGTATGTTGGTAAAGTTAAGGACAACGGTATGAAGATTCGAATTATTCAGTTATATAGCATTTTACTGATTGCATTAAGTACAACTGCTCAAGCCAGTTTAGAAGAAAATTGGTCGGCTTTAGTTAAACATCAACAAACCATTACCTTTTTACTGGTGAGTGAAAGCGACAACGAAGCGGCTCGTCAGCAAAATATCCATATTGCTCGAAATTTTTATTTCCAGAAACAGCAAGTTATTGAAACAAGTGGAATAGCGTTATTAGCAGACACCAATGCTGTTAATCAATTGATTCACTTTATTAATTCTCTGCCTCATGCCGCTGATAAACTCAGTTTTATCGACCTTGTTGATACGTTAATATCGGAACATCAACAAGTTCCTTTTCTTAATACCATCCAGTTGAATCATTTACAATTTATTGAACAGCAACAACTATTGATTCAAGCTAATTACGCTCCTCATTTAGATAAAATACAACAGCAGCTAATGCGTGCTAACAGCAATATTGAGCCTTGGCAGGAATATATTAAATTTTTATATATTCAATTTGATATTAACCAAATTTATGCCGACTTTAATAAACAAGAAGAACAAATTACCGGTGAGCAAAACCAAAGCAGAGGTGCTGGCAAAAAAGATTTGTTGTGGGGGTTTGAGATCCCAGAAAAAACAGTGGTGCTTACCTTTGATGACGGCCCACATTATAAAAATACCGATAAGATTTTAGATACACTTAAAAAGTATGACGCCAAAGCCTATTTTTTTGCCATTGGTAAAAATATAGGCACAGTTGATAAGGGTACCGTTAAACTGGATAAGAAATCTAAAAAGCTTAAACGCGCACTAGCAGAAGGGCACATCTTAGCCAATCACTCTTTTAGTCACTCAGTCATGACCAAGTTAACGAAAGAACAACAACAGTTAGAGTTATCAGATACTAATTTGTTGATTAAAAAAGTTTCTGGTAAAAATGTTGCAGAATTTAGACCTCCCTACGGTGCAAAAAACAAACAACTTGTAGATATTGCCAAAACAGAAGGCATGAGATCCATCATGTGGAACATAGATTCAATGGATTGGGCGACTCCTGTACCGCAGACTATTGTTGATAATGTTTTAAAAGAACTAGAGAAAAAGAAAAAAGGTATTGTTTTGTTCCATGATATTCATAAACAATCGGTCCAAGCCTTACCTTTATTAATGGAGCAGCTAAACGAGAAGGGCTATAAAGTCGTCACGCTTGAAGGCAATGAATTTAAAGCCACGGCTGCTGTGCAAACTAAAAGTGAGTTGTATGGTGAAAGCTGGGCATTAGTGGTGGGTATTAATAAATATCAATATTGGCCGCAACTTGGCTATGCAGCCAATGACGCCCAAGGTGTTAAGCAAATGCTTAAGACTAAATATAACTTTAAAGAAGACAATATCTTCACCTTGTTAGACGAGCAAGCCACAGGCGAAAATATAACAAGTCACATCTCAGATATACTTGCTGATCCAAAACGTATTAAGCCCAATGATCGCGTATTCATCTTTTATGCTGGTCACGGTATGACTCGTATATTACCGTCAGGTAGAAAATTAGGCTACATCATTCCCGTAGATGCCAAGCTAGATAAGTTTCATAGCAAATCGATTAGCATGACACACTTACAAGACTTTTCTGACATGATCCCTGCCAAACATGTGTATTTTGTTATGGACTCTTGTTATTCCGGTATTGCGCTAACACGCTCAGGAGGACTATCTAATTATATCAATGAAATTAGTAGCAGAAATGCCAGACAAATTTTAACCGCGGGTGGTGCAGACCAACAAGTTTCAGATGGTGGACCCGATGGTCATTCCGTTTTCACTTGGGCCTTATTAAAAGGCCTTGATGGAGCAGCCGATTTAGACGACAACAAAATAATAACCGCGTCAGAATTAGGTGCTTACGTATCGCCTTTAGTGAGTGATAACGCAAGCCAAACCCCGACCTTTGGTAATATGGTCGGTAGCCAAGGTGGCGAGTTCTTATTTGAATTATCGCCTAGAGTAGAATCAGTCAAAGCGTTAAGTATTGATGAATTAAAGCAGGCGATAGCTAATTTAAAAAGAGAAAATCAAGCCTTAAAATTACAACTAACCAAAACAACAGACCAGCCAAATAGTTTAACTCGACAAAGTAATTTAATAACGGGAATAAGCTATAAACAGCGAAAGTCACAAGCAGATGTCATTCATCGAAAAGCGTTAAAGTTATATAAGAATAACCAATATAAACAGGCTTTAGTTGAATTAGAGCAGGCATTAAATTATTTACCTAATAGTGCTAATGTCGTCAATGATTACGGTTTTATTCTTTTTCGAGATGGGCAATATGCAAAAGCACAGCCATGGTTAGAGAAGACCATTGAGTTAGATGCAAAACGCGCCTCTGTGTATTTGAACATAGCCGATAATTTAGTGAAACTTGAAAGAGAAAAAGAGGCCATACCTTATTACCAATACTATTTAGAACTGAAACCTAATAGTTCATTAAAGGAAAGAGTTAGTGACTTTTTAACTCGTTCAGATATATGAGCATTTCTTTCATCGCTTGCTTGAACTAACTATTACTTAACCAGTTCTCGTCTCATTTAACTTTAGGGTGACCTATGATATTTAAACAATTAATTCCATTAACAATACTTTTATTAGTCTCAGGATGTCAGGATGATTATAAGGACGATGGTAGTTCTTGTGGTGATTTAAGCTCCTATTCTTATGAGTTTGATATTACCAATATCAGCCTTGAAGTGTTAATAGCGCAGGAAGAGAAAAGCTATGCATCATTACTTTTTGGCGAGATATATCAAGCAAATTCAGATATTATTTATAGTGATATAGTTTTCTCATTGGATTCTGAAACCAAGTTTGTCGCAATTGATAGTCAAAAAACGAAAGATAAAGGCCAGCATCAAAAGATAAACTTCACCCTAATCAGTTCAGCCCATGCATGTTCACTGATCCCACCAAGTACAAATGAAAAAATAGTAGACATAAAAATCACCTCTTCTTACGCTTTTAATAGCTCAATAGCTGCTGGTGAGTCTCTGAAGTCGAAATTTAAGGTTGTTTTCGCTGAATCACAAACACCGTTTTATCAATATCAAGACGGTATCATTGAGTACTTTAGCCTAACTCAATACCTTGAACAAGAAGAAGTTTATGCTGGAAATATTATGCAACTTAAGTTAATCGAATCACCTGAGTTTGCTGGCAGTCATATTTTCTTTATTGAATTTACCTTAGATACAGGAGAAGTTTTTCTGCTAGAAACCCCTGAAATAAGCTTCACAAAAGCATAAACTTCTCTGACAACAGAGTACGCTAAGTGCTCTGTGAGCCTTGTCGTTATTCTGTAGCTAGTGTTAGTGTTTATTTACGAAGTTCAGTTACTTGCTCAAAACCGATTCCCCAATTGTCAGTGTTAACTTCATCAATAATAACAAATGTTGTTGCTGGACTTTTATTTAATATCTCTACCATTAATTG
>Ga0209395_1001981_pt1 | contig 27693 bp, 18 predicted proteins | sample GOMGulsemesocosm_3_FD_184635 | JGI IMG/M metagenome (GOLD analysis project Ga0209395, IMG submission 184635) | Methane-oxidizing microbial communities from mesocosms in the Gulf of Mexico - GOM9D Gulf of Mexico (SPAdes) (version 2) | ecosystem: Environmental > Aquatic > Marine > Cold seeps... | reverse complement strand
TGGAATTATCTTCATGTTGATGATGTTCTTTTACATTATAAACTTCAGCGCCATGACATTGCAGACAAAGCCCATTGCCTTCAACCTTTAACTTCATGGTATGTTTATCATGACAGTCTAAACAGTTCACTCCTTTTGCAAACATTTTACTTTGCAAGAAGGAGCCATAAACATAAACTTCTTCTTTAATTTGTCCATCCGCATGATAATTAGGCGCAGAGGGCAATTGAGGAGTAAATTGATCTAAAAACGATTTATTGGGCTCAATACCATCGGTTAAAGGCGCGCGTAATGCATGACATGCAAAACAGCCATCCATGAAAGCATTGTCGCGTGGCTCACCTTGCCAGTGCGCCGTTTTCTCGCCAATACTACGTAGCCATAGGCCTGTAGGGTGTTTTGTTGACAAAACGTCGTTCAGCACATTACGTTTTTGATCTGACTCTGCATGCTCTGACATATCACCATGACAAGATAAACAGCCAACATTTATATTATCAAATTGACTATTGAAATTATTTTTATCCGCATTGTAGTTTCGAACTAAACCATCAGAGTGACAGTCCGCACACATACCATTCCAGTTTTGTAAGGGTTGACGCCAGTGCAATCTGTCTTGTGGACGAATTTCTTCATGACTATAATTATGATACCAACGTTGTCCACCCTCTTCTTTATTCCTGCTGTCCCACGCAAAAGGTAATACTTGTAGCCTTCCTGGCTCTGTTTCAACTAAGTATTGCTGAAGAGGAAAATGACCGAAAGTATATTTAATTGGGTAAGTATCCGGTTTTTCATCATAAGAAATGGTGACTTGATAACGATCATCTTTGATAAAGAAGTGCGCTTTTTGACCGTAATGTTCAACCTGTTTATTATCAAAATCAGCTAACACTGTGCTTGTATCAGCAATGGCCATAGCTTTACTATGATCAGATTGCTGCCAATCATGTTGTGACTGCTGATGACAGGAAATACATTGCTGATTGGTTACTGGCTTACCTTTTTGGAACTGATGTGCGGTTATTTCAACAGCTTGCACAGATAACACAGCAATAAAATAGCTAACAGCAATACTACATAAATAAAAAAACTTCAAAATTTATACTTACCTTAAAAATTAAATTAATAGTTAACTTCACACCAAAGTTAGTTTCACATGGAGAGAGCCTACTTTAACTCTTGCTCTGTGAATTCCCATGACATGATAATACGTTACCAACACAGCTAAAACTATTGGTTGTTGGCATTAAATCTTGTTGTTGGAATAACTGTTCAGTTTTAATCCGACCAACTGCCCTGAACAGTGCCACCCGTGTCTTTCTCTTTGGCGGTGCGGCCAAATTCGGTACCAATAATGACCTCTGTATTTTGCCATTCTTCGCTTTAGCCTGCTTTTTATTAAGCTAAGTCATGATTTAGCTTTGATAATATTTGATTAGGCAAGTACTTTGATTATTGTGCATATCCCAACCGGCAAGTTCTATCATCGCACAATCAACACCTTTTTATCAGCCAGCAATCCCCCACTTCCAGCTCATTTTCCAGACTTAATCTTAAATACACATCACTTTGATATAACTTGTTTAGAGTTACATAAATACCTTCGTCGGCATCTTTAAGGTCGAAGGAGACCAAGTATTTACATAGTCTCTGCCACGTAAACTGATCGATGTGTAACGAAAAACTTTCACCGAACATTTATTTTTCACCTCAATTTTCACTTATTACCACAACCGATTCTTGCGTTTCAATTATCGAAGCTTTTTTATTAATAACAAGATATAAAGATGGCAACACTAACAAACAAATCAAGGTAGTAAATAAAATACCAAAGCCTAAAGATACCGCCATAGGAACAACAAATTGAGCTTGGCGTGACGTTTCAAAGACCATAGGGGCTAAACCACAAAAAGTGGTGATGGTGGTCAGCAATATTGGACGCACCCTTCTTCTGCATGCCTCTTTTATAGAGTCCATTGCTGAGTGTCCTTGTTCATATTTCTTATTAGCATACTCTACGAGGATCAAGCTGTCGTTAACCACGACCCCGGCCAGAGCCAGCATGCCCATCAAACTAACGATACTCAGACCAAAGCCTAAGACCATATGTCCTAAAATAGCTCCTACCGCGCCAAACGGAATAATGGCCATAATAACAATGGGCTGCGAGTAACTCCTAAACGCTATTGCTAATAAGATATAAATACCCGCCAACGCAAAACCGGTACCTAGCTGTAAACGTGAAACACTATTTGCTATTTCTTCTTGATCGCCACCAAATACGACCTTTATGCCCGGATATCGTCCTTCTAGCTCAGGTACTAAGTAATTTGTCACCATTTGAGCTACTGCTGGAATACTTTCTTCCGGCAATATTTCAGCGCCAATTTTTTCGACTCGCTGGCCTTTCCGCCTTAAAATAAAACCTGGTGCTAATACCTTTTTGATAGTGGCAACGCTGCCTAAAGGTGCATACCCACCAGCTTTGGTTCGTATTAATAATGATTCGATTTTATTAACATCCCCTCGTTCATGCAAAGGTAATCTTACTAAGGTGGTCACCTGATTACGTAACCTGTGCTGTCTTTGTGCACGTACTCCATAGAGTGACGCGCGCATCTGAGCAGCTAACTCACTGGCATCTAAGCCAAGTGCCCGACCATTCTCATTAAGGGTAAGCTTCCATTGGGGCTTACCTTCTTCCATGGTATTAACGGTAGCCACGACATTTTCACTGTTTTGCAAAAAGTCCACGGCGTCTTGCCCAGCAAGTGCAAGTATCTGGCTATCACTATGACGTAATTCAATGGTCAACGAAGCTGTTGAAATAGCACTAGAGCCACGCCTAGCACCACTAAATCTGAGCTTACCTGCTTTAGGTAGCGATTTGGCATGTTCACGCCAAAACTCCTTTATTTGCCCAGTAGAAAACTCCCGCTCTTCACTTTCTACCAATAACAAGGCGACTTCAACACTGTTATCACGAATAATACTGCGAGTACTAATCACACTATTTTGCATTTCATAGGCTTTAATCATAGATTGAGCATTAGTAGCTAACCTTTCTCGAAGCACAATGGCTTGCTGCTCTGTCGATGAAGCTGGTATTTCATAACTGGCTTTTACCCAACGTCCATCCATTTTTGGGTATAGGCTAAAGCCCATTTTACCGCTAAAGGCATACGCTAAAACAATACAGAAAATAAAACAGGCAATAGAGAGTACAAGCACCGGCCGCTGCAAACATTTATTAAGAAATGGGAGATAAATATATTCAATAAAATGATTCAATTTAAGATGACATTTTTGCTGCGTTTTCTTAAACCATATCTCTATTTTACTCGGCTGCTTATCATTAATATGTGCTAAATGAGAAGGCAAAATGAACAGAGCTTCGACCCAAGAAACAGCAAAACACAGCACGACAACAATAGGAATAGCGCCAAATAATAACTTCATACTGCCAGGGAGTAACAACAGGGGTAAAAAGGCGACGATATTAGTTAATATCGCATACGTTAACGGTTTAGCGACTTCATTAGCCCCTTTTATTGCGGCTTCTTGATATGACATACCCTCTTGAATATGAGAAAAAATGTTTTCGCCGGCAATAATGGCATCATCAACAACAATGCCTAAAGCGATGATAAAACCAAACATAGAAACCATATTGATTGAGACATCAAAGGTCGGCAGAAAAAGAATCGCGCCTAAAAAGGCACTTGGAATGCCAGCAACCACCCAAAAGGCGAGCTTAAACTGAAGGAATAAGCTCATCACTATTAACACCAGAAACAAACCTATAAAGGCATTATTAAGTAGTAGGCTCAGTCTTTTTTGGTAATTTTTGGCGTCATCATCAACAATCGCGATACCCGCACCAGGAGGAAGCATAGCCATTATTTCCGGCCACATACTTTCAATAGCATCGGCAATTTGAGAAGGTGTTTGCTCTCCCATTCGATAGATATTTAATTGTGCCGATAATTGCCCATTGTAAGTGACTAAATTACGTTCATCAGCAAAACCTTCAGTAACTTTTGCAATGTCGCCGAGCGTTAATTGATCACCTGAACTGTCAGAAATAATAGGCACATTCGCTAAGTCCTCAGCCCAAAACTCGCGTTGATCAATCGAAACTAAAATATCACCATTATTAGCTTTAATTTTACCTGCTGATTTTTCAACGACATTCTTTTTCAGCATTGCGGCAACTTTACTAAGTGTTAAGTTATAAGCTTGTAAGTCTGTTTGCGCAACTTCAACATGGATCTCTTCCTTAGGTATACCTCGAAGCGTAACTTGCGAAATATAGGGGGATTGTAAGATACGATCACGCACTTGCTCAGTGAGCCGTTTTAAAGCAAAACGGTCTAAGTCAGCATGAACAATGAGTTCCATTACATCGGAAATTCTCGTGTCTAATTTAACTGAAGGCTTTTCCATCGCGGCTGGAAAAGACGATATGCGATTAACCGCTTGTTGGGCATCTTGATAAATTTTTTGAGGAAAAGCCCCTGCTTCTAATTCAGCTTTAACTCTTATATATCCCGTAGAGATGAAGGTATCAACTTTACTGATACCATCAATGCCATAGAGTGCAGCTTCAACAGGTCCTGCAATGGCGACTTCTAATTCACTCGGTGCGGCGCCAGGATAAGACACACGAACGGAAACAGTATCTCTAGACGTTTCCGGCATATATTCTTTGCGAATAATAAAAGACATGACTAAGCCACCAATAATGAGGGCTAGCATCAATAAGTGTGGGGCAACTTTGTGTTTGATCATCCACTCTATAGGGTTAACTTGCATCAGCTAATCCTTGTCGTTTTTTATTCTTTCGTTGTTTTTTGTTCTGTCTTTCTAAGCGCTCAGTTGGAGAACTTTTAAATTGATTTTGTTCTTGATTTAGCTTTACTTTACTTGCCATGTTTTTTCGCGTTTTAACTATCAAACCAACACTGGCAATCCCCGGTTTTTCGGCCAATGCTCTATCGCCTGGCTGAATTTTTGTTCGGACATAAATAACATCTCGCCCTTTAAATAGCACCTCAACTGATCTTTTTTGTAAGGTACTATTTTGATCAACGACCCAAATAGTATTATCGGGCTGTAACCAAGAGTGCTTAATGGTCCATGCGTTATTTATGGCAATTCCTTGTAATTGAACATTGAGAAAATCATTGATAAAAACTTGCGGTTGGTCTGCTACTTCACCTTGAGGAGCATCAATCGCTAACAGCACTTTGACTTGTCGGTCTTTTTCATCTAATTCAGGTAACACAGAAACAAATTTTGCGGATCGATAAATACCCTCCCCCCATAATCTAGGTTGTGAAAGCCTTGCTAATTTTTTCTGATCTAATATTGCCAAGAATTTATGAGGGATTTTAACTTCAAGCCAATAAACCTCTGTGTTAATAACAGAAAACAATAAGGTATTAGAGGATACTTTCCCTCCTTGCCCTATATTTTTACTGACCACTTTGCCATCGAATGGCATCCTCACTGTAGTTCTTGCTAAGTTTAACGCTGCTTTTTCGACGTTATTTGTCGCTACAGCTACTTTTGCCTTAGCGACTGTTAATTGTGGCTCTCGTAAAACCAGTGATTGGTTGATAACTAATCCATCATTGTTGCCGAGCAATTTTAGTTCTTCTTGTGCCAGTGTTTGGTCAGCTTGCTCTAGAGAAAAGCTAGCTTGGGCTTGTTCAAGTTGAGCTTGTTGTGATTTTAATGCTAATTCGAAGTCTATAGTTTCAAGTTTTGCTAACCACTGGTCTTTTTTTATGACTCCGCCTGGTGTTGCTAAAACATTTATTTCAGCAATATTTCCCGATACCCGCGCATAAATTTTCACCGACTCAGCAGGCATAACAAAACCAGAGGCATTCCAAACGGGTACTACAGAGCCCTTTTCTAATTTGTGAGTTTGAACAATTCGAACACGCTTAGCAGCCTGTTTTTTAAAACCTTCTGGCTGTTGTTCTCCCGTATTTAAAATCAGATAAGCACAAATGCCGCCTAAAATGACAATAATCAAAGGCAATATTTTATTTGAAAGTAAAAGACGACGCATTAAGACTGTTTCCCTGGGATATCATTATTTTTAGTGGTGGCGTGCTTACTCATTGAAAAATCACCATGGCTGAGCTCTCGGTATAATAAGACCCTGTTAATGATAACCTTCTTATTTGCATCGATACTCTGTCTTTCAAGAGATAAAATACTTTCTTGTGCCTTAAGCAAGTTCAAGTAATTGGTTTTTCCATTCAAGTACTTTATAACAGTTAACTTTTCTGTTCGCTGGGCCAAATCTAATTGTTCAGCCAAGTTTATGGTGATTTTCAATAATTGCGCTTCATTTATCAGGACTTGATTAACGCTCGCTATTGCCTCTAACCACACTTGTTGATAGTCAATTAATAAGGCTTTTAGCTCTAGTTTACGCTGCTCAACCCGCGATTTTCTTTCGCCACTGTCAAACAAAGGCATGGCTAGTGAGGCAATTAAATTCCCCGTCCAGTCATCGAATAAATCTTTGACCGAATTTTTTGATGTCGAATAATTTGCCTTTAAAGTTATTCGTGGGTATTGATTTGAGATAGCCATAGCCAACTGCTCATGAGCCGCCTTGATTTTGGCGAACGACTGCTCAATGTCAGGACGATACTTTAACACCTCTACAGGAACCCCCATCTTAGGTAACTCAGGCAATAAAGGTAAAGGGGGCAGTGTACGGGTATTTACATTATTAGTTGGCACGCCTAACCACAGTGCTAATGTTTGTTGATAAATATATAAATCGGCATAATTTTTTGATTGCAGTACTTCAATAGACTTGAGCAATTTTTGCTGTTGCCAGATGTTAGTTACCGAGTTTTTCCCCATAGCGAAACGCCGAGAAATAACTTTTAACGCATCGTGTGTTCGTTGAAACTGCCCCGCTAGCACAATCTGTTTTTCTTGTTCTGAAATCAAACCTAACCAGGCATTACTGATATTGCCTGCCACTAAATTGGCTCTGCCACGATATAACGCTAACTGTTCTTGGTGATTCCAGTAGGTTTTGTTTTCATTCGCTGCGATGCCGCCCCATAAATCTAATTCCCAACTAGAACTAAGTCCTAATGAAGCGGTATCAACATCGCCAAAATTTTCGAAGTCTGTTGAGGTATTAGCATTTAAATTAAGGGTGGGATAAAGTTCAGCGCCAGCAATTTTAGCATTAATAGCACTACTTTTTAATCTGAGGTCTCTGGCTTTTAAAGAAAGGTTGTCTTGTAGACCTTGGCTAACAAGTTGAGATAACTCGTCACTCGCAAAACTATTCCACCAACTAATATCAAGTTCACTACTGCCCTGTTGGATAAATGACGTTGGATACTCGACATTTTCAAATGCGGGTTCAATCTTTTGCGTGCACGCTGACAACGTTAGAATAATGGCTAAAAGTATAAATTTCATGATTACAATTAAATTAAGTTAATTCCGAAAAGGCGATTTGTGACAATGGGTAAGCTCAGCGAAATGTTTACTGAACAATGGTTAGCGTAACCTAAACTAATATTTATGAGTAAATGATACAACTAAACTTACATTCCTTTACATTGGGACTTAGAAAACATTTTATTGATACGACCAGCGCCTCCTAAAAACGGTTTTGTAACCAGGAGCGGACTCTAGGTTTCATCAAAATGAATAAATGACAATATAAACAGTAATGAGCAAAGAAACACGGTTATGATAATCTGAACGTTCAAGTTGCAGATTCAAAATTGATGATAATCGAGAGATAAGTAGTCAATATTGGGCATGATCGTTGTAAATAGACTGCAACAAAAAAGTATTTAAACTGATGCATTAAATCAGTTCACTAAGTATTAAACAACGTTCTTAATTTATAACGTTTGTATTATGATTGCCTAGGAGTAACTAATGTCTGACTCAACTTTATTTTATGTGCATGACCCAATGTGTAGTTGGTGCTGGGGACATCGTCCTCAATGGGAACACTTACAAGCAGCTTTACCAGAATCAGTGTCAGTAAAGAATGTGGTAGGCGGCCTTGCGCCAGACAGTGACAAAGTTATGCCACTAGCTCAACAACAAGCGATAGGCGATTACTGGAAAAAAATTGAAGGAATGCTTGGCACTCAATTTAATCACGAGTTTTGGCAGCAGAATATACCACGTCGATCTACTTATCCCGCTTGTCGATCTGTCATAGCTGCGCGATGGCAGAATGCAGAAGAGAAAATGATAGAGGCTATACAAAAGGCTTATTATTTAAAAGCAAAAAACCCTTCTGATACTGAAACACATCTTCTGTTGGCGGCTGAGTTGGGGCTTGATGTAGAGAAATTTGCAGCCAATTTAAGTTCAGAAAAATTAGAAAAAGTGTTGAGACAAGAGTTGCAGTTTGCTCGTAGCTTACCCATAGACGGTTTTCCGTCAATGGTGTTACAACATCAGGATCAAGTACATATTATACCCCTTGATTATAAGGATTATCGTGGTGCTATAGAGGTAATAACCGAAATCATTGGCTAACGTTGTGCTTATTATCTTCTAGTAAACACTCTGTCGTATACACTTCTATGTCTCTATATTCGCCCGCCATGGTCTACTGGCATATGAAATTTGGGCTGTTTAATGATCTTGTTTTTCCATATTCAAGACATTAACTAGTGAAGGCTTAAATTTGATTTGGATTAGTATCGCTAGCAGCACGAGTTAGAAAGGTACAATCAAGATTTAGACTACTATCTCTATTGATTTTTATACGCTGTATAAAGGCAAATAGTATCTATTGCACTATCATTTAGATATGCAACAAAAAAAAATATATAGATAATTAATATGAAACAAATACTTATTAAGTTTGTGTATTCGCAAATTTGTCAACTTTGTCTCTTGTTTCTATTTTGTCTCTTGTTTCTATTTTGTCTCTTTTTAACTAAACCCGCCACATCCAGTGCTTTTGATGATAAAAATAACATCACTATGGCTACTATGGAGCAAATACCTTATGGTTTTTGGAAGGATAATGGAAAACCTACAGGTGTGCTTTATGAAATATTGAATAGAATAATCATTGAAAGTGATGTTAAGCAACCAAATAGTATCCTTTCAAAAAAACGTCTGTTAGCTACTATGTTGACCCAACAGAACACGTGTTCGTTACTTGGTGACACTCCAGAGGTTGTTAATACATATGATTTAATCGAACCAATTGGGCTCACAGTGAACGCTGGGATTTTACCTAAAAGTGGTGTAGTACTCGTTGATTACTCTAGCCTTAAAGGTTTAACTATAGCGGTACCGCTCGGTATTAATTTTGATAAGAAACTAAACGAATACAAGGGTTTCTCAATCGTAACACCACGTAATTACGTTAACGCTTTGAAAATGTTAAAAATTGGTCAGGTCGATGCTATAGCAGGAGCAATATCAACACTTAAGTTTATTGGAAAAAAGGAAGGAATGACTGCTACATATTTTGATCATCCTTTAATATTAAGCCACATCGAGATAATACTAACTTGTAATTATGGCCTTCCAAAAGAAGCTCGTAAGAAACTAAAAAATGCGGTCATTGCATTAAGATCAAATGGAGATATTCAAAGTATTTTAGATAGCTACTTTGATAAAATGAGAATTGAACCGTAAAGTAAATTTCGGAAAACTCATTATTTTCATAATAAAAAAGCAATTAAAACATCGTCGAGCCATTATAAAGTGTATGGTAAATAATCCGCAGTTTATGTCTCCAAATAACACCAATAAGTCATTAGCGAAGACCCGTTATTCATTACGAGCTAAGGCTCATTTTTTTAATAATAGCTGACGTTATATTTTGTTTATCTAATAGAAATTTTTCCGAAAATGCGGATAGAATAAATATCTTTTCTATAAGCGGGCATGACTTATAACTTCTAAGGTACTTTGTTCATCTAGCTGAGTTTCTTCCTTAAGCCAAGCAGTAAATACATCTAGACGCGATTTTTTCGCCGAATTAGGATCAAAAACAAAATATCGTTTAAAGGATATAGGATGTTTAATATTAAAAGGTATAACCAACTGCCCAGTATTAACGTATTGAGAAAATAGCGCTTGCGATGCTAGGGTAAAACCATGACCACTCAATACCGCACTTAACGCCATATCCCCAGTACTAACTTCAGTCCATTTTTTATGATCTTGATAGTTCTTAACCCCAGCCTCTTTAAACCAAGTAGGCCAGTCAATGCGACCTTGATTTTCTAAACTCACCAACCAGAAATTTAGAATATCTTTTGGCTCTTTAAACTTAAACTCCTTTATTAATTGTGGAGAGCAAGCGGGATAAACATGATCTTCTGCAATAAACTCATAAGTCATACCATCACTTGTATCGGTTTCGTTAGCCGTTATAAAACGTATAGCTAAATCTATATGACCTTGGCGAAGGTCTTCAATACTGTTTGAAGAAACAATTTTCACTTTGATTTCTGGATGCTTAATTGAAAACTTATACAACCTAGGCATAAGCCATAAAGAGGTAAAAGCTTGAGTTGAAGTGATCGTTAATGTACCAGCAACCTCTTCAGTTTGAATACTATTAAAACCTTTTAACAGTGCATCAAACGCTGTCTGAGTGGCCACATATAGCTTCTCACCGCTTTCGGTTAATTCCATCTTCCTACCGTTACGTGTGAACAACCGACTCCCCATAGCCGCTTCTAACTGCCTCATTTGCTGGCTGACGGCCGCTTGAGTGATAAACAGTTCTTTTGCTGCTTTACTGTAACTTTGCTGACGGGCTGCACTTTCAAAACTTCGTAAATTATTCAGCTGTTTTAATCTTTTATCCACCTTAACTCTCCTTTATTTCAGGAAACTATAAAAACAAAATACCGTAAATAAGCTGTGCTTATGGGGCGATTAAATTCTTATTGTTGGTTCATTAGTATTTTTCTAGTCACAATACCCTTAAGCAACATAAAGAGGTAATTCAAATGAACACACAAACAACCGAAAACACCAATAAAGATATAACGAAAGAACTTAGATCAAAAAACGTCTGTGAAAATATAACTAACTCCCTAAGTACTTTCAACCGAATACTCTTTAACACTTCAAATAAGCTAGGGTTATCGAAATCTATTTATCAAAAATAGAACTCATATCAGCTCAAATAAAATATTTCTTCTAACAAACAGAAAAGCTATAGGACAATGTCCATGAAAAAAACTAAATATTTAACGTCTCTATTAATCTCTTGTACATTACTAATACCTTTAACCGTCTTAGCTGGTGTTAGTAATCTTGCTAACAAGGCTGCACAATATGCAGAATCAACATACCAAGAAGAAATGATCGAAAGCCTACGTCAATTAATGACGTTTAATACCATAGCAGTAGAGGGTTTAGCCTCTCCAGATAACCCTGAACATCAGAACTTTAAATTTGAGCTTGCCAAACAAGCAAAAAATTTAGGGTTTGACTACACAGATTATGGTTATGTGGTGGTTATTGGCTTAGGTGATAGTAAACAACGTGTCGGTATGATCACACATGGAGATATCCAGCCTTTTAATCCAAGTAAGTGGGCACAATCTCCTTTAACGCTAGATCAAACCTCTGAGCCAGGAAAACTTATCGGTAGAGGCACTGAAGATGATAAAGGGCCAATAAGTAATGCCCTTTATGCAATGAAATCTATCAAAGATTTAAAAATAAATCTAAATAAGCGTATAGAATTATATGTTTACATGGCCGAGGAGTCTGATTGGGAGCCATTGCGTCAACATATCAAACGCTATTCTCTGCCACAGCTCAACATCACCCTTGATTCTGAATATCCTGTCGTTACGGCAGAAAAAGGCTATGGCACCATAAGCATGACTTTTCCTAATTCAAACAACACAACTAAAAAAGCCTATATCAGTGAATTTACCGGTGGTTTTTTTGGTAGTCAAATTCCAGAAGATGCTCACGCAATCATTGAAAATGTGAATAAAAAATTGCTAAGTAAAATAAAACAAAGAGCTAAGTCTCATATTGGGATGAGTTATAGCTACCAATGGCAAGATGAACGCCTTAGCATTAGGGCTCTGGGGAAATCTGCTCATTCCTCTAAACCTGAATATGGTGTAAATGCTATTACTCACTTAGCAGATTTATTAGCGGTAAATCATTGGCCAAACAATACTAGCGGCGCTTTGGTTAATTTTCTAAATGACCATCTTGGCTTAGGTTTATTTGGTAAGAAGTTTGGTGATATAGCTTATAGCGATGATTTTATGGGTCCAATGTCGGTACAACCTACGGTGCTTAAAGCAACAAGCAAAGGTATGCAGTTAAATATCAATATCCGCCGACCGAGCGGTAAAACCACCCAGCAATTAGAAAATGAAATAAACTCAACGTTAGTTAAATGGCAGCAACAAAACCAAATAAAACTTGTAGATCTCAATAATGATATCAATGAACCTTTTGTGCAACAAAATGCGCCACAAATAGATACATTACTCGACGTTTTCTCATTTTACACAAAAATACTTGATGCAAAACCTATCTCAATTGGCGGGGGGACTAATTCAAGACTTTTCCCTAATGCAGTCAGTTTTGGCCCTACTATGCCAGGAACTCAATACACAGGGCATTCAGAGCATGAATTTATTACCATGGAGCAATTTGTGTTAAATCTAAAAATGTACACTGCGGTACTTATTGAGTTAGCAAAGTAATAATAATTCCTGAGACGCAAGGCGCCTCATTGAACCTTAGAAAACTAAAGATCTATGATTAAATCAGCGTGGTTCGCTTTCTTATGCTAGCAGTTCAAACCGATAAGCTCTTTATCCATTAGTTCAGAGCTTCGTTATGGTAAACAAAAGCCCGAATATTGCTATTCGGGCTTTTGTTTTAAATGATTAGAGCGTTGAGAAAATAGAGATTATACTCTACGGCTCTTTCGTCCCCATAGTAAGATAGCAATATTAATTTAGTCTCAGTTAAAATATTGAAATTTGCCCCTTATATTCAAAGAGAATTTATGTCTTTTTTGCGTAGTTCCCCTTAAGCAGTGTGATATTTTTAGTTAGTCATTGAATACAAAAAAGCATTTATACTACTCAACTGACTAAAAATATTAGCCAATTTCATGCAAGGTTAGGTGCTATATTTGTCGTTTTTTAGGGGTGTCAATAACATAAACAGCTTTGAATTAAATGACGTATATCCAATTTAACGAACCAGTTCACTCAAAGTTCTGATGCTTTTTTCAAACTTTTCATTCCAAGAATAACCACAACTCAGGCGTATAAAATTCTTGTAATTATCACTTGTTGAAAACATATCTCCCGGAGCTATACAAATTCCTTCCTGCAGTGCTTGAGTAAAAACCTGTCGACTGTCTACATCTGCTGACAACTCCAACCATAGTACAAAGCCGCCAGAAGGACGAGATATCAACGTATCTTTTGGAAAGTTTTGATTAATAGCTCTAGTCATGCGATCGATATTATCGATAAAGCTTCGGCGAATTCGACGCAGATGGCTGTCATAACCGCCTGATTTAAGAAAATCGGCTAGTGCTGCTTGTAACAATACAGGGGCACAGAGTGTTATAGCAAATTTTTCCTTAAGTACTTTCTGCATATGTTTGCTGGTAGCAATCCAACCAATACGATATCCTGGAGCGATGGTTTTTGAAAAGGAACTACAGTAAATCACATCAGCCTGGTCATTAAGTGCTATAAATGGTTTTGGCCTTACAGGGCCAAAATGAATATCTCCGTAGATATCATCCTCGATCAGGGGTACATCATGCAAAATCAACAAGTCTAAAACCGCTTTTTTCTTATCTTCACTCATCGTACATCCAAGTGGATTATTAAAACTAGAAGCAAACAAACAAGCTTTAATCGACTTCGACTGCAACGCTGTTGCCAATGCCTCTATTTCTAGACCATCACTTGCATCCGTTGGTAATTCCAAAGCCTTCAGGCCTAGAGACTCTAAAACCAGCAACAGACCAAAATAAGTTGGTGACTCTATAGCAACGACATCACCCAGATTAGTAACTGTACGCAAAGCAATAAATAACGCCTCTGTACAACCACAAGTAATGGCAATATCATCCGGTGAAAGGGACTGCCCCCAGCGCATGGCACGGCGACTGATTTCTACGCGTAAATCAAGATAACCTCGTGGTTCACAATAGATATTATGTTTTTTGCCATTAACTCTAGCGGTACGCGCTAAAAATCGATCCAGTTGACTCGACGCTAAGATTTCAGTAGATGGTATAGCACAGCCAAGTGGCACAAGTTTTGGATCGTTGATAAATGTAATAAGATCGAAGATGCGACCTGATATTTCCACATTCACAACATCATTAGGTGGCGTCGACAGATTAGGTTTATCCAGAAACACTTGACTGTATTGAGTAACAAAAAATCCTGACTTGGGTCTTGCTTCAAGTACGCCACGATCTTCTAACAAACGATAAGCTTGTTGAACTGTTGTAATACTCACTTTGTGTTGTATCGCCATTTCCCGAAGCGAAGGCGCACGCATACCGGCTGCAAGTGCCCCTTTGTGTATTAGATCAGTTATGAAGTTCATAATAATTTCATAACGATAAGTTGACTCTTTTTCTTTCGCTTCCATATTCACAGCCTCCTTGTTGTTCAACATGATCCAAACCTAACCTTATCATAAATAGTTATAATACAGATAGAGAACTGCTACATCTGTACTGGTTACAATTTACATTTATTGTATCTGTTTTTTGGCTACAGCTAGCCCTATATTACATTCTTTAGTTTTCACACAACGAAGAGAAATGCTATGAAGTCAGAAATAATAAATTTTAAAAATAAACTAAGCCTTTTTAATGAGCATTGGTCGCCAAAGGTTATTACTGAGATGAACGATTATCAATTCAAACTAGTAAAATTTGAAGGAGATTTTATTTGGCATGACCATCCTGAAACAGACGAGACATTTATCGTAATCGAAGGAGACTTACGAATTGATTTTCGTGACGGTCCAGTACATTTAACTAAGGGTGAAATGTATGTCATACCTAAGGGAGCTGAACATAAACCTTTCGCAGAAAATGAAGTTCAGATACTGCTTATTGTGCCAAAGGGAATTAAAAATACGGGCCATCAAGGCGGGGAACGTACTGCAGAGAATGATGTTTGGATTTAGTCACGGAATCGTTTATTCTAAATATCTGTAAGTTAAAAATTTTCGTATTGTCAAGATTGGGGCTTTTTTGTTCAGCTCCTAATCTGATATCAATCTAAGTACCCTTTTCCGCCATTGAGGTAGAAATTTGTGTCCGCTATATGCTCGGAATTCAGAGTAATAGGAATATAAAGCGCACACTTTACGAAGGGCAGTGATCCGGATCATTTATTTGACTCTTATTTTTAGCATAAAGTTACTGAAAAACTTAGCCATGATTTGCCGTTTTAATAAACGTTCAGAATTAGCAAAAGATTTGGCAATTTTAGTTTTTAGTTTTTAGTTTTAATTTAACACAGAGCGTATTAGCCTAATGAGCAAGCTTGATTGTCTCTATAAAAATACGTAATCACGCCTTACCTATTATTCATCTGTGTTTCTATCGGTAATTTAATTCTAACAACACAACCTTGATGAGCACTACTATTCTCAAGCGATAAATCACCTAGGTGTGCTTCAATAATTTGTCTGCATAATACCAAACCTATACCACTCCCCTGCTTTTTAGTGGTATAAAATGGTGTAAATAAATTATCAGTATTTTTAAGACCTATACCATGATCAATGATTTTAATTATTATTAAATCAACTCCTGTTTCTACCGCAATCAAAATACACTTTGACCTATCTACCATAGCCTCATCGGCATTTTTTAGTAAATTAATAAGTACCTGTTCGAACTGCACAGGATCAACATAAACGAATAACTGACCTTGGCAATCGACAACTATTTCTCTTTGGTTGAATAATGGAATAATTTTATCAAACAGAGCCTGTAAGTTTATTTCGATTTTCTTAGGCTCAGGTAAATGCGTTAATTGACGATAACTATTAATAAATGTTTTAAGACTCTCTGCACGTTCAGCAATAATATCTAAACTTTCAGATAAGTTTTGTGAAAAATTTGCATTCAACTCTTGTTTGTTTGAAATCGTTTGTAAAGTACTTGCTAAGGAAGCAATAGGTGCCAACGAATTATTAATTTCATGACTTAATACGCGTACCAAGTTCTGCCATGCTTGCAACTCATGAGTTCTTAATAAAACATTTACATCCGTTACAAAAAATAGTTCATGTTGTTGCCCATTTTCACGATACTGATCACGTATCACTTTGAACTTTCTCATACCTTTAGCAAAGCTTAACTCAACCACTTGTTCTGTATTAGCGGTTAATAACCGCTGAGCGATATGATCAAGTGGTTGGTGTAGTACTTGTGATAACTCGACGTTAAGTAGTTTTTCCGCCGCAGGATTAAGCAAAGCAATATGTTTATTTTCATCAACCGCAATAATGGCGACATCAATATTTTGAATTACTTTTCGGACTAGATGTTGACTCTCGTGAGCTGTAAAACTTTGCTCTAGCAAGGTTTCAGCTAAACCATTTATTTGTCCAACCAGCTGTCCTAGCGAGTCATCAACACCGTAACGTCTACCTCGAAGTGAATAATCACCATGAGCCATGCCTTCAAGTAAGTTAGATAACGTACGAAACTGATAAGTGATTTTTTCAAATAGAGTAGATGCACAATAACCAATCAAACAAAACAAAACGAGGAAGATTAATACCATTAAATTCGTTGATGCCTTATAGTGCCACAGGGTATATAACAACAATGACGCCGGCACTAAAGTAGCAACGAGTAGGTATTTTAGTAACTGGTGTTCAAATTTCACACGTTTTGTATTGCTCAATTTTAGCTCTTTTTACAAGTTGTATTTGTCAATTCTACGGTAAAATGCACTACGACTTAAACCTAAAGAATTGGCGACATCTATCATGTTACCACCATGGCGTTGTAACCGTCGTTGAATAACTTCACGATCAATATCGTCAAGTGTCCGTTCAAGGTCGTCAGAGTATTCTTCCACACTGTGTTGCTCAGCCTGTGAACCATTTTCGGTTTGTGTTAATGCCAGTTGGGAGAGGCAGATTTCATTATCGGTAGATAAAACAACCGCTCGTTCGATCATATGATTGAGCTCTCTGATATTACCCGGCCATTGATAAGCAATTAAGCCCTTTATAGCGTTTGCAGAAAAGAATAGACTTTGTTTATGATATTTTTCAGCAAATATAGTAAGAAAATGCCTAGCCATTGGCATAATGTCATCTTTACGCTCTCGCAGTGCTGGCAACTTAAGCACCACCGTATTTAAACGATAAAACAAATCTTGTCTAAATTTCCCGGTTTTGATCAATGCCTCTATATCGGCATTTGTTGCAGCAATCACACGAGTATCAACTTGCTGCGTTTTACTTGCGCCTACTTTTTCGAATTGCTGAGATTCAAGTACGCGTAATAATTTTGCTTGTTGAGAGATAGGAATATTGCCAATTTCATCTAAAAACAAACTGCCTTCGTCTGCTAATTCAAATCGGCCAATCCTATTATCACGTGCATCAGTAAAAGCACCTTTAACATGACCAAACATTTCGCTTTCAAATAGGCTCTCGCTGATCGCCCCCATATTAACATTTATTAAAGAATGGCCATTGCGTTTGGATCTGGCATGAATATGTTCTGCTAATAAACTTTTACCTGTGCCATTATCGCCAGTAATTAGGACATTAATGTCACTTAAAGCAACTTGATTTACCATAGAAAGTACTTGCTTCATGCTTTCTGATTCCGCGATTAAAGCATCGAAATAGCCATTCTCTGACTTTAACAGTTGATTTTCTTGGTTCAACTTCATCGCTTTATGACATTGTTTCGCCAATCGAATTTGAGTTTCTACTATGGCTAAAACACGTTCATTTCCCCAAGGTTTTTGAATAAAATCAACAGCACCTTTTTGCATTGTACTAACCGCCAGCTCAACAGTTGCCCAGCCTGTCATCACAACAATAGGGACGATATCATCTATTTTATTAAGTTGTTCAATTAATAATAGCCCTTCTTCACCAGAAGTTGTATCGAGGTTAAAATTCAAATCAAGCAAGACACAGTCAAAGCTCTCTTGAGAAAACAGCTTAACCACTTGTTCAGGGTGAGAAGCTAAAGTGACCTCATACTCAGCACATGACAATAATAATTTAAGTGCTGCTAAAATATTGTGGTCATCATCTGCGACTAAAATACGTTGTGGCTTAATTTGACTCAATGTACTTCCTAGCTTATAGCTTGAATTATTAGAAATAAATAAACCATTGTCATTCTTTATAAATCAATGGTTTGTCTTAGACCTTTAAAAGTCTATTCATATCGCAATGCACTGCATGGTTCCATACTAATCGCTCGTTTTGCCGGAAAAAATGTCGCAATAGTTACCACTAAACTTATGATAACAGGAATAATGGCAAAAACTATGTAGTAACCATTGGTATCTGGGCCAAGCATTTGTACGACTCCTTGGCTAGCCAAATAACCAATAGGCAACCCCAAGACCAAGCCAATAAACAACTGACTCCAACCTTGTTTCATTAACATCGATAATACCTTTTCATCACTTGCACCAATAGCACGACGAATGCCAATTTCTTGTGTTCTTCTGCCAGTACTATTGGCTATTACACCATAAATACCACTTGATGCCAGCAATAATGCACATACCGCAAAGACCGCAAATATATTTCTCACAAAATTCATACCGCCAGTACTTCGTTTCAAACGTTCTGTTAACGTAGAAATATTGTAGGCTGGCACTTCCGGGTCAATACTTGCCACTGCAGAAATTAACGCTTCACGATATTGCTCAGGATTGCCCTGTGTATCAACAAAAATACTCATAAAGCGGTTTGATTGTTGAGTATAAGGTAAATAAGCTGTCGTTCTATATTTCATGTTTGAAAATGGCTGACCATGAATAACATGATTAATAACACCGACCACAGTTAACCAAGGTTCGTCTTCACTTTCGACATATTTGAAGCGCTTGCCTAATGCTGAACCTGTAGGCCAGTATTTTTTCGACATTGATTCCGTAATAACAGCAACAGGCAGTGAGTCAACTCGATCTCTACTATCAAAATAGCGACCTTCAAGTAATTTCATATCCATTGCCTTCATACTGCCAATATAAGTTACACCCAATCCTGTTCGTGGATATTGATTTTCTGTCATTTCGTACCCTTCAGGCTGAAATGCCCGATAACCATTGCCACTACCCGGTAGGCCTGAAACTGCTCCAGCACTGTTCACTCCTGGGATAGTCGTTAGTTTGGCAATTAAGCGTTGATAATATTGGGCACGCTTGCTTTCATCTTGATAAGTTGCATTAGGTAATCCCACTCGGGCTGTTAATTTATTTTCAACATTTGCACCAAAATCTGAATTATTCACTTCTTGTAAAACAACAAATAAAACACCAGATAAACTGAGTAAAATACAAGACAGGGCCACTTCAACGATGACTAAAAGTCTATTTATTCGTCCTGATTTTTTACCTATTGCACCACGAGTACCATCTCTCAGAACAGAGTTAAAATCACCGCTCGACATTTTCCACGCAGGCAGTATCCCGGTAATAAATGCAGTAACTAAAATAATCATAATGGATTGGAATATCAGTTCACTATTTAATGACATTATCCACCAAAACGGTACCGATATAGGTAGCATATTTGGTAAAATCACTTCTAAAAGTTCAAGGCTCCATGCGGCTAAAAATAGTCCAAATATGCCTCCCAAACCACAAATAAAAACACTTTCCCACATCATTTGCATAATAAGACGTGATCTTGGAGCTCCAAGAGCGATGCGGATAGCCGTCTCTTTCGCTCGCTCATTAGCTCGTGCAAAAAGTAGGTTACCAACATTGACACAAGCTAAAACTAATACAAAGCCAACTGCGGTTAGCATTAAGCCAGTAATCATCTCTGTGCCATCTCCCATCATCCACTTTTGAAAAGTGGTAACATAAGCACTACTTTTACTGTTTGTTTCTGGGTATTGCAGAGCAATTTTACTCATAATATCTTTAAGTTCTTGGTTAGCTTGTTCAAGACTAACCTCTGGTTTTTTCTTAACATAAATAGCCATATGCGCAGATTCACTACGTTTTACACGCGTTGTATCTTCTGTCAAGGGTAGCCACAACTGCGCCGACATCGGGAATAAATAACCTTTTGGCATCACGCCAATAATTAGCGTATCAATACCATTTATTTTTACACTCTGGCCTACTATTGATCGATCGCCATTAAAGTAGTTTTGCCAAACATCATAGCCAATGACGGTAACTGGTTCGGCCCCTAAAGTGGAATCCTTTTCGGTAAAATCACGGCCCATAATAGGAGAAGTACTTGTGAAGGAGAACATATTCGCTTCAGTAACCACAGAGGAATATCGTTGTGCGCGATCGCCATTACTTAAATTAGCTGTAGCAGTATAATAAGCGCCAATATCACTATAGCTACTACTCTGTTCCTTGATTGTTAGATAATCAGGATGCATTATTGAGCCGCCGTTATAATGAACACCGTCATACTCGAGCTCAATCATGTGCATCTGGTCGCCTTGATCAAAAGGCAATGGACGAGTCAAGATTGACGAAATAAATGCCAGCATGAAGACACAAATACCTAGACCTGCCGCCATTACTGAAACGGTAAGGGAAGTAAATCCTGGATTTTTTAATAACATCCTATAAGCATATTTAATATCAAATAACCATTTCATATTTTTCTCCTTAGGCTGCTTGAATGCCGCGATTAATAACATTGTCAGCTGTTATTTTACCATCAAGTATTTCAATTAAACGTTCGGCTCTTTTTGCAGAACGAGGATCATGTGTCACCATACAAATGGTTGCACCATCTTGATGTAAACTATCAAGTAAAGCCATTACAGCTTCTGCATTTTTACTGTCTAAATTACCCGTTGGTTCATCAGCAAGTATAATTGAAGGATTGCCAGCAATCGCTCGTGCTACAGCAACTCGCTGTTGTTGCCCACCTGACAATTGCGATGGAAAGTGACTACCACGATGATTCATATCCACTTTTTCTAAAGCCGTCTTTACTGCTTCTTTAACTTGTTGGCTAGTAAAGTCATCTCGATAAGTTAACGGCAGCGCCACATTTTCTTCAACAGTAAGGTCACTGATTAAATTAAATGACTGAAAAATAAACCCCACTTCTTTATTACGAATACGTGCTCGGGCTGCATTCTTTAAAGCTATTACTTGATGACCATTAAGAATATATTCGCCATGCGTTGCTACATCTAATAAACCTAAAACCGACAACAACGTAGATTTACCACACCCTGAAGGGCCTGATATAGAAACATACTCCCCAGCATTAATGGTTAAATTAATATTTGATAAGGCATGGGTTTCTACTTCGTCGGTATAAAACACTTTTTTTACATTATTAAGTTCTATCAATACTTGTTCAGCCATTTTTAAATTCCTTTCGTAATTATTTGAATTTTTCGTCATACATAAAGTCGATTAATTTATTGATATTTTATTAAAACGTTGAATTTCTTCATTTTGAGAAATAATAATTTGATCACCTACGGACAAGCCGCTTTTCACTTGAATTTTTTGTACTGAGCCACGGCCAAATTCAACTGTAACTCTGTCAGCACTATCACCTGTAACATCTAATTTAAAGATTTTTACACTGCGATTACTTTGTGCAAAAGATGGCCTACGTACAAATAAAGTATCACTAAGTTGTGCAACAAGAATTTCGCCGTCAATGCTTAAATCTGGACGAGCATCACTCGGAAGAGGCGCAGTTAAGGCTATATCAACTTGTACCGCACCATTATTTACTGAAGGAGCAATACGAATAACCGTACCTGCAATTTTATTATTGCGAGTATCAATCATTACTGACTGTCCTAAAACTACTTCACGTATCGCTAATTCTGGTATTTTCAATTCAGCAATCAACTCATTTTGCTGTGCAAGTTTGGCTAAGTTACTGCCCATAACGACTTGTTGGCCTGCTTCAATTGCAACATCTTGCACTACACTATCGATACTTGCTTTTACTTGTAAATTAGCCACTTGCTCTTGCATGCTTTGCAGAGTTTTACGCATTTTATTTAAGCGCGCATTAAGTGCATTTTGATTAGCGATAACACTTTCTTTCATTTTTATTTCACGTTGTTTTTCTATAATCCAGCGTTCTTGTGTTTGTGTGTTTTGTAGTTTAGTTTTTTCATAATCAAGTTTTGAAACGGCTTGAGCGCCATTATCAAATAGTTCTGTTTCTGCTCTTAAACGCATTGCTATGGTTTCAAATTCTAGTTTGGCATTAAAAACTTTAGCTTTTTGATCAAGTAATTTCGAGTCCAAATCAACCAATGAAGCTTGTGTTTCCGCTTCTTGAGCTTCAAGTTCCCAACGGGTTTCTTCTAATTTTCGCTCAAGTTGTGGATTCGTTAGTTCAATCAATAAGTCACCGGCTTTAACATGAGCACCCGGCTTCACTAATACACGTTCAGCTCGACCTTCAACATCGGAAGCAATCCAACGAAATTCTTTTGGTGTTAATATCCCTGGACCACGAACCTTAATAGTAAACTCGCCACGCTCAACCGTAGCAAACAATAATCTAGAACGTTCTGAGGTGAAGTCGCTACCCACCACAGCTTGATTAAAAAAATAAAAAATAAACAGTGTAATCACTGCAACAAAAGGCCAACGATATTTGACAAAAATTGACTTCTTAGTAGTTCTAACAATATCCATAAACATTCCGTTCAAATAATTAACTCTATTATGAATTTGCACGAACCAAGCCAAACGTGTACTTCATTGTTTTTATTTGATTATTTTGTTAATTAGAAAAAATCGGGAGAGCTTTAAATCAAAAACGTCCCATTATTGGAATGAACCGATTTTGTAAGGTATTCCGAAAGTGGGATGTTTTATCATTTGAAATAAGTAATACTGCTCTGGTTTAATGGCATAGGGCACTTTGATAAAGGGTAATGTTCTAATTATTAAAGGTGTTTTATAAATCAAAAACGACAATACAAGACATATACTAAAGCTTTCAAAGAAAAATCTGTCGTTTTAGTTAACGATCAAGGTTATACCGTACCAGAAACTGCATAGTTTTTAGGGATCAGAGCTAACTTGCTTTATGGTTGGACACAACAATTTAAAGATAAGCAATCTGATGCCTTAAATAGCAGGTGATGAGCGTAATTAATTGAACTTCGGAAAAGAGAACAAACAATTACACATGAAAAGAGTTAGTTCTCATCACGACTTAAATCATGACACTTTTTGCTATTTAACCTCTCACAATGTTGCCATTTTTAATGTTACAAATATGCACTAACTAAATCCTTCCCCATCAAGACACTCAAACAGCAATTTTTACAACTTCCCCGAAAATTTAGAACCAGAATGCATTATTTAGATCAAACACATTAATTCAATGGTTTAGTGGATACATGGATCGACGAATTAAGTAAGATATGCAGGTTAAAGATATAGATTTTCTCGGATATCAATAGAAATATAATATCAATATCAGTTAAGTAACTATCAAGTTCGACAACCTTCACAGGAATAATTCGCAGCCAATTAACAACCAAACGAAAAAAGGCCGATTCATCACGAATCGGCCTTTAAATGTCTATTTGTATAAGTTTAGTGGTGCGGTTGGGGGGACTTGAACTATCACTCCTCCCTCAGATACCTCGATATACAAGTGATGTAGAATAGCTACAGGGTATTACAAGGTATATTCCGGCATTACGATGATCCAACAGTGATCCAAAACCATATTGTCATTGATTAGATTAAAATGGCATTTTCATCCCTACTGCTTCCGATATTATGATCTCCGATGATAACCGATCAACCTGTGTATTTACTCGCTTCTTTATTTTTTCATCAGTTAACATTAGCGTTAAATCTTTAAAAGTTGACCCGTGTATGACCCGAAGATTTTGGGTTAAATCTAAATAGCATATACTCACAGGTCAAATAATCAGCTTTAAAGCTATAGCATAATATCAAGTCTAAAAAACGAACAATCCGTTTTGGCTACCACAAAAGAAACTGCAACATCTTTTCCAGCACTTTACCAAGGCTATATGACTCGATCAATTATAATATATTTGTCGGTAGACTTTAGTTAATTTAAATATTTTACTAGTGATCAATAATCATACAATAAATGTGATTTCTGCCCTGTTTTTCACTCAGTTCCACCAGAGCAGTTTATATTTATGTCTTCAATTCTGCCTTTCTGGAAAAAGTCACTTTGCAACTAGACCCGTATTTTTCTATACAGCGCATATACTCGATATAATTTTTACAAACTCGATAAATAAGTAAGGGGATCTAAATTAAATATTTGTTATACCTTTATGAATTATACTGAGTCTGTATTCATGAACGTCATAGTGATTGAAATGAATAATGAAAAGCAGGTTTTTGTGAAATGAGCTATTTTAGTTCGTTTGCTCATAATACCCTACCTAAGCTCCTATTTATTGATGCAAACAATAAAAGGAGATTTGCATGAGGATATTTAAAGCAACATTAACCGGAATGTTGATAAGAGAACTAAAATTAATATTTAGTTTGATTGGCAAGCTAATTATCTACCTGAGTGTGTTGAGTTACTTAGATATTATTGAGTTAAATTCACAAATCAATGATATTGGAGATAGCCTGATATTTGTTGGTTTGGGCGCTTACTTGATATCGTTTTCTATCTCAAAGCTATATCTGGTTTTACAAACTCGCTATGATAATAACAAGGGTTTCTAGCATCTATATTTGTTAATTCCTTTAAAAATAATACTGAGCCCTATTATTAGGGCTCTTTTTTGTTGTTATTTAAGTCGCGAGTGTATCAATTTACATCCTTACTCTTGGTATATTCATCACATGCAAGGGACAAGTCTTCAAAAGCCTTACGATAGCCATTTTTATAATCCTGATTGTATATTTCACTTTGACTTGTCTGTGCAAGAAGTTCTGTAACCAGGATTAACTCAACACTTTGATGAGTGGTCTTTTCAAGCTTAAAGCTGGGATTCCAAAAAATATTATACAAAGTCGGACAAAAGGAATAAATGTACTTTAACTTGCTTTGGATTAACGCCTTTTCAACGTTTGTATAACTTGAGGAATTATCATTGATGATTCCTTCAATTCTTACATTTATCTGACGGAGGAACCTCTCTCTGTGTGAATAAAAAAGAACTCTCGTATATAAACCGTCCGGTGAACTCAATTGTTTGACGTATTTCTTTAAGATGTCCGCCCTTAAATCTAACAGCGCTGTTTTTTTGTTCTTTGAATTGGCTGTCTCAATTTCTAAAGCGTGAAATGAGTTACTATTATGGTCGTACAATAACGAATCTACTGCCCTCACGGACTTTAGATCACCAAACGTACCATAGCCTTCCTCACGTAACTCCTTTTCAGTAACAAAAGCCGTATAGCCCCCGTTACTTCTTAAAAGCCGATCAATTACGCAAATCTGAATAGAAATGTCATGAATCTCGGTTTTGCTATTGTGACTTGAAGTGTCAGTTTTTTGGTTGAACTGCATATCAATTTCATAAGATAAAAAACGCTTACCCTTTGAACTCAAGTAGTACACCGCGCCATCTTTTGAACCAAAGCTTTTTCTTTCATTAATAAAACCTTCCACAACTAACCGACGAAATAGCTTGTTTATTGTCTCTCGTGGGAGTTTCAGTAAGTATTCGAAAACCACCTTAGCGCTAAACCCAAAACGGCCTATAACATATAAAACACACAGCCGTCTGACCTGCCCTTTTCTTGCAGGATTACTCTGCTCAATGGGAAATATATATTTAGTCGATAGTTCTCTATATTTTTCTAGTTCTTGCATGCTACTTCCTTATTTTAATTTATGTTCATTAAAGTAAGAGAGGTGTAAGGGAATTCATACGTTTTTTCAAAAAACTTACACCTTGCGCTTTGCTTCAGGTTAATGCTTCGCAGCGCTTAGCTTACAGCTCGCTCAATCAACTATCGTTGCCATAACTTTGTTATAGTTATTGTTCTACACGCTAGACTCCTCGCAGCTTCGCGCGGTCTAGCTTTCCTCGCGTTGCTCGTCGAAGAACAATAACCTACGCCCATCCGCTGTCGCTGATTTCCTCGGATTTATCCTGTCATTCTAAGGGGCTGTGGGACAGCTGAGATACCCTTAAAATAACATCGGTATTTCATACCTAATGTGAGCATCAATTACGTACCGTATTGCTACTCATTTCGCTAGGGCGAAACTAAATACGAGGAAATCAGCGCAAGCTACTGATGGGCGGCTTCACTAATCAAATAACTTCGTTATTGCTTAGTTCCGCATTTTGTTGCTTGCTCTGCAAGCCTATTATTATTTGTATTTTTAATACAAATTGAAAAGTAACCTTCGGTGTTCGTCGCATAAAGAAGGAGTGGAGTTTGAACATTAAACCAGAAAAAAATATAAATAGAGCCACAGATAGTTCTAGTCACTCAAAATTAGTTTATTAAGTTTTTAAAAAACGATGTTATTTACAACTAATATTTTATGGGGATATAAGACTTTTCAGTTTGACTTTCGAGCTAAGTATTAATGACAATAAAGTGAAGGTATTACACCATTCATTTACTCCAACAATATTGAAACAACGTTATTATCGCAGTTAAACTTTAGTCAAACCCTACTAACTTTTACCTCTACAGTATGAGTAAATATATTTTATAGATTTTTACTTACTCTCATGGAATTCCCTTTCCTCATTCCTATTTACATATGATTTTAACAATTTAATAGGATTATCTATGGAACATAACTGCTTTAATACGAATTTCATTTCAATACTACTTGAAGAAATAAATCTAGCTTTTAAAGCGAGAGAAGACATTCGTCATGATATTTTTTTGAATAAATCAGGCGTACATGATGACCATATCTATTGTGAGTATTTAAAACACTACTTTGACGATGCTCTACCGTGCGAGAGGAAAGCTATCATGAGAATCGTCAGAGAGGTGATAAATGCAACTGCAGAGGCATATGATGAATTAATTAATGAAGGCTATTACGGGTTTGAAGAATATGAAAGTGAAGATTACAGCCTGGATGAGTTAACTGAACAATTGATGCTAAAGTTTGCTGAAAACGATGATTACATTAAGAAGGTAAAATAGTAAAGTGCCCCTTTATTAAGGGGCACTTTTGTCAGGAAAACCCTTGATGATTTTCAGTTGGTCTGTAGATGTTCGCTTTTTACCACCAAGAAGACCTTAGCAGTAGAATATCAAAATGGTGGTTAAATTAATTATCTAAGGCTCACTAATGCCACAAAGAAGACACTAGCCCCTAATTCAAAAAGGACTGCTCACAATCTAAAGCGGTCATTAGCATCGAAGATAACCTTGTGACTTCTGTTAGCCAATTGCGGACAATTTTAGATTGATTTTCATTGCTGATTTTTTGTTGAAAGAGCGATCCTAACAGCTCCCACTATTAAGTCAGCTATCTTCAATA
>Ga0209395_1001974_pt1 | contig 27753 bp, 20 predicted proteins | sample GOMGulsemesocosm_3_FD_184635 | JGI IMG/M metagenome (GOLD analysis project Ga0209395, IMG submission 184635) | Methane-oxidizing microbial communities from mesocosms in the Gulf of Mexico - GOM9D Gulf of Mexico (SPAdes) (version 2) | ecosystem: Environmental > Aquatic > Marine > Cold seeps... | reverse complement strand
GGGACTGGATCACGCAGGATTCTTATCTGGACGCAAATGCATGGTAATGAAAGTACTGGTACTAAGGCTTTATTTGATGTTTTAAAGTACTTTAAGGTCTATAAGACTAATACTGACATAAAAGACGTCTTAAATAATTGTACGATATGGATGATTCCGATGTTGAATCCTGATGGCGCGGAAATGTTTACAAGAGTAAACAAACAAAATATTGATTTGAATAGAGATGTTATTGATCAAAATGCTACTGAAAGTCCGTTGTTAATGAAGGTTTTACAAGAGTTTGATCCTCACTTTTGTTTTAACCTACATGATCAGCGAACTATTTTTAATGTAAAAGACAGTGATAAGCCGGCTACTATTTCTTTCTTAGCGCCTTCAGAAAATGTGGAGAGGACGTTAACAGCGGGGAGAAAAGAAACCATGAGTGTTATTGTGGCTATGAATGATTGTTTACAGCAAGTGATTCCAGGACAGGTAGGTTTGTATACGGATGAATTTTATCCTACAGCTACAGGGGATAATTTTCAAAAGATGGGACATAATACAATTTTAATTGAAGCAGGACATTATATAAATGACTACGAGCGCGAAGAAACGCGTAAATTTAACACTTTTGCATTGCTCGAAGGGTTATTTACGATTGCTCAGGAGGATAAACACACCAATTATTTGCCATATTTCGATATTCCACAGAACGATACCTTATTTTTTGATTTTATTTATAAGAATGCCTTGTATGATGTGGACGGGGAGGTAACTGTAACGGATGTGGCTGTGCAACTGCACTATAGGGTCGAAAACGACCAGTTAGTGACTTTTAAAAAGGTTGAAAAAACAGGTGATTTATCGGGGTTTTTAGCGCATAAAACACTTGATAATAAGGGAACCGCATTTATTTTGTAAATAATTGTGAAATTCGCAAGATTTTTTAGCCACAATCCCTTTTTTTAATTAAATTTGCAGTAACATTTGTTATTATTAATGAAAGTGTATTATGAAAAAATTTATATTGGATGAGATTGATCATCAAATTTTGGATATCTTAATTGAAAACGCACGTACCCCGTTTACTGATATTGCAAAGAAATTAGTTGTTTCTGCTGGAACTATCCATGTTCGTGTTAAGAAAATGGAAGATGAAGGTATTATTAAAGGATCTACCTTAACTTTGAATTACGAAAAAATGGGATATTCGTTTATTTCTCATATCGGAATTTATTTGGATAAGACGTCTAAAACAAAACAGGTAATTGCAAGTTTGCGTAAGATACCAAACGTAACTATTGCTTATATTACAGCAGGTAAATACAATATTTTCTGTAAAATTAGAGCTAAAAACACTACCCATGCTAAAGAAATCATCTTTGAAATAGATGATGTGGAAGGTGTATCTAGAACCGAAACTATGATTTCCTTAGAGGAAAGCATCAACGATAAAAAACGTTTAATGCACTCTATCTTTAGAGATTTATAGACAATTAAAACGTACAATAATATAAAGACCTTGACTGTTTACAGTGAAGGTCTTTTTTTATACTTGAAATTTCATAAAACGTCCCTTCTTTACTGTCTTAGTAGCCTTAATGTAAATCAACGTATTTTAAATTCTAGGGCATGTTTTTCATGACTACTGCATATACGTTTCTTAAATTCTATGCCGTTTTCTTTGAAAAGTCATTTTTTAGTTTATTTTTGTTTTACGAATCAATGAAACTATTTTATGAGTATTTCAGAATGTAACACTTCTTTTATTGAGTATAACTCAAAAAAAATCAACAATAAGCAATTGTTGTATTTATATAAACGTCTTGTGAAACCACGCTTGATCGAAGAGAAAATGCTGATTTTATTGCGTCAAGGAAAAATTTCGAAATGGTTTTCTGGAATTGGTCAAGAGGCGATATCAGTAGGGGTTTGTGCTGCGCTTGATAAGGGAGAGTATATATTACCTATGCATCGAAATCTAGGGGTGTTTACTACACGGGATATCCCTTTGTATCGTTTGTTTTCTCAATGGCAAGGAAAAAGAAGTGGTTTTACAAAAGGAAGGGATCGGTCGTTTCATTTTGGAACGCAGGAATTCAATATTATTGGGATGATCTCCCATTTAGGACCTCAATTGGGGGTGGCAAATGGGATTGCTTTGGGAGAATTGTTACGGAAAACAAATAAAGTGACTGCGGTGTTTTCTGGTGATGGAGGAACTAGTGAAGGTGATTTTCATGAAGCATTGAATGTGGCGGCTGTGTGGAGTTTACCTGTATTGTTTTGTGTGGAGAATAATGGATACGGACTATCTACACCTTCTTCAGAGCAGTTTGTATGTGAACATATAGCCGATAAAGGTATTGGTTATGGAATGGATAGCTATATAATAGACGGGAATAATATTTTGGAAGTGTATAGCAAAGTTTCTGAGCTAGTTAAAAGTATACGGAAAAATCCACGCCCTGTATTGTTGGAGTTTAAAACATTTAGAATGCGCGGACATGAAGAGGCTAGTGGGACTAAATACGTTCCGCATCGTTTGATGGAACGGTGGGCGATGAAAGATCCAGTGGAAAATTACCAAGCGTTTTTACGTGAAACGGGAGTTTTGACGGAAGAAGTTGAAGTGGAATACAAAAAAGAGATAGTTCATGAAATCAATCTGCATCTTAAAAAGGCTTTTGATGAAGAGAAAACTATATCAACTGTTGCTGATGAATTGGCAGATGTGTATAAAAAATCAACTCCAAATGTAGTGGAACCAACCGGAGCTACTCAAAAGATCAGATTGATTGATGCTGTACGTAACTCTTTATATGAAGGGTTGAAAAACTATGAAAACCTGGTGATTATGGGGCAAGATATCGCTGAGTATGGCGGTGTTTTTAAAGCGACAGAAGGGCTCTTAGAGGAGTTCGGTAAAGAGCGAGTAATAAATACGCCTATTTGTGAATCTACGATTATAGAGTCGAGTTTTGGCTTGTCAATTAATAACATAAAAAGCATTGTAGAATTACAATTTTCGGATTTTGTGACTTCCGGTTTTAATCCTGTTGTGAATCTTTTAGCCAAGTCCTTTTATCGTTGGGCACAGCATTCGGATGTTGTACTTAGGATGCCTTGTGGAGCAGGTATAGAGGCAGGTCCTTTTCATAGTCAGTCTAATGAAGCCTGGTTTACAAAAACACCGGGTTTAAAAGTGGTATTTCCTGCTTTTCCACAGGACGCGAAAGGTTTAATGGCTACGGCAATAGCGGATCCAAATCCTGTATTGTTTTTTGAACATAAAGCACTGTACCGTTCTTTTTATCAAGAGGTTACTGTTGATTATTTTACAATTCCGTTCGGACAAGCGGCTTTATTAAAAGAAGGGGATCGCTTGACTATAGTTACGTATGGTATGGGGGTGCATTGGGCGTTAAAGGAGTTAAAATCTATGACTGCCTCAGTAGACTTAATAGATTTAAGGACGTTGCAGCCTTTAGATACTGAAACGATCTATGCGTCTGTTAGGAAAACTGGCCGTGTGTTGATTTTACAAGAAGATAGTATTTTTGGAGGATTGGCTTCTGATATTTCCGCGCTTATTTCTGAGAATTGCTTTGAATATCTAGATGCTCCTATAAAAAGAGTAGGTGGTTTAGAAACACCTATTCCGTTTGCAAAAGCTTTGGAAGAAGATTATCTAGCTAATAAAAGGTTAAGAGCTGCGATAGAGTTCTTGTTGTCCTATTAATTATAAATGCTTAAACGAAAAAGAGTATTAAGAGTGATTCTCGCAGACTGACATGTTGTCACGTCATATTGTTTAAGTCACTTAACTAGTTGTGTATTATGCATATGACTTGTCTTACTTAATCTTATTGTTCCAATTGAATTTTTCAATTAATCGTATCCAATTCTTGGAGAAATCAGCATTTATAGAAAGGTTTTTTCCTGTAAAGGGATGCCTGAAATGAACGGAATAGGCATGTAAAAACATATTTTCACACTGAAGTTCGTTTTCAAACATACGATTATGAAAACGATCGCCATATTTATAATCACCTACAATAGGATGACTTATTTTATTCATATGGATTCTCAATTGATGCATACGGCCAGTTTTAGGAGATAGTTCTATAAAACTATACCGTGATCCTGGATATGGATGTACTGGAATATCAAGGCTTATAGTAGCAAGCAGTGTAAGTTCTGTCAACGCATCTTTATATTTTAAAGTGTCTGCATTTTTAACAGGACTGTCTATCGTTAATTTTTCAGGAGAAAAACCTCTTACAATGGCTCTGTATGTTTTTTGAATTAAGTCTTGATCAAATAACTCTTGAAACTTGACTGCATATTCCTTTTTTTTACATAATAATATGACGCCAGAAGTTTTATAATCCAAGCGATGAATAGGATAAAATGCCGTTCCTTCTTGTTCTAATAAGACATCTAATAAAGTAGGGCCTTTTAAATTTCTAGCATAATGTGATTTGTGAATGAGTATATTATGAGGTTTGTTTACCGCAATTATATAATCATCTTCAAATAAAAGTGAGATGTTCAAACTGTTTAATTTATAAGTTTTTGAATTTCAGTTTCTAAATCGTTGCTAGAGATTTTATTTATTATGATAGTACCATTTCCGTCTAATAATACCATATGAGGAATAGAGGTAACATTAAACATATAAGCAATACGCATATAATCGTCAAAGATATGATTCCAATCGGACATTCCTTCACTAATAACACCGTTTCTCCATGCCTCCCGTGTTTTATCCTCTGAGATTGTTATAATCGTAAAACCTTTGTTTTTATACTTATTATGTAAACGCTTAAGTATCGGGGTAATTTGTTTGCATGGACCACACCAGCTTGCCCAGAAATCTACTATGACTGCTTTTTTTCCTTTTATAATCGATTGTAAACTTAGATCTCCTCCTTGAAGAGCTTCTCCAGAGAACATTGGTGAAGGCTGTAGTCGTACTTTTTTTGTGGTAATTTTCTTGTTTACCGCCTTTTTGCTACGTTTTTTTTCTCGTGCAATTGCGGTGCTAATAAGAGCATTTATCAATGCTTCGTTTTTAGCGGTTTTTATGCTTGATTTTATTTTATATAAAGTGTGAATGTCTACATAAGTGTCAATGTCGTTTTTAATGATATAAGTACTTATATTATTATCATGATATATATCTATGTACTTAATCTTTGTGGCTCTTTCTAAAAGCGACATGCTATCTATGTGATGTTGTAGTTCTTTCACTTTGTCTGGATAAGCACTTACTTGTAACTTTAGGTAATCAAGCTTACGGTTTTCTATATCCGTAAGTTCGTTTTTATAGCCAGTGAATTTTTCATTTAAAGTTCCTCCTATAATTATATGATTGTTCTTTGCTATGGTAATTTCATAGTCGTCGTTTTCTAAGAGAATTTTTGTTTCTTGTTTATAATCTTTTATGCTAAATGAATAAAATGCTGGTTGTGTTACTTTTCCATAAAAGACAAATTTATGACCAGATATCTTAGAAGAATCAATGATTTTATCTTGTTCATTCTTAAGATAAATCATGGTGGATTTGATGGATGTAGCTCCTTGGATTTGAAAACCACCTGTTGGTTTTTTTGGCTGAGAACAGGAGAGTATACTTACGCATAGCATCAATACACTAATTTTTTGAACTATATTTTTCATAGAAACATTCTCTTTTTCTACAATAATACGGAAATAACGGGATAATTTTAGAGTATATCCTTTGCATAATTTTAGTCTTCGACTTGCTTTCTTTTATAGACACGTTCATATCAAGGGAGTACTTTAGGAAAAATGTATTCAGAAATCAATAATAAAAACTATTTTTGCAGTCGGAAGGTTTAAATGAGGGCACTTTTTATTTAAATATTGATTGTAAACATATAAGTGCATGTAAGAAATGGAATTAATGGATGAAAAAATATCGGAAAATTCGAAAGAGTTATCCATAGAAGAGATAGATAAGTGTATTACTGTATTGGAACGATTAGTTGAAGATACGGATCAGATTTTTGAAATACCAAAGGATAAGCGTACTGCTATGATTATTGCAGCAGGGAAGTTATCACGTCCAAGTAGAGAAGAATTTTCTCGTAGAAAAAAGGACGCTAAGAAAACAGCAAAACGTAAAAAAGCGGCGCGTGATAAACATGCACGTAAAGAAACGGGAATTCGCTATGCACGTGAATCATCAGTGTTCGAAGCGCCGTTACTGCTTTCAGAAGCGGACCTAGAGTCTCGTGAAATGAAAGATTTGGAAACTCCAAGAGCGTGTTATGTTTGTAATACTAAGTTTACCAAACTACATCACTTTTATGATACCATGTGTTGTGATTGTGGTGATTTAAATTATGCCAAACGTTTTCAAACGGCCGATGTAAAAGGGCAAGTAGCTGTAATTACTGGATCTCGTTTAAAAATTGGTTATCATATTACATTGATGTTATTACGTGGAGGAGCGACTGTAATTGCTACTACTCGTTTTCCTGTGGATTCTGCCTTGCGATTTTCTAAAGAGCCTGATTTTAAAGAATGGGGTGATCGATTAAAAATTCACGGATTGGACTTACGTCATATTCCTAGTGTGGAGATTTTCTGTAATTTTATAGAGCAGAATTATAAGAAATTAGATATTTTAATCAATAATGCGGCTCAGACGGTACGTAGACCTGCAGGGTTCTATTCGCATTTAATGGCGAAGGAAGATTGTAATATTGACACCTTACCTCAATTTGCACAAGATTTACTATCTGGACATCACAGTTGTTTGAACGAGTTAAAAGTACTGACTTCTGGTGCTTCCTCTAATAAAAATATGCCGGTGAGTTGGCATGGACCTGAGCCTGGCATAGGATTGAGGTCTTCTGCGAAACTATCGCAAATTCCTTACAGTTTTGATGCGAGTTTAGTAACTCAAGAAGTTTTCCCAGAAGGGGAGTTGGATGCTGATTTACAACAAGTAGATTTGCGAAAAACCAACAGTTGGCGACTGAAGCTAGGAGCCATAGAAACTACAGAAATGGTAGAAGTACAATTGGTGAACTCTGTGGCACCGTTTGTATTGTGTAACCGTCTGTCTGAAGTGATGAAAAAGGATAATACGGGTAAAAAACATATTATAAACGTATCGGCTATGGAGGGGAAATTCCATCGTTTTTTCAAAGAATCACGACATCCACATACCAATATGGCTAAGGCAGCTTTAAATATGCTAACACATACTTCTTCGGGGGAGTTGGCGAAGTTCGGTATCTTTATGAATGCCGTGGATACTGGCTGGGTGACAGATGAGGATCCTGCAGAAATGGCTAAAAAGAAACAAGAAGTGCACGATTTCCAACCTCCATTAGATATTGTGGATGGTGCTGCTCGTGTAATGGATCCTTTATTTGATGGAATCAATACAGGGAAACATTGGTGTGGTAAATTCTTAAAGGATTATTTTCCAATCGACTGGTAGGAAAACTTCTATTTTATACATGTACAAAAAAGCCATCAAATATTGATGGCTTTTTTTATGAACCACTCGTTCCCTTTTGTCTAACTTTGTCTTATGAAAAAATCAGTGGCTATTATTGGAGGAGGTTCAGCAGGTTTGCTATTAGCGGCTTTCTTGGATCCCACCTTATTTGAAGTAAGTATCTATGAACGTAAAAAAGCACCTGGACGCAAATTATTAGTAGCTGGTAAAGGCGGATTTAATTTAACGCATTCCGAAGCCATAGATGATTTTGTGCATCGCTATCATCCGCCTGGTTTTTTAGATACAGCGCTTCGGTATTTTGACAATACTGACTTGCGAAACTGGTTGGCTGATATGGGGATCCCAACTTTTGTTGGAACGAGTAAAAGAGTGTATCCTATAAAAGGAATTAAGCCCATGGAAGTGCTTCAAAAAATAATAGACCTGTTAGCTTCGAATGGGGTTCGTTTTCATTATGATCACTATTGGTCAGGATGGAATAGTCAAGGGGACCTAACTTTTGATACCGGTTTGAAAATCCAAGCTGATTATGTAGTTTTTGCCATGGGAGGGGCGAGTTGGAAAGTGACGGGTTCTGATGGGAATTGGAGTAGTTTATTTAAAAATGAAGGTATAGGTACCATTCCTTTTATAGCGGCTAATTGTGCATTTAATATCGATTGGTCCTCTGATTTTATAGAAAAAAACGGAGGAAAACCTTTAAAAAATATTACTATTTCTTGTGGAGAACAAACGTGTAAAGGGGAAGTAGTGTTAACGACTTTCGGTCTTGAAGGAAATGCTATTTACGCATTGAGTTATGAAATTCAAGACCAATTGGCAAAAGGCGGGCTTGCTAGAATCACAATTGATTTGAAACCTCAATTCTCCAAGGAAGAAATTTTGGCAAAGCTTAGTAGTTCTAAAAAAAACACCACTAAAGCACTATTAGATATTCTTAAACTCTCTAATGCTCAGGTTCAATTACTAAAGACAGTGATTTCTAAAGAAGATTATTTGTGTAAAAGTACGTTGGCTTATAAAATAAAATCATTGGAACTTGTTGTAAACGCTGCGTCACCTATTGAGGAAGCAATTTCAACAATGGGGGGAATTGATTTGAATGAAATTGATGTGAATTTTGAACTCAAATCCAAGCCTCATCATTTTTGCATTGGTGAAATGCTAGATTGGAATGCGCCCACTGGCGGTTATTTACTACAAGCTTGTTTTAGTATGGGAGTGTATTTGGCGGCCCATTTAAATTCACAAGAAAAAGGCTAGAATTAACGGTTGGCGTAGAGTATCAATAGAACTCCTAACATGACTCCCGCTAGAGGTAAAAGCTTTTTACGTTTATTTTGTTCTTTAAAAAGGAGTCCCCCTACGAGTACAGCAATCAATAACTGACTTCTTTTTACTGCGGACAATATCATGATTAAGGCATCGGGGTCTTGTAAAGCCTTGAAATAAAAATAATCTGCCGCTTGGAGTAGTATTCCTACTGCTGGAATGCTCCATCGAAACTTAAAATCACGACGTTTTTGTGGAAATGGCATCCATGTAAATGCTAGAATTATTAATAATATTAGCATGGTGTACCAACAAAACCAAAATTGTAAGGTTTGCGGATTGAGCTGTATATATTGAATTAAAAACTTATCGTATAAACCGCTAGAAGCACCTAGGAAAGTGGCGCCTATGATGGCAAATATCCATTTGTTGCGTTTAAAATGTATGCCTTCTTTTTTTCCAACTCTGGCATATAAAAGTACCGAAAATATGATTAAAAAGAATCCTAACCACTGCCATATATTTGGTTTTTCTTGATAGATAAAAATAGCACCAATAAAAGTAAAAAAAGGACCAGCAGAACGTATGGGAGCAACTATGGTGATAGGTAAGTGTTTGAGTGCTTGATAAGCCAACACCCAAGAACCAGCCATTATCATAGATTTAATTAAGATAAAACCATGTGTTTTCCAAGGGATTTCAGTGATGTAAAAACCTATTTCTTGTGCGTAATTAGGGAAAAATAGTGAACATAAATATAAAGGAAGGAGTACAGAAAACCCTGCAGATATGGTGCCGAAAAGGACCGGAAAGACCTCATTGCCTTGTACAGCATGTTTTTTTACTAAATTATGTAATCCTAAAAATACCGCCGCAATTAATCCTAAATAAATCCACATGGCGGCGAAGATACTTCTTTGAGATAGCGGGGCAATGGCAAATAGTTAAATAATTCAGCTATTTTTTAGAGTGACTTTGTAGCTTGGTAGTTGTAATTTTGCAGCTTTTTTTAGACAAAGTTTAGCTAACCCATTACTGAGAGTGTAAGTAGGGTGACTTCATTCAAAATTATATTTAATAAATACGCGTATTAGCGCAATCAAAATTGGTACTGAGCTAATTAGCGTATGATGTTATCCTTTTTCTCTTTCTGATATAATACTTCTTCTGGGAAAGGGAAAATTATAGTTGAATTTTTCTCTGCGGCTATATTGGACAAGGTCTGGTAGAGTCGGAGTTTTATAGCAGAAGGAGATTGGTCAATTAATTTACCCGCTTCTAATAACTTCCCCGCTGCTTGCTCTTCAGCCAATGCTAAAATAACACGAGCTCTTCTAGAACGTTCTGCTTCTGCTTGATTGGCCATCATACGACGCATGTTTTGAGGTAACTGAATGTCTTTAATTTTTACATCGTTTATCTCAATTCCCCATTCTTTGGTTTCTTGTTCTACAATGGTTTTGATGTTTTTTCCCATCGCTTCTCTTTTGGAAAGAATAATATCCAATTCTACTTTTCCACAGACATCTCTTAATGCCGCTTGTGATAGCTGGGTTATGGCAAAATCGAATTCTTCTACTTCCAATACTGCTTTTTCAGGATCGTTAATTTTAAAGAAAACTACACCGTCTATGCTGCAAGGAACATTGTCTGATGTCATTACTTCTTGTGAAACAATATTAATGGTGATTACTCTAATATCTACTACTTGAATAGATTCTACTATTGGAATAATCCATCTAAAACCAGGTTCCAAGGTTTTTATGTATTTTCCAAATCTAAATTTAAGGGCTCTTTTGTATTCATAGACAATCCGAATTCCCGAAAGAAGAAATAGTCCAAATACAATACTAATTACAATGAATTGCATGATAAATGATTTAAGTTATATGGTATTTATTCTTGGAAGGGTGCACAGTGACTACTGTTTTTTCAGAGGTGTACACCTGATGTCATCATTCATTAAAAAGCAACTAACGTGTTGTATTTAAGAAATGTAAGTGCGCTTTTGTAAGTTACGAAAAAATTACGAGAGTTATATGAGCATGAGGGCTAATTCTTTGTTTCTGATTTTATGTATCGCATGTGTTGGAAAAATAGTTGCTGCGTACGTTTAATAATTCATTATAAACCTGTTATTGTTTTGTACAGCCGTGTATTTTTGAAAGTACTTGGTAATTCTGTCTACAGAGGTGGCTTCTAAGTCAATCTATCCATCAAATTTTAAGAAATCGCTAAATTTTAAATTACATTTGCGCTATCGCTCCTTTTCCTTATATAGTTCGCATGTTCTAAATGTAGTCTTTGCGACTCTTTTTTAGAGGAACTCATAGAAGAAAAAACAATTTAAACCAGCAAAAACAATCCATTGAAAGATATTTTACTCATTACGCCTCCATTTACACAATTAAATACACCGTATCCGGCTACTGCTTATTTAAAAGGTTTTTTAAATACCAAAGGAATAGCTAGTTATCAAATGGACTTGGGTATCGAAGTAATGTTGGCATTGTTTTGTAAAAGTTCATTCGAGTATATGTTCGATTTTGCTTTTGAAAATGACACGATTGTTTCTGAGAATTGTGAACGTATTTATGCCTTACGCGCGGTATATTTAAATCCTCTGGATGCCGTGGTTGAATTTCTACAAGGTAAAAATCATACGTTTGCAAGGCAAATTTGTACACCAAACTTTCTTCCACAGTCTGCTCGATTTGAGCAATTGGACGATATGGACTGGGCTTTTGGTACTATGGGAATGCAGGACAAAGCGAAGCATTTGGCGACCCTGTATTTAGAGGACCTCTCTGATTTTGTGGTGGAATGTATCGATGAGAATTTTGGTTTTAGTCGCTATGCAGAACGACTGGGACAGAGTGCGAATTCTTTTGATGAATTATATAAGTTGCTCGGTTATGATCTGACTTATATTGATGCGATTACCTTGTTTAAGTTAAAGGATCAATTACAAAAAACAAATCCTGATATGGTTTGTTTTTCCGTGCCGTTTCCTGGGAATTTATACAGCGCTTTTCGTTGCGCAAAGTTTATAAAAGAGGAGTATCCACATATCAAAATTGTGATGGGTGGAGGTTTTCCAAATACAGAATTGCGTTCTTTAACGGATGTTCGCGTGTTTGAATTTTTCGATTTTATTACGTTAGATGATGGAGAATTACCGATAGAACTGTTAATATCACATGTTTTACAAGGTGGAGACAAGCTATTAAAACGTACTTTTTTATTAGAAAATAATACTGTTTTTTATAATAATTTATCTGAGAAATCCGATTATAAACAGCGCGATGTGGGCTGTCCTGATTATGCTGATCTATTATTAGATTCCTATATTTCTGTCATTGAAATTGCCAATCCTATGCATAGTTTATGGAGCGACGGTCGCTGGAATAAACTCACCATGGCACATGGCTGCTATTGGGCTAAATGTACTTTTTGTGATGTGTCCTTGGACTATGTCAAATTACACGATCCGATTACGGCGAGCTTATTGGTGGATCGCATGGAGCAAATTATTGGGCAAACAGGAGATACCGGTTTTCATTTTGTGGATGAAGCCGCGCCGCCTGCCTTAATGCGCGCTTTATGTATAGAAATCCTTAAGCGTAAACTAACGGTAACATGGTGGGCAAATATTCGTTTTGAAAAGAATTTCACACAAGACCTGTGTTTTTTACTTAAAAAAGCGGGGTGTATTGCGGTTTCAGGAGGGCTAGAAGTGGCATCTGATAGACTTTTAAAATTAATTGACAAAGGAGTTTCTGTGGCGCAAGTAGCACAAGTAACGCGTAATTTTACAAAGGCCGATATCATGGTCCATTCTTATTTAATGTATGGATTCCCTACGCAAACAGTGAAAGAAACAGTGGATAGTTTGGAGATGGTGCGTCAATTGTTTGAAGCTGGGATTGTACAGTCTGGTTTTTGGCATCAATTTGCGCTGACAGCACATAGTCCTATCGGAAAAAATCCAGAAGACTATGGCGTAAGGCCTTTGCTTAAAAAGATCTCTTTTGCGGATAATGACGTTGATTTTATTGATAAAACAGGCTTGGATCATTCAAAATTTAGTTTTGGACTAAAAAAATCCTTGTATAACTATATGCATGGAATTGGTTTTGATTTGTCCTTGCAAGAATGGTTTGATTTTAAAATTCCTAAAACAAACATCGCATCAAACTTTATAGAAAATTCCTTGGAGACAGTGCCTAGTTTTAAAGTTAAAAATACGGCAAAAGTCTTGTGGCTTGGAAGTTTTCCCTTTGTAGAGGAAAAAACTAAGAAAAAACGTGGACAGACTAGAACGAATCTTATACTTACTTTTCACGATACAACAAAAACATTCAGCATCATCTTGGAAAAAGAAGTGGGGGATTGGTTCCTTGAGCAATTACCTCAACTTACAGTGCATGGGGATAAACAAAGTACGTTTGGAAGCTTAAAAGCTGATTTTGAAGAGGAATTTGAAGATTTTGAACTATTTTGGTTTTCTAAACCGATGCAAGTATTGCAAGAGAATGGCTTGCTATTGCTGTAGTGTAAGCTTCGTTGTTATTTTAGAAAAGTATCTTGTGTTAATTTTTATGTATAAGAACTCAATGTTAATCCCAAGTAAAAACATTCGATTACCACCATACTACAAACATTTTTTTTATACTACCATTGGGAAATTTAATCCAACTGAGCGGAGCTCTTTTTTCTGATATTAATGGTTGGATATGTTCTTTAAAAATATCAAAAGACACCCATGATACTTGCGTATGAGCTTCCAGTAACCAATCCATTTTACTTGGTATATAGAATTTACACAAAGAAAATTGTTGTAATTCTGTAAAAGGAATATAAAACCCCTGAACACAGTCTCTATTTAAGACACTAAAATCTACAATTGCCTTATGTGGGATAAATAATTGCGCTTTAAAATAGACCCGTTGTAATATATCCTCAGTGTTTAGATCTAAGTCGTTTAAGCATTCTTTACTATGCGTATTAAACAACAATGGCAATTGCTTGTCTCTTAATTTGTGAAGTTTTTTAAGTAAGTTGTCGTTTCTGTTTGGACCTATCCAATGCTCCAATTCTGTTGTCCCGACTGTGTCATCGTACAAATAAAATTTGTACACAATTTCTAAATGTATGGGTTGTTTGTCTAAACTTAAAATACAATCTAGCTCCCCTACAGTGATTTTATGATGTTGAATTTGTATGTTTTCAGCAAGAATAGATATGTTTTTATGCTGCTTTAATGAAGAACTTACAAATTGTTCTACACGTTTTCCCAATCGACTATTTGCTGTGACTACATCGGAGAGTTGCACGCAAGGAATATAGGGAAGCTCTAGTTGTAGTAAATCAAAAACTTTGTGTTCCTTCCAAAGAATCGGTGTATGGTAAAAACCTTGGTATTGTAACTGTATATTTTTACTGGTCGGATTCATGGTTGCTACTATTGGATATTTTACTGTAAAGGCATTGCAATGATAAGATAAATATAAGTCATTTATGAAGTGTGAAAAGAATAATAAAATAGTTTAAAGTCAATAGATTGTAAATGTAACTATAGGATAGATCAAACTAACATCCAATATAAATTCCCAGTGACAAATAAAACCCTTTAAAGTTTCCTGTAAGTTGAGATTTGAATTTAAATTAAGCTATTAATCTTAACGTCAATAACTTGACACGTGTCTTTTATTGTTGTATTTTAACCTGACAGACATAATTCACCATAAGTTGAGAGCTATATTTTTAACAGGAATAGGGATGTATAGGTTGCAATGGACTTTCAATGTGAATGAATAATAACGGAGGACAAGATGAACAATCGGGAAACGATACGGAATTTACTCAATAAATTTTCGAGGGATCGAGGGAATATTTCTTGGAATATACTTTCTAGCTTCAGTGATGGTTTAGAAGTGTCTATAAACCAAATAAATCTCATCGATCAATCTACAATGCGAACCATAGGCATTATTACATACAGAGTAGATACTGGAGAGGTATTGTTTTGCTTGTATAAACACTTAAAAAAAAGTTCCTCAAGTACAATTATTGATGTTTTATTAGATTTGATGAACTATCATAGATAGCTTGTTGCAAAGAAAGAAGGCGTTCTAATTTGTTTCGTTTGATTGAGCGAATCCGCTGATATTCACATTTATCAGTATTTTTTTTAATTAATTCGATATGTAAGAAGGAGGTCCATGATAGGCCCTCCCTTCTTTTATTTTAAGAAAAACGATGCTTATGTGTGAAGATCAAAACGGTCAAGGTTCATTACTTTAGTCCAAGCCGCAACAAAGTCTTGCACAAATTGTTCTTGTGCATCGTCTGAGGCGTATACTTCTGAAAGTGCACGAAGTTCTGAGTTTGATCCAAAGATTAAATCAACTCGCGTAGCTGTCCATTTGAGAGCTCCAGTACTTCTGTCTCGCCCCTCAAAAAGTTGTTGTTCTGGTGATATTGCTTTCCAGGTTGTACCAAAGTCGAGGAGATTTACGAAGAAATCATTGTTAAGTGTCGCTGTATTTTTAGTGAAAACACCATGTTTAGCACTATCAAAATTTGTGTTCAAAACACGCATTCCACCTATCAAAACAGTCATTTCTGGTGCAGTAAGAGTGAGTAGTTGTGCTTTATCAACTAATAATTCCTCTGCAGAAGTTGCGTAGGAAGCTTTTAAATAATTTCGGAACCCATCAGCTTTTGGTTCTAATGCAGCGAATGAGGCTATATCCGTTTGCCCCTGTGTGGCATCAGCTCTACCTGGTATAAAAGGGACTGTTATTGTGCTTCCTGCATTTTTAGCTGCTTGTTCAATAGCAGCACAGCCACCTAAAACGATCAAATCTGCCAATGAAACCAACTTACCATTCGTTTGGTTCTCATGAAATGTTTTTTGAATGACATCAAGCGTTTTCATATAAAAAGGGACATGGCTAGGCCGATTTATTTCCCATTTTTTCTGTGGTGCTAGACGTAATCGTGCGCCATTTGCGCCACCGCGTTTATCTGAGCCCCTAAAAGTTGCTGCAGAAGCCCAGGCGTTTATCACTAATTCCGACAAAGACAAGCCTGAATTTAGAAGCGAACTTTTGAGATCCTTGACATCTTGCTCATCAATCAATGCATGTGTAATTGAAGGAATTGGGTCTTGCCAAATCAATTCTTTCTTTGGTACTTCTGAGCCTAAATACCGAGCAATTGGTCCCATATCACGATGCGTTAATTTAAACCAAGCTAGGGCGAATGCTTTTGCAAATTTTTCTGGATTCTCAAGGAAACGTTTTGAAATTTTCTTATATATTGAATCTTCTCTTAAGGAGAGGTCTGTGGTGAGCATGATTGGGGTATGCCTATTTGTAGGGTCATGTGCATCCGGAACTGTTCCTTTTCCAGCATCATCCTTCGGTTTCCATTGATAGGCACCTGCGGGGCTTTTGGTCAATTCCCATTCATAGCCAAACAGGTTCTCAAAAAAGTTATTACTCCACTGGGTGGGTGTCGTAGTCCACGTTCCTTCGAGACCACTAGATATCGTGTCTAGTCCCTTACCTGTACCATAGGAATTACTCCAACCTAAGCCTTGTTGTTCTATAGGTGCGGCTGCGGGGTTCTTTCCTACATAAGTATCGGGATCAGCTGCTCCATGGGTTTTACCAAAGGTATGTCCACCAGCAATAAGAGCTACAGTTTCTTCATCGTTCATGGCCATACGTCCAAAAGTTTCTCTTATATCATGAGCGGCGGCAATGGGATCTGGTATTCCACTAGGACCTTCGGGATTTACATATATCAATCCCATTTGAACGGCACCAAGAGGGTTTTCTAATTCACGATCTCCTGTATAGCGGTTGTCGGCCAACCATTCGGTTTCTGACCCCCAATAAATATCTTGTTCGGATTCCCATACATCTTCACGTCCCCCTGCAAAACCGTAAGTTTTAAAGCCCATAGATTCTAAGGCACAATTCCCCGCAAGTATCATCAAATCGGCCCACGAAATTTTTCTCCCGTATTTCTTTTTGATAGGCCATAATAACAAACGCGCTTTGTCTAAATTTACATTGTCTGGCCAACTATTTAATGGAGAAAAACGCTGGGTACCAGATCCTGCACCGCCACGTCCGTCAGATATACGATAAGTCCCGGCACTATGCCAAGCCATACGAATAAAGAACGGACCATAATGACCAAAGTCCGCAGGCCACCAGTCTTGAGAGGAAGTCATCAACTCAAAGATATCCTTCTTAATGGCCTCTAAATTTAGTGATAAGAATTCTTTAGCATAATCAAAGTCAGGCCGCATGGGATTTGACTTTGTAGAATTTTGCCGAAGGATATTTAATTTTAACTGATTTGGCCACCAATCTCTATCGGTAGTTCCACCTCCTGCACTTTGTTTTGATGCACCGCCCATAAAAGGACATTTAGCCGTTTCATTCTTGTTAGGACTGTTCTGGTTTTCCATATTTTATCAATTTAAAATCGTAGTGTAACAAATTTACATAAAATTTAGCACATCTTTTTTATGTACTTAATTATTAGTTGTTTATGATTTTTGGTCTTCTTTTACTTATTTCATATTCCTATGGAGAAAGTGGGATTAGTGATGGTTTCCTGTTTTATAATTCGTTGTCTTATGAGTAGTATCAAGTATTAAAAAATCAAGTATCCATAAGAAATACTGAACATACCATAAGAACAGCGTAGTAAAATACGGGAGTAAGCTACTTTTAGGCCTATTTAAAATGACTATATTTGCATCAAATAAACAAACAACAAATGAAAATATTTTTTTACGCAGCCATTATGTTACTTTTTATCAACGGAAAACCAGTAGATAAAACCCATTTTTCTGAAGAAGCTTTGAGCCAGCAAATTACCGCGGTGGACGGAGCTACTATTGCTTTTAAAGATGTCATTGAAAAATATAAAGGAAAAACCATTGTGTTTGATTTTTGGGCAAGTTGGTGTAGCGATTGTATCAAAGCATTACCAGCGGTGAAAGCGTTTGAAAAGAGACATAACAATGAGATCGTATTTGTGACCTTGTCTATGGATAGAAAGCAAGAAGCTTGGGTAAAGGCCATCGATAAATTACAAATCCCTGGAGATGCGCATTATTTTGTGCCAGGAGGATTCAAATCTGCTATTGGAGTTTCGGCTGAATTGACATGGATTCCAAGATATTTAGTATTGGACAAAGAAGGAAATATTCAAATCTTTGATACTATTAAAATTAATAAATTGGAAGAGGGTATGTTTGGAGCATAATCTTTGAAGATTTTATAACTTATAAGAAAGGGAAATACGTACTATGTATTTCCCTTTTTTCATGAAATAGGGTTGTTACTCATTTTATTGAGTGCTTGATTATAAATTAGAATGTTGCTTGACAAATTCTGAGGGAGTGCAACCAGCCATTTTCTTAAAGATCGTATTAAAAGAGGTCTTAGAACTAAAACCTGCTTCGAAGGCTATCCCAAGAATAGATAATTTTTCTCTTTTTTTTCCGACTAATAATTCTTTTGCTTTTTTTACTCGATATCTATTTACAAATTGGAAAAAATTTTCATTAAAACCATTATTGATTACATAGGAAAGTTGATGAGAACTAAGGTGCATTTGTTCCGCTAAACTTGCCAAATTAAGTGTACAATCTAAATACAAGGCTTCCTCTTTCATGAGCGTACTCAAACTGTTCTTATGGACTACTAATTCTTGGTCATTAAAAAGTGCTCGTTTAGAAGGGGATGTCTGATTCGAATCATTTAACGATATTATAGCCAAGCGATGACGTTCTTTTATTGGGAAAATTTCTTGTTGTTTTAATACATTGTAAGTAATAAATAGGATAGAAAGCAGCATGACCCCATTCATAAATAAATTTAAGGGTAATTTATAATAGATGATATTAAAAAATATTAATACAATGCAGAGGCACAGAATGACAATGATGATGTATTCCAACCACTTTAAGTTCACTTCTGGTGCGCTTGAAGAGAAAGCGATGGTCTGTTTTTGATGTTGTTGTAGTTTTACATAGGATTGACTAATATGTAGTAATAAATGTACAATTATGAGTCCTATGAGTAGGGCATTTAAGTCTTGTTCTAATTGTACATCAAGTATAATTGTTATGAGGTATAGTAGCGGCAACGCAATATAGCTTAGATCCCTTTTTTTGAATGTATAATGAGGGTTTGTAAAAAACAAAATACTTATATAAAAAAATAAGGGCGCTAAAAACTGTATAAATGAAGTAAAAATTCTCAATACTCCGGTGAGGTGACTTGAGAAAATTAATAACAGGATCTCATCGGCCCAAAAACTGGACCAAATGAATAATGTTACTCCAAACCAAAAGTTAGCCTTTTTATTGACCTGCATTGGGTTTGATAGCAGGATAAAAGAAAGTAATAAAAGAAAACAGAAAATGAATAATTGTAGTAGTTGTAATAGCATAGTTACATAACGAAAAAAGAACTGTTTAGTATGTTTTTCAGTGGATTTAAGTGCACTCTCAGAGTGCATAGTACTGTTTGTTAATGTTATGTTAATAAAAATGGCATAGTGATTGTAACACCTCGTCATATAGATTTTATAAATCCCTTAATTCTTTACCATGAAAACACTATTTCTTCAGATTTGCTTACTGTGTGGTATCTTTACAGCATATTCGCAACGGTCACCTGTTTTAAAAACCGGAAACCAATATTTAAACCTGACATCCTTGGATATAAAAGTGACTATTATCGGGAATATTGCTACGACCACTTACGAGATGGTATTTTATAATCCTAGTAATCGTGTGTTAGAAGGGCAGTTGGTGTTTCCGCTTGGGGAAGGACATCATGTTTCACGATTCGCTTTGGATATTCGCGGAAAACTTAGGGAAGCGGTCGTGGTTGATAAGGAACTTGGAAGAATCGCTTTTGAGGCAGTGGTTAGAAGACGGGTGGACCCAGCATTGTTAGAGAAAGGTACGGGGAATAACTATACGGCTCGTATATATCCAATTCCAGCGCATGGAACGAAAAGGGTGTTGCTTGCTTATGAGCAGGAATTAACGCTGAATGGCAACAATCACTATTATCAATTACCTTTAAATTTTAAGAATTCCATTGCCGATTTTAATTTGGATATTACTGTGTTTGACCAAATGGATGCGCCTGTACTAGTGAAGGGAGGTGTTCTTGGAGAAGGGTTTAAGCAATGGGAACAACAGTATAGCTTGAAGGTTGCAAAGAAGAATTACAGTGCGCATAAAAACGTACTGATAAAAATTCCAATGCCCATGGAGATTGAAAAATTACAGACTTATAACACGTATTTTTATTTGTATAAACGTTTAAAAAAACAAGACAAACTTCGTGAGAAACCTAAAACTATTACGTTGTTATGGGATACTTCTTTGTCATTAAAAACACGTAATTTGGAAAAAGAAATGTCTTTACTGGATGCTTATTTTATGTATTTGAAGGATGTTAAGGTTTGTTTTGTGGGGTTTAGTAATACCATTCATTCAGAAAAAGACTTTGTGGTGACTAATGGAGATTGGTCGGCTATAAAAGAGTGGCTAGGTGAAAGTACTTATGATGGAGGGACCTCCTATAAAGCGATTGAAAACAAACTACTTGTATCAGATGTAACTTTATTATTTTCTGATGGGCTTTCTAATTTGAGTCCAATGACATTGAAAAGTAAGCACCCTATTTTTGCAATTAATACAAGTATGGTTGCCAACCATGCGGGACTAAAACAAATGGCAGAAAAATCGAATGGTCGTTATATAAACCTTGAAAATAGAACGGTCCTTATTGCATTGAAAAGTCTAAAATACGAAAGTTATAAATTTAAGGGAGTCAAATCTATTTCCAAAGGTATGCAAGTTTTTCCGAAAGCAGGAAGTACTGTGGAGAATGACTTTTCGCTCACCGGAAGGTATTTTAAATATGGAGAAACCATCACCTTATTATTTGGTTATGGGGATAAAATAACAGAAAGGATACGGGTAAAACTATCTCGTTCTAAATACCCGAAGCCGGAAGTTGCTAGGTATTGGGCACAGAAAAAAATAGATTTTTTACAAAATGATACAGAGAAAAACAGAAAGGAAATCATTGCCACTGGTGTAAAACATAGCTTAGTGACGGATTATACGTCGCTCATTGTATTGGATGAAGTGGAAGACTATATACGTTATAACATTACGCCTCCAGAGGAATTAATGGACGCTTATCATAAGATGCGTCAACTCAAAAAGAAATGGACACGTAGTGGTGTACCTCCAATACCATCCATTGAGCGTATAGAAATTATTGAGGATGCCATGGAAGTAGAAGAGCAAGTTATAATGTCTACTGAATCGGACCTAAATGAATCGATCATTGAATCAATCATAGAAATAGACGAAGAAGATGAAGCAATAATGGAGGATATCCCATTTGTTGTCTTAGAGGAAAGTCCGGTGTTTCCAGGATGTAATGGGACGGAAGCAGCTAATAAATTATGTTTTTCGAAAGGAATTCAAGAGCATATAAAAAAACATTTTAATAGTGCTGTCTTTCTTAATGCATCAGGAACAAGCGCTTCAGTTATGTTTACTGTGAATAGAGAAGGGTATATCCGATTTATTCGTGTACGAGCCGCTAACCGTACTATAGAAGAAGAAGTAAGACGCGTTGTGCAATTACTTCCAAAGATGATCCCTGGAAAACAACGAGGAAGACCTGTGGATGTGAAGTATAGTTTTCCTTTGGTGTATGGTACGTCTCGTAAGGTAGAGGGTGAAACTTTTTTGAATTCCAACATACCGATTCGAGGAACTGTGGTGAACACCACACCAAGACCGAGTTATAAAAAATATAAAGGATCATTATATGTAAAAGATCGAAAGTTAACGGCTCCGTATTTAACAGCATTGGATCTTGCAAAGAATAAAGAGCAAGCCTATACCATGTATCTTAAGCAACGAGAGAATTATGCAGAATCACCAGCGTATTTCGTAGATGTTTTTAATTATTTCAAAGAAAGATTTGGTGACGGAGCGTTGGCCTATAGAATCTTATCCAATATTGCTGAAACGGAAGTGGATAATTACGAATTGCTCAAGGTTTTTGCCTATCAATTAGAAAAAGAGAAAAGAAATACAACAGCCTTATATATTTATAAACAGATCCTAAAATTGCGCACCGAAGATGCACAATCGTACAGGGATGTGGGGCTAGCGAGTGCCACGGTTGGGGAGTCAAAAGACGCTTTAGAATTTTATACGCAGATTATTTCGCGAGAACTCTATAAAAACTCTGAGAGACGTGTGTTTACTGGTATTGAAAATGTGTGTAAAAATGAGGTGAGACAGCTGTTGCAACAACAGCCACATTTGGATACATCGAACATTCCAAAAGAAGTTCAAGAGCCTGTAAATTACGATTTACGTGTACTTGTTGATTGGAATCATAACGATACTGATATCGATTTACATATCATAGACCCCAATTTGGAAGAATGCTATTATTCTCATAAGAATACAAGTATAGGTGGTCATATCTCCCAAGACATGACTCAAGGATTCGGACCAGAGGAATTTACGTTAAAACACGCCATAAAAGGGAATTATTTTATCAAAATCAACTATTATGGAGATCGCTATCAAAAGATTGAAAATCCTACCTTTATGAAAGTCACGGTGTTTAAATATTATGGTTCTAAAAAGCAAACGAAGTCCATTCAAATTATCCGATTGACTAGAAATGACAAGAAGGAAATTGTTGGAAAAGTTCGATTTTAATTAGGTTACGATAAATAAAGAGAAAATAACTGGAACCTGGATTAAAGATTTAATGTGGGATTTGGTTATTTTTATTTCTGTATCTTTAGACACTCTCGAAGCAATTCAATGCAGGATACTTAAGAGACCTATAATTACGACAGCAGAGGAATTAGTAATAACTAAAGAAATAAACATGAATATTAGTATTAGACAGGAGCTTCCCGAAGACCATATGCCCGTATTTAAAGTAATTCAAAACGCTTTTGAAAAGGAAAAATACAGTGACCACATGGAACAATTCTTAGTGAAGAGGTTACGTGATTCTGATGCGTTTATTCCCGAATTATCGCTTGTGGCGGAAATAAACAACGAGATCGTTGGACATATTCTTTTAACACGTATTCAAATTATAAACGACAAGAAAGTTACGAATTCTCTTGCTTTAGCTCCGGTTTCTGTACTTGCCACGTATCAAAAGAAAGGGGTAGGAGCGGCATTAATTAACTATGCGCATAAGAGGGCTTTAGAATTGGGCCATGGTTCCATTGTACTTCTAGGACATGAAACATACTATCCAAAATTTGGCTATAAACAAGCGGATAGTTTTGGTATTCAACTCCCTTTTGATGTTCCTAAGGAAAACTGTATGGCCATCGAGCTCTACACGGACGCTTTACAAGACGTTAGTGGAGTCGTAGCATATGATAGTGCTTTTAGTTAATTGATTCCTGTTTTTCTGTCATTGTATTGGAAATAACTTTCAAATAAGGCTTCATACTTATTATTAAAAAGTAAAGTATGCGACAGTTTCAAGGAATTCATTTTTTGTTAGTTGATGTCCATTACTCTGGGGTAATGTGATATTGTTTCTCTTCAATCTTGTTAGCAAATCGAGGTGTTTTGGGAGTGCTTGATTTTTAAAATTGACGTGTAACTTTTTTATTTACAAGTTTTTAACTATATTATAGTTCTCCAAAAACTAACAATTATGCATCTATCCACATTTCAGTCTTTTAAAAAGTATTTCATTCGTTGTTGTATTATTACCGCTCTTTTTGTAACCATTACTTGCGAAAAATCTGGTTTAGACGTACAGACAAATACGGAAACCTTCCAGTTAGATCTCTTTGAGCAAAACGTGATAGATTATGTGAACTGGGGTGGAGATTCACCGATTGGTTGGGCTTATGCCATTACTCAAAATGGACAGTTAGTGAGGTCTGGTGGTTTCGGAAATGCGGTGCAAGAACCCGATGGAACGACTGCCGCTATGACCGCTAATAAAGAAGTAAATGTAGCGAGTGTTACCAAATTTTATACTGCCATTGTTGTCATGCAATTGTTGGAGGAATTGAACTTAACTATTCATTCGCTTGTGGAACCTTATTTTCCAAATTCATGGGTGCTAGGCCCCAATATGGATAGTATGACTTTTGCTCATTTAATGCGTCATGAATCTGGTTTGGATACCGGAAATACAGATTTTGACAATACCTTATCTTATGCTGGAATTAAACAGGCTGTTGAAGTTGGTGTGGGAATACCACCACCTGACCAAGCGTCCTATGACAATATTAATTTTGCACTATTTAGGATTTTAATTCCCTCCTTGCAAAACCATTTGCCAAATGCTCCATTAGCTAATTTGGATAGTGACCTCACAACGAGAGCTGTTTATAAATCCTATATGCAAAAGGCCTTATTTGACAAAGTAGGTATGCCCAATGTAGATTTTACAGAAGAGAGCAACAATCCCACACGTTATTATAATATAAATGATATTTCCAATGGAGTCTCAGGAATTTTATACGGCGATTGGGACAATAAATCTGGTGGCGGAGGCTATTTTATGACGGTGATTGAAATGGCTGCTGTAAATGCTTTTTTTGAACACACCAATACCATTATATCAGATGCTGCTAGGACCACTATCAAGGATAACTATTTGGGTTTAGATGCTTATTTTGATGGTGATAGTCGTGAACTACACGGGAAGTACTACGGTAAAAATGGAAGTATCGGGAATAATAGTAATGCAAATATATCCCAAGGAGTACTCACGCAAATACAACTATTTCCGAGTGCAGGAGTAGAAATTGCCGTGATGGTAAATACGCGTGCTGTGAATTATAAAACGGGATTTGATGGATTTTTAAGGTCGTCCATAAAAGAAGCGTTTAATGATGCCTATGAATAGTAGCTCTTCAATGGTTTCTAGGAATGTAACAACGCATTGTATATTAAATAGTTGTAAAGTGATGCAATAGCAGCCCTTCGCTATTCTAAAGTATAACGCTGCTCCGCCGTAGATGATGCATTAAGCAATTGGTGAAACGTAGCGATGGAATTAAAATCACGGGTAATAGCATCAGAAACCCCAATTCCGTCTATACCAGATGCTAAAATAGCCTTTACATCTGCAGTAGCAATGCCACCAAACCCAATGATAGGGGTTTCAGTGTCTAGGGCTTCTGTAATAACTGTATATCCGTTGATACCCAATACGGTACCAAGGGCCTTTTTGTTCTCTTCATTTCTAAATGGAGCTAAGACAATATAATCTACTTCTTTTGCAATGTTTGATTCACACTCTTTTAGCGTATTAGCATCAGCACCAATAACCTGCCAAGTATGTAAATGTTTTCTTACAATACTTGGGCAAGAGTCGTCTTTTCCTAAATAGACGCCATCGGCCTTCACCTCTTTTGCTATTTTGTAATGTCCATTGATAATAAGCCTGGTTTGAAAATGTCCCGTAATCTCTCTCGCGGTAGTCGCAATTTTTAAATATTTTTTATCTGAAATATTTTCTAATTGCAGTTGTACTAATTCAGCACCCGAAGAACACGCTTTTTGGATATTTTCTAGATGCTCTTTAGGAGAGTTTCCTTGAGAAATATAATGTAATTTAGGTATCATTGGTTAGTGCTATTTGAGAGATAGTTAATGCTTAAATATTGAAAATTGGAGTACGCTATATCTTGATGATTCTAGAATGCTGCATAAAATAAGACTGAAAACGCTTTAAATGTGGGTACATTTTATCAGCATATATTACAAACTGGCATTTATTAACACTTTCTGTAATGGCCATCAAATCATTGTTCGCCGTTTTTTGTGATAAAAATTCAGCATCATCTATACTAAATATTGTTATTTGATTTGGATTTACACCAGCTGATAACAGTATTTTATTCAACGTTTTAGGCGTTGCGATAAGTATATCAATCCCTTCAAATATTTCCGATTTTAACATGTCCATATGAAGCTTTTCATCCGCCAAATAAACACGAATTTCTTTATACCTTGTGAAGGCAAAAAAAGCATCATACATTTCAGCTGCACGTTCTTTATTTTCTACTAGAACTACTGCTCTTGGCGTTGTTCCAACGGCCTCAAATTTTAATTTATGCAAGGTAGTCAGTACAAGTGTCATCGTTTTCCCACTGTCGTTTGCCGCAGTGCAAAAAAGATTTGCCCCACTTTTTATAACAGGAATGCTCTTGCTCTGAAAAGGAGTAGGGGTGGTTATTTCTAGATGCTCTAACATCTCTTTTATTGAGGCATTTAATTTTTTAAAAGGCATAGGAATTATGGAATGACTGATTTGCGTACTTATTTTTATAATTGAGGCAAAGATACAATTAAATTGATGGTTTTATTTTTAATGATACGCTTTTGTATGGAGTAATTTTAGGGGATCTCCTTACACATGATAGTTTAGATCTGAAATTAGAAGGATTGGATATATTTTTAAATAATTTCTTTACCAAGCCTCTATAATTAAAGCCGGACTATCAATAGCATACCCGTCCTGGTTAAAATTTCCATAGTAGTTACAATTATTGAAACCAGCCTCCTTTAATAAATCCGCTAGTTCATTTTTTAACAAAGGCAACAACTCAATACTATTTTCAATTATTTGTTGGGTTGATTTGACGGTTAAACGTGTATTAAAATCAATTTTGTTTTCCAATTTTCGGTACGCGTAATTTCGTTCAAAGATTATTTCATCATTTTCTATGCGAGGTAATTGTTTGATTTTATTTTTTAAAATTCTATCGTAATTGACAATTTGAAGCAATAATTTTCCATTTGATTGAAGCACTGTTTTAGACTGCTGTAAAAATTGAGCCATTTCATCTATCGAATTCAAATGAACCAAGGTATTTCCAAAGCAAACGATTCCTCCAACAGTATTTTTAGTGACAAGAGTATCTAATGTAAGCATACTTCCTTGTTGAAACTTCACGCGTTTGGAGCTGTTTTTCTTTTTATCTGTTGCTGCCCTAACCATTTCAGCATCCATATCAATTCCTAAAACGTTGTTATAATAATTTGCCAACTCAAAAGAAAGTGTTCCTATTCCACAACCAATATCTAAAATTTCAGCATCGTTTTTAGGTAATTTTAATGTTATAAAATCAACTTGCTTTTCGTTGATTTTAAAAATATGGTGATAGTAGGACGCAATTTGCTGGTAAAAACTCATGATAATTATTTTGTCATCAAAGATAATAGTTATTTTAAATAATCTTGATATTGTTTTAAGTCAGAAAACCTGGAAATAAAGTGAATAATTATAAATGACAAGTCAATAAGTGTATGAGACGATGAGAATAGTTTTTTATGGAAGGAGCACAACGTTTTGGATAGGAACAAGCATCCTCTCTAATCTTATGGTTTATATAAGGGCGTAGGTTGCTTTAATATGTTCAGATAAACGAGGTTAAAAGCGGTCATATGACTTATTTTTTTGTACTTTTAATGGACAACTCTATTGTAATTTGCTGTGAATTAGATGAATTGTACCTATTTTTTTTGAGTAATATGATGGCTGGATATATAGTCATATTTCGATTTTGTAGAAACAAGAAATAACTTTTTTAAACAATCAAAAATGAATTTAGAGGGCGTGATACTAGAGAATGACAACAGGTTTAAGCAGCTAATTAAGAATTCATTTGACATGGTTGTACTTATGGATTCTGTTGGGAACCAATATTTTGTAAGTGCGTCTTGTGAAAAGATTTTGGGATTCAAGCAGGAAGAACTTATGGGTATTTCGGTGATTGAAAAGATGATTCATCCCGAGGATCAGGAATCCGCAAAAAAGGATTTTTTGGATATTATTGAAAATAAAACAAATGGAGGAGTACAATACCGCCATCTTCATAAAAATGGTACTTGG
>Ga0209395_1001972_pt1 | contig 27760 bp, 23 predicted proteins | sample GOMGulsemesocosm_3_FD_184635 | JGI IMG/M metagenome (GOLD analysis project Ga0209395, IMG submission 184635) | Methane-oxidizing microbial communities from mesocosms in the Gulf of Mexico - GOM9D Gulf of Mexico (SPAdes) (version 2) | ecosystem: Environmental > Aquatic > Marine > Cold seeps... | reverse complement strand
TTAATTGTTCTGAACCTGTTGCATAGTTATTTGCTGAAAACAAATAGTCTGAATTATCAGCTTTGCTTATATGGTTAATTAACATCGGCATATATTCTTTTGGTATTGTAACTGGTTCTGTTTTATGATTTTTGGAGTGTTCTCCGTCAATTAAAATGTAACCATCTTTCAAATTAATATCACCTACTTTAATTTTAGTTAATTCGGTTCTACGGATAAAGCAAAAGTATGTAGCTAAACAAAGCGTTAAATAAGTTTTATTATGCTCTTTTAAATATTCGCCTATTTCATTCCTTACTTTATAAGGTATCATTTCCCTTTTTTTCTTCTCTTTTCTTTTGGTTGCGATTTTTGATGTAGGATCAACACTAATAAAATCACGTTCTAATAAATATTTACTAAATATTCGCAACCCCATTAAGTAATTGTTGTGTGTTCCAGCAGAGTTATTTCTATCATAATATATATAGTCTAAAAACCCAAGCACAAACGCGCTAGTAAAATTTATACAGTACATATTACTTTCTCCTTTCATTTCCATATAGGACAAAAGGTTTTTTAAATAGGATTTGTAGGAGCGTTCCGTATCAGGTCGTAAAGCCTTATCCTTAACTTGTTTTTGTAATTGTTTCAGGTATTGTTCAACCACCTCGGAAATAATAGCAAAACTTTTAGTGGCGTTATCCTCTATGTACGGATTCCATCCGCGCTCTAGTTTTGAATTGATTTCAGCAACAGTACGTTTAGCGTATTTTTTCCTTTCGGTTATGCTTTTTAGCGGTTTTACCCGCAAACGCTTAATAACTAATTTGTTTGTAAATGGATTTTTTACGTAAAAAACAATTCTCCAGTCTTTGTTAATACGCAATTCCGCTGGAACGTAATCTACTACAGGAATACTAAAAATTCGATTTTGAGATAATGACATTTTTTTTTTACTCGTTAATGATAATTAACGGTAAAAAAGTTGTGAATAAATGGTTAACCCAATGTTAACCCAGCTAAAACTTTAAAAAGCACCTAACTACCTTATTAAAAGATAGTTAAGTGCTTTTGTGTAGCGTGAGGCAGATTCGAACTGCCGACCTCCTGAGTATGAATCAGGCGCTCTAACCAACTGAGCTACCACGCCATTTTGCTAACGGTGTGCAAATATAAAAACAATATTAGATACTACAAGAAATAACTGTAAAATATATGCAAAAAAATATGTGTTAATTATTTTCCTTAATCTCTAATAAATATTTATATTGTGAAAAATATTGATAATTAATTATGAGAGAAAAATTTGAATTAGAATTTCCTATTCACGCATCCCCTAAGTTATTACACCAATACTTGTCAACGCCTTCAGGTTTGTCAGAATGGTATGCAGACAATGTGAATTCTAGAGGCGAATTATATACCTTTATTTGGGATGATAGTGAGGAGCAAGCAAAATTACTATCAAAAAAAGCAGTAGATAAGGTACGTTTCCAGTGGATGGAAGATGAGGGAGAAGACTATTATTTTGAAATTAGAATTCAAGTAGATGAAATAACTAAAGATGTGTCTTTGATTGTTACCGATTTTTCGGAAGATGGTGATATGGAAGAAGATAAAATGCTTTGGGATAATCAAATATCGGAACTTAAAAAGGTACTAGGTTCTGTATAATAAGATTTATTAAAAATGTATATTTGCCCTAATTAATTTAGGGCTTTTTTTATGACTAATTTTAACGGTAACTTAGAATCTCAAGAACATATTTTTTCAAGCAATAGAGCATTTAAATATGCTGATGCTATTTTTGAAACTATAAAAGTGGTTAATGGAACTATTTTGTTTTGGGAGGATCATTATTTTAGGTTAATGGCTTCTATGCGAATTGTTAGAATGGAAATTCCAATGGAATTTACCATGGAGTTTCTTGAAGGAGAAATTTTAAAACTAATTGAGGCTGAAAATTTATTAGAAGCAACAGCAAGAATACGCATGACGGTTTTTCGTGATGCTCCAGGTTTATATACTCCTGAACATAATGCTATTAGTTACTTTATTGAAACTTCTAAGTTAAAGGATTCCCTATATGTACATACTAATGAACAGTATGTTGTTGATTTGTTTAAAGATCATTATGTTACTCCTCAATTGCTGTCAACATTAAAAACTACGAATAGAGTTTTAAATGTTATTGCTGGTATTTTTGCCAAAGAAAATGATTTGGATAGCTGCTTGTTATTAAACAGTAACAAACAAGTTGTAGAGGCTATTAATGGAAACATTTTTTTAGTAAAAGGAAAAACAATAAAAACACCTCCTTTGGAAGATGGTTGTATTAAAGGTGTGTTGAGAAAACAAATACTAGAATTGGTTTCTAAATTAGATGGCTATACTATTGAAGAGGCGTCTGTTTCACCGTTTGAATTGCAAAAAGCCGATGAGCTGTTTGTGACAAATGTTATTCAAGGAGTAAAATCTATTACTAAATACAGGAAGAAGAATTTTGAAAGCGATACCGCTTCAAAATTAGTGACTTTGTTGAATGAAAATATAGCTTAATTTAGTGCAGGGTTTTCAGGTGCGTTTGACCATATAACATAATTCCCCCCTAATTCAATCATTTTCTCTTTCCAGAAGTTTGAGTTATACTTTTTCTCAATAATGGAGCTGTGGTATTTATTTTTTACAACAATCCATGAATCATGGTTTAATTCATCAAATAATTGGTTGCTATCCCATCCTGAATATCCTAAAAAGAATCGGATGTCTTTTTCTGATATTTTTTCTTCATTTATAAGTTTACAAACGGTATCGAAATTTCCTGCCCAAAAAATCCCTTCAGATATTTCTACACTATTGGGTATTAGGTGCGGTACTTTATGAATAAAATATAAATTATCTTGCTCAACAGGACCTCCATTATAAACAATAAAATCTTGTGTTAATTCAGGGAGTAAATCTTTTAAAGAAAAATCCAATGGTTTGTTAAGAATAAATCCAATGGAACCTGAATTAGTATGTTCCGCCAATAGTATTACGGATCTATTAAAGGAGATGTCTCCAGTAATTGATGGCTCGGCTATTAAAAGATGCCCTTTTTTAAGTTCTAAACTTGTCATTTCTCCCCAGTTTTGTTATTTAAAGCTATGAAAAAAATAGCAAACAACATAATTTGTGTTGATATATTAACGGATATATAAAAAAAAAAGCCCTTCTTGATAGAAGGGCTTTTTATATGTGTTACTAATCAGTGATTAGTTTACAGCTTTTCCTAAATCAGAACCAGCTTTGAATTTTACTACGTTTTTAGCAGCAATTTTGATAGTTTTTCCAGTTTGTGGGTTTCTACCATCTCTTGCAGCTCTGTTAGAAACTGACCAAGATCCAAATCCTACTAAAGAAACTCTGTTACCAGACTTTAAAGATCCTTCAACATTTCCTAAGAAAGATTCTAATGCTTTTTTTGCAGATGCTTTAGTGATTCCTGAATCAGCTGCCATTGCGTCGATTAATTGTGTTTTGTTCATAAGAATTGATTTTAAATATTTTAAATTATTAATGTTGGTGAATTCAGTTCTTGTCTGAATCCTCTACAATATTGAAATCATTTTGTTCTCACGCAAGTAAATACAAGGGAAAATTGCTATTTTGTTAATAACTTTAACAGTTTGTTAACAAATGCAAGTGAAAAACATTGTCTTTAAGCAACCCCAGTGGCAATAAGGGTTTAGCGCATTTTTGCGTTTTTTGTAAAGGTGAATCCGTTTAAAAGTGCTTTTACGTCCATTTTTTTCTTTCCAGGAAGTTGTAAAACAAGTAGCTCTATGTAACCTCCTTTAACTACAACCTTTACAGAATTTTTGTCAGAAATAATAGTCCCGATTTCTAAATTATGTGCTTCATTAATTTTTATTACTTCATAAACTTTAATCGCTAAAACAGCATCATCAATGCATAATTCTGACCAAGCGGCAGGATAAGGGCTTAAACCTCTTATTTTATTGTAAATAGTGTCGATAGGAGCGCTCCAATCAATTTTACAAGTATGCTTGTGTATTTTATAAGCTGTCCTGATATTTTTTACCTCAGGCTGAATGTAGGTAGATATATTGTTGTTTTCTATAGCTTTTACAGTTTTTAAAACAAGGACGCTTCCTTCGTTCATTAAACGGTCGTGTAAGCTACCTGCGTTTTCGGTTGGAGATATAGCAAGTTCTTCTTGCATGATGATTTCTCCAGTATCAATTTTTTCGTCAATAAAAAATGTGGTGATACCAGTTTTTGTTTCACCATTAATTAAAGCCCAGTTTATAGGGGCGGCACCTCTATAATGTGGAAGTAATGAAGCGTGCAGGTTAAATGTACCATATTCAGGTATTTGCCATACTTGTTTTGGTAACATTCTAAAGGCTACAATGATTTGTAAATTAGCATTCAATGCTTTTAAATCACTTAAAAAAGCTTCATCTTTTAAATTGGTAGGTTGTAATACGTTTAAGTTTTGTTCAACAGCGTATTTTTTTACCGCAGACTGATTTAGTTTCTGTCCTCTTCCGGCAGGTCTGTCAGGAGCAGTAATTACCCCTACTATATTATAGTTGTTGTCAACTAAAGTTTTTAATGTGGCCACAGCAAAATCTGGTGTGCCCATAAATACGATGTTTAGTTTTTTCATAATCTAAGTAGTTGTGAACTAAGGATAGTATATGTGCTAAATTAGGTAATGTAAAAAAGCATTTCAAATTATAAGTAACTTGAAATGCTTTTTAGGTTTTATATCAATTATTTTATGCAAACAATGCTTTTACTTGCTTTAACTTTTGTATCCAGGTTTCAGCATTTTTCTTTTGAATTTCGATGTTTTTGTGTACTTCTTTAACTAAAGGATTATCAGGCTTTGCGTGGGCAAAAAATCCTAAGTTGTTTTCTAGCTGATTGATTTCAGCTTTTATTTCATCAACTTTACGCTTCACAAATAGTAATTCATTTTCTAAAGCTCTTTGGTCACCTTCTAAAACAGAAATTTTATTAGCGTATTTAATTAAGTCAGCTTCATTTTTATCAATATCTAATTGATTGAATAATCCATCAATTACTTTATTGAATGTATCATTAATCTTCTTTTTGTTTCTAGGTACAAAACCTAAAGACTTCCAATGTGCAATATGTGCTTTAATGGTATTGATCTTTTCGGTATGATCACCTTCAAGGATAACATCAGTTAATGTAGCGATATATGCTTCTTTTGCAGTAAATGATTCCAACTCTACTGCATTAGCTTCGTCTCTTTTGGCGTGTAACCTGTCAAAATAAAGATTACAAGCATCTTTAAATTGCTTCCATACCTTATCACTATCCTTACGGGGTACATGGCCAATAGTCCTCCAGTCCGCTTGGATTTTTTTCATTAGAGGAGTGGTAGCAGCAAAGTCATCGCTTTGGTTATTTGCTTCAGCTAAAGCAACTAACTTTAGTTTTTTATTTAAATTGTCAACTTGATCCTTTTTTAAGTTTTTATAGAAAGAGTTTTTACCTTTATTAAATTCTCTAACTGCTTGTTTAAAACTACTCCAAGTTTTCTCGGTGACTTTACTAGGGACCTTTCCTGCCTTAAAGAAAAGTTCTCTAAGTACTTCAACTTCTTTTATTTTATTTTGCCAGTCCTTATTACTAGTTACATTTTCAGTATCTACAGCAATAATATTAGCGATAATGTCATTTTTAATGACTAAATTACTTTCGTATATTTTATCAATATCAGCATAATATGCTTGGCGCTTATTGTGTATTATTTTAGTTGCTGCACTGAATCTATTCCAAATTTCTTCTCTGTGTTCCTTACCTACAGGTCCAATATCTTCTTTCCATACCTTATGTAATATCTGCAGCTCTCTAAAGGCATGCATTATATCACTATGCTGAGAAAGCTCTTCTGCTCTTACAGCAATTTTTTGTTTTTCTTCTAAATTGTGTTTGAAATCAAGGTCACGTAAATCTCTATTTAAATGTAAGAAATCATAAAAACGCTCTACATGATGGTGATAGGTGTTCCAAACAGTATTGTATTTGTCGCGAGGTATAGAGCCAGCATTTCTCCATGATTCTTGAAGTTTCTTAAAATACTTATAGGTTGTATTTATGTCTTCCTCGACATTTATTAAACCTTTAATTTCTTCAATTATTTCATTCCTTTTGGTAAGGTTGCTTTTTAAACCTTGCTCTAGGCTTTTATAATAGGCATTACGTAAGGTTTTGTATTCACCATAAACCTTATTGAAGTGATTTTTAGTGTTTGAAGAATATCTGAAATCAATAATATTCCCTCCTTCAGCTAAAAATTCTTCCTTTTTAGTGTCAACTAATTCAGTATATTTAGTATTAAAGTCTTCTTTCAATAAGTTAAATTGTTTACTTATTGCTTGTACAGGATGGTTTTTTACTAAAGAAGCAAACTCTTCAACTAAAGCATCCATGTCCATTGAATGGTAATCTTTAGTTTCTATTTCATGTCTTTTAGAATTATCATGATCCTCAGCATCTTCGGCATTTGCATTGTCAATTTCTTGCAGTGCTTCATTTTGTGTAGTGCTATCGTCAACTACTTTATCGGTAGTTGTTTCAGTAAATTCTTGTGCTCCTTCTGCTTCTTGCAGGTTATCCGTTTCTGACATAATAAACAATGTTTATGTGTTGTAATTCTTAATTTAATACCTGTCGTTATACCTGTTAGTCAATTTTCTATGGGTAATCCATTAGATGTGAAATGACGTAATTAGTATTCGAACGAGGTAAACCTCAGAATATTATACCCCTTGTGGGGAATTATTTTCAAGCCGAAAGATAGTAAAACAAGTTTTAATAGCAAAAACATCTTTGGGATTGCTTACTTATTCCATACATCCCAAGCTTTTTCTGCTTGTAGTTCAAGCATCTTTAAACCATTTGTTATTGTTGCTCCTTGTTCTCTCCCTTTTTTTAAAAAAGTAGTCACTTCAGGGTTGTATATCAGATCGAATAATAAGTGTTTGTCAGTTATGGCGTTATATGGAATGTTAGGACAATTATCCGTATTCGGAAATGTTCCCAATGGAGTGCAGTTAATAATAAGTTGATGCTCTTTTATAATTTCTGCTGTTAATGAGTTGTAGTTGTATACTCCATCAGTATTTCTTGAAACAAACTGATACGGGATATGTAATTTTTTTAATGCAAATGCAATTGCTTTTGATGCTCCTCCAGTTCCAAGGATCAATGCTTTTTTATGGTGCTTTTTTAAATAAGGTAGTAAGGCCTTTCTAAAACCATACTCATCGGTGTTATATCCTTTTAGTTTTCCTTTTTTAGTAATTCGAATAGTGTTTACAGCACCAATACGTTTTGCTTTACTATTGATTTTATCAAGATAAGGGAAAATTGATTCCTTGTAAGGAATAGTAACGTTTAGCCCTTTGATATTGGGATTTGATTTGAATATGCCAGGGAAATCAGTAATGCTTTTTAAGTCAAAGTTAATATAGGAACAATTATGAAGCTTCTCTTTACTAAATTTTTCGGTAAAATGTTTTTGAGAAAAGGAGTAGGAGATGTTTTTACCTATTAATCCGTATTGTTTATGTTGTGCTGTTTTTTTTATTTTTGTGTCCATACCATTCTAGGGCTACGATTATAATAATTCCAAGACAAATATAACCAATTGCAATTACTGTTTCCTGATTGAATTCAGGAATGAATCGTTTATAAGTCTCTATAATTTTAGTGTTATTTGAGTTTGTAGTAAATGCGCCATCGATATTGGTTTTGTATATGGTTTCCTTCCACGGCCAAACAACTCCTAGTGAGCCAATTATAAAACCTTTAATAATAGCGATTGTTTGCGCTTTGTATTTATGTAATAAATGATTCATTAAATGGGAAAAGCTTACCATCCCTGTTACAGATCCTGCAGTAAATACTGATAAAACCAAAAGCATTCGCATTCGCACCGGGTCATCTGTGAAGGTGTAGTTTCCTGAAGCTAAATCTCTGAAGGTGTCATATAAGGCATTGACGGAGTCAATTAAAAGTAGCACATAGTTTCCTAAGATTATTAGTATGAAAGAGCCCGATAAACCAGGTAATGTCATTCCTGAAACACTAATAATACCACACATGAAAACGAACAGTAGTGCATCATTTTCTGTTGCGGGGTCGAAAAAACTAATAGCCAAACCTATTATCGCTCCAGTAATTAAATAGGTAATAGATTGCAGGTTCCATTTTTCAAATCGTTTGCTTATGGAGTATATGGATCCAAGAATCATTCCGAAAAATGTACTCCAAACATTTAGTTCATAGTGTATTATCAGGTAGTCGAGTAGTTTTGAAACGGTAAAAAAACTAATTAGCATTCCGAAAATAAGCGTTGCTAAAAATCGACCGTTAATATAAGCGACAAGAATTTTAAAGCGTCCAGTAAATAATAACTTTAAGGCGGTTTTATTTACGCGTTGTAAAGAGAAGATAAACTCTTCATAAAAACCTGCTACAAAAGCAACAATACCACCAGATACTCCAGGTACTTTATTGGCAGCCCCCATGGCAATACCTTTAAGTACTAGTGAAAAATAATCTAGTGCGCTTCTGCTTGCTTTCATATTTTAGATTTTTCGCCTATTTTTTCTAATATAATGATACTGAAAAAACCAAATACCATTAAGCTTAAAGCGGTTGTAACTTGAGCGTCTAATTGATATAATGCTGTAAATTTATTAGGGAGTATACTTTGTTGTAAAACAGGAATTTCAATCCCTTTTGAATCTAACCTAGTGGATAAAGTCTCTTTCCAAGGCCATATTTTATTTAAGGAGCCGATAATAAATCCTGTTAAAATTACTAAAGTGGTGTTTTTATGATTGTTAAACAGCCATTTTAAAAGCTTGCTGAAGCTTAATAAACCTGTAACAGCGCCAGCTACAAAAATTAAAATATTTTTAATATCAAAATCATTAAATGCAGTGCTTAGGGTTTTATAAGCTCCTAAAAGAACTAAAATAAAGGCTCCGGAAATTCCTGGTAATATCATTGCGCAAATAGCAATTGCAGCAGCGATAAATAAGAAGAATGGACTGTCGTTATTGGCTAATGATGGTAGTGTTGTAATGTAATACGCTAAAAATGCTGCTAAAAGCCCTGTTAAAATGTTAAGGAAAGTCCATTTTTCAATTTGTTTAGCAATATATAAAATACTTGCTATTACCAAACCAAAAAAGAAGGCCCATATGAGTATTGGGTGGTGTTCTAATAAGTATTTTGCCAAACGCATAAAAGATACAAAGCTGATAAAAATCCCTGCCATTAAAGCAAGTAGAAAATTACCATTTATTTGTTTCCAAGCTGATTTTATGCCTTTTTCTTTAAGTGTTTTGACTAGTGAAAAGTTTACTTGGCTGATAGAAGAAATTAACTCTTCATAAATTCCAGATATAAAAGCAATAGTACCTCCAGAAACACCAGGTACAGCATCTGCTGCTCCCATAGCCATTCCTTTTAAAGTTATGATGAAGTAATTGAAAAATGTTCTTTGCATGTTTATAATTCAGAGTTGTAATATCTACTCAAATAATAGTTGAGCAAGTATAACAAAGTTAGTTTATTTCTGATTATTTGTAACTTAAATGCGAAGACATTTTTTTAATCCTATTATAGGGTTTAATTCCCCCAGTCCCGATACTATCGGGGTGGCTCAATCGTAAATGAATAAGATTATTTCACGTTTTGTGGACTAGCTCCGAGGTGATTGACTAAAAAAGTAAGCGTACATACGTTTACTTTTTTAGTGTTTATCAATTCAATTATCTCTTGTTGAATTAGTAGTTTTTTAAAATCTCTTTTACGGATTGCCTTTGTAATATGTCAGGGAACAGTTCTTCGAGAATAATAACATATTCTTTGTCGTTTTTCAATCCATTTACCAAATGGTACTGCCCTTTTTCAACTTCATTTATGTTATAGTACAATCCTGCTAATCGAAATTCAATTTCTGCATCTTCAGGATGAAACTCAAGTCCTTGTAATAAATTTTGAATAGCAGTATTGTTTTCTCCTAAAATTAATAAAATATCAGCTCTGCGTGTCCAAATTTCAATTTCGTAATTTCCTAATTCTATTATTTTCTGATACCCACGCTCTGCTTCTTCATAAAAATTCATTCTGAAGTTTATTTGGGCGTATCGTTTCCAATAGGAAATGTTTTGCCCGTCAATATCAATTGCTTTATTGATATAATAGAGTGCTTTGGGGTAATTTTTTAATTTGTAATAAAAATCAGTTATCGCTTGCCAACCTTTATCTAGTAATGGGTCCTCATGTACTGTTTTGTAATAGTACTGTATTGCCAGTTCGGTATTATTTAAATTTTCATAACAGTGACCTATTCGTAAGTAGGCAAATGAAGTTGGATCGTCAAATTCAAGTGTGATTAAATAATTTTCAATGGCTTCATTATATCTATGCAGCTTTTCTAAAACTTTACCTTTTTCAAAATAAGCTCCAATAAAAGTGTCGTCAGAAATGATGGCGAAATCAAAAGCAGCTAATGCTTTTTTGTAATCATCGTTGTGTAAATATTGCTTTCCTAATTGATGCCATCCTACTTCTGAGTATGGGTTGTTTTCTAAAAATTCATTTATAAAACCAATAGCTTCATCTGGTTGCTCTAAAAAATCGAAACAATAAATAATGTTATACAAAGCGGCGTAGTCTTGATCGTCTTCAATTAAGCATTTTTTATAAGATTCTTTAGCGGATTCAAAATCCTCTAAATACAGGTATTCTATGCCAAGTAGGGAATAAATATCCGCTCTTTCATTGGCAAAAGCTAAAGCAGTATTTAAAGTTTCAATAGCTTTTTCGTGTTGATCTCTTTTGGAGTAAATAGTAGCCTTTTGGATATATATATCTTCGTTATTAGGGTCTATTTGATAGAGTTTGTCTAGAGACCTTTCTGCTAAATCTAATTTGTCTTCAAAAATATAGAGTTCAATTTTAAAAAGCGTCAATATAATTGATGAAGGGTGTTGTTCCAAACCAATTTTTATTGCTTTTTTGGCAAGTGCTACTTTACCAATTTCTAAATAATGCTGAATAATGTTTTCAAATTCTACAGAATCAAAAAAGAAAACGTTATTTGTTTTTAGCATTTTTTCAAACTTAGTAATCGAGAAGTTGTGTTCATCATCATGGCTTAATTGCATATCATCTCATTTTAGTTATTACTATCTTTCGCTATTATAAATTTACCATTAAAGAGTGTTGCTATAACTTATTAGTCGCACTACTTATTCACAACTTAATTAACAAGTTTATCTCTTTGAAAAAAGAGATCTTCTCTATATAAAAAAAGAGCTTATATATATTAAAGTACAATAATTAGGCCATATACGATTGTAGTTTGTTGAGAGTGTTAAGGGTATTGTGGTAAAAACCTATTTTATAACTTGTGAAATAGGTTAAAAAGAAGGTAGGTAGTAAAATATAGGTTTATGGATCCTATACTAACCAGCTAGAAAAGCTATTACTGTTTTTTGAATTCTATTGCTGTTTTGCCTTAATTGTATTGATAGCTATATGTTATTAAGTGCAAAATGTAAAGCTAAAATCTATATTTAACTAATGCAAATACATACCTTGGAAGTAATTTAATGGTAGAAGTATATGTGCTATATTCATCTATATTAACTGTAGAGAAATCATTTTCGTTGGTTAGGTTGTTTAATTTAAGTTGGTATGAAAATTTAGATTTTTTAAGATTGTAATTTAATTCCCCTCCCAAAAAATAATAACTCCCGTTTTTTGTTTGATAGAAGTTGTTATTTAGGTTAAGTATCAGTGTTTTAGATAATGTATAAGTGATGTTTAGAGTAGCGTTTTCTGACTTAGAAGTAGATTTTATAGTATTGAATATAGAATAACTTTTGTCTAAGTTCAGTTTAAAACTAAAATTTACTGGTAATTTAAAATAAGTTGTACCGGTTAAAAAGTAGGAAGCATAATATGTTTTAAGATTTTTAAGTTGGGTAGTATTAGCTTTTATAGGTGTGCTTGTCCAATTTTGTGAAGAGCCTATGTTTGTAGATAGTTTTAGCTTTTTAAAATAGGAAGTAAAATTTAAACTTGAAGAAAGTAAATCCCCACTGTTAACAAAATTAGAAGAAGTAAGTATTATATTTTGACCAATTCTGTTTTCGGTTGAATATTTACCATCTGAAAATCGATATCTTGTTTGGATAGAGATAGCTTTTGTTTTCATTTCATTACTCAGTTTGTAATTGAAACTGAATAAATTATTTGTCGGAAAGTAAATGTTCTTAGTACCTTTTTTAAATGACTGGTGGCTACTTAGTTGATGGTTTTCTAAAAATAAGGTAGACTTAGGTGATGTATAATCTCTACGGTATCCAAAACGTATACGCCCTATTTTCATTTTATTAAGATAGAGCCTGATTTTAGGATTGAAAAGCCATTTACTGTTTTTGGATTGCTGGGTGTTTACATGAACATTGTCTAATGAAAATCCAACAGATATAGCTATTTTTTTAGAAAGTGAATATTTAGAAGTAGTTTTAAACTGTATTTTCCGTTGTGAGAAAACATTGCTGTTTTGTAAACTATCAACTTCTGAATCAGGAAGCATAAATTTGTTTTTACGATTTTCTTTTAAGGACTCATAACCTAGTTCAAATGTGTTTTTAATTTTTTTGAAATTAACTAGTATTGTGGATATTCCTCCATAGGCAGTAACTTTGTCATCAGACGAATGCTTAACAAAAGTATTTTCAGGAAGTAGAAATGAATTGTTTAAAGCGGATGAATTTAAATCGGCTTTCTGTACAATGTTATTAGTTCCAACATAGAAATAGTTATGGAGCATATTCTTTTTCCCAATCAAATAGCTGTAATTTAAATGATTGAAAACAGCATATTCTTTTTTAGTAAGATTTTGACTCGTATTATTATTGTTGAATAGTAAACTGTTTGTTATTGTTTCAGGATTGTTTTTGTAAACTAATGTGTTTTTTAAAAATGATTTCTCTCCATTTGTATATTTTAATTCTAGTTGTCCGCCAGCAATTGAATTTTTATGATTGGTATTATTATTCTCAGAATAATGTATAGGGGTAGTACCAGTATTATAAAAGGTTTCTGATGAAAATAAATGTTGCTGATTATCTTTTGTGTAATAGCCGGTACCTCTAACTTTTAGTTTTGGTGTTAGGCTAGTCACATAGCTTAATGAATTAATAAGAGCTTTATTGAATGTACTCTGTCCTTCTTCAAAAATACTATTTTCATTATTTTGTATGGTATAAACTGCTTGAGTACTAGGGCTTATTTGTTGTTCTTGAAATGATGAACCTAAGCTAACAGAGGAAGGAGCGTCCTTTAATTGTTCCGTTGCTTTATTACCAAGATTATTATAATTGTTAAAATTGAAAAATTTTATTTTTTTTCTAATAAGTCCAATATTGGAGGTTGTTTTAATTCTATCTTTAGTCCCTAACCCCGCGCTTATATTTCCAAACCAAATATTCTTATATTTATCTTTTAAAACTAAGTTTAAGGCTACTTTTTCTGAGCTAGAAACTTTAGCTAGAATAGGGTTGTCTTCAAAATTATCGAGTATTTGAACAGCATCGAGTACTTTGGCATCTAGGTTTTTGGAAAGGATTTGATATTTTTTATCAAACATATCCTCACCTTCTATTAAAAGTTTGTCAATATATTTCCCGTGTGCTTTTATAGTACCATCTTTTAACACCTCTACACCAGGTAAGTCTTTTAAAATATCTTCAATGGTTTGTTCTGTACCGTCTGTAAATGCATTAACTTTTAAAGTGGTAACCCTACCTTCTCTTGATATTTTTTCGGTAGGTAGTAATAAGACTTCATTTAGTTGTTCTGTTTTTTCTTGAAGCTGAAAAGACGCGGTGTATTTATTTTGATTGGCAACTATTTGTATGGTATCAATTGCTTTTTCAAAACCCAAACTATTAACAGTAATAATGATATAAGGGTTCTTATTTGGTTTTAAGTTAACCAAGTAAGAACCATTATTTTTTGTGTAACTGTATGCCAGAATGTTATTGTTAGCATCTTGAATAATTGTATTGGCACTTTCAATAGCTGTTTTATTGTAATCAGTTACAATACCAGAAATTTCTGTTTGTGCTTTTGCATTAACAAATGTAAAAACGAATAATAAGAAGGTTAAATGTTTTAAAGTCACTTTGGGCTTATTCGTTTAAAATGATTCAATATATAGATCTTTTCCTTTTCTTTCATCTGCTGGAATTCCATGTTTTTCACTCATAACACGATCATTGTTATTCCATTGTTCCGCTTTTTTAAGAACATGAGTTTTGTAGTCATCTAAAGTTAACCAGTCAGTAGGGTGATCTTCAGGTCTTTGTACTTGAGAAATAGGGGTGTTGTTGTTGGTAGGATATTCTAAGCTTTTAAAATATAAATGCATTTCATTAAATTCATCATAGGCTTCTATAATTAATCCAGGTAATCCTTGTAGTTTCCATGGGCCATAAGGTAATGGAACTTCTAAAATGTACCAAGCAGTATACATTCGTCCTCTAAATTTTCCAGTGGCTTTATGAGCAGTAAAAGCGCCAATTTTTTTTGTCTCTTGTTCTAAAGTCCAATTAATTTTTGGTGTTTTTTCAGCTACATAATAATCTTTCCATTTGCGCCAATATATACTGTCCTTTGTTCTGTTACTGTATACTTGTTTTCCAGTTGGAGTAGTTAGGTTTCCCATGAAACCGTGTATTTCACCAGTAGATTCAGTTCTGTAAATTGATTTGAATTCAGTTTTTAGGTCAAGTGAATCTTTAGCGTAAACGTAATGTGATTCCTTTTTATTAAATACCATATAGGCATTGTATTCAGGTCCACAAGCACATTTCATTTTAGGACTTTCAATATGCCCGTAATAGATGAGTCCTTTGTCTTGACTATAGTTTTTAGTAGAAGTAAAAAATACAATTAATAATAGTAGGTGTAATTTATTCATTGTGAGTATTTAGTTAAAAAGAGGTTACCAAGAGTTTACTTGGTAACCTCAGAATTTTAATAAGGAGTCTTCAAATAGGCTTAATTACAAGCAGAAGATAACATTTCTTCCACATCTGCATCAGAAAACCCATCAGTTATAATCCATCCATCAGAACCATCTTCGCAATGGTACCAAGCTTTCGAATGTCTGAATGGTGCTTCTTCTTTTACTTCTGTTGAGTTACTTGTAAAACTCATTAACCCTAATCCTAGTGCAATTACCCCAGTGTACATTAATTTTTTCATCGTTAATTTTTTTTTAAATGTTTATAAATATTATAGTGTTATAAACAAAGCGCTTAGTTAGATAACGATGGCAAACCTAGAGATAAAAATATGATTAACTGCAAATAAATACGTCAAGAAGTTAACAGTGCCTGTTGGTAAAATGATGAAATCAGCCAAAGATTCTGGGTAAGATTTTTTACTCTGCCGTTTTGACTTGATTTTTGTAGTTAAGATATTGATTATCTGTTATAACTTGTGCTTTATTTTTGTTGCTTTTTTGAGTGTTGGTCTGTTGTTTTTACTGTGAAATTATTTTTAATTTGTACGTAATAAGTGGATTAGTAGTTTAAAACGGTATTTGTGGTACCGTTTTCCATCTAAAATCTTGCAGATTTAAGTGTTTTAACCTTGTTGTTTTCAAAGGAATTGAAAGATAAGTGGAAAGGATTCCGGTAACATGAATGAGTTTTCTTACAATTATGTCAGTTTATTATCTGTTTGAGGCTCTAAAATTAATTCAGAAAATTAGTAAGAGCTAATCACACTTGAATATATATGTACCTAATTGTTACTATTGAATATTGTTAAGAACGTCAATGATAATGTTGCATCCTTCAATTATTTCATCATTGGAAATGGTTAAAGGAGGGGTGATTCTAATAGCCTTTGGTTCAAACAACAACCAAAATAAAATCAATCCATTGTCCTGACAGTTTAAGATAACTTCGTTGCATATGTCAGGAGTGTCAACTAATGCGGCTAGCATTAACCCTTTACCTCGTATTTCTTTAATAAGCGGATGAACTAAATGCTTCCTAATTAAAACTTCTTTTTCTAAGGCGCCTTGCATTAGGGTAGTTTCTGTTATTTCTTGTAGTGTAGCTAGTGCTGCAGCTGCAATAACAGGATGCCCGCCAAATGTGGTGATGTGTCCTAGTTTTGGGTTGTCTTGAAATAAGTTCATTAATTCTGTAGAAGCAGAAAATGCGCCAATAGGCATTCCTCCTCCCATTCCTTTTCCCATGACTAGAATATCTGGAATGCAGTTGTAGTTTTCAAAACCGAATAGTTTTCCTGTGCGTCCAAATCCTGTTTGAATTTCGTCTAAAATTAATAAAGCACCTACTTCTTGGCAACGTTGCTTTACATGGTGTAAATATTCATTAACAGGCTCAATAAATCCAGCACCACCTTGTATAGTTTCTAAAATTACAGCTGCAGTTTTTGAAGTGATTTTTAATAAGTCTTCTTGATTATTGTATTCAATGAAATTTACGTCAGGTAATAAAGGCCTGAAAGCTTGCTTGCGTTCCTCGTGCCCCATTACACTCATGGATCCTTGCGTGTTACCGTGATACGCATTTTTAGCTGATATAATTTCACTACGTCCTGTTGCTCGTTTGGCAAGTTTCATAGCTCCTTCAACAGCTTCGGTTCCGGAGTTTACTAGGTATACTTTTTCTAATGATTTTGGTAGATACTTAGCAAGCAGCTTTGCTAATAATACTGAAGGTGCTTGAATGTACTCTCCGTAAACCATCACATGAGAATAGCAGTCTAATTGCTTTTTTATAGCATTAGTAACTCTAGGGTGTTGATGTCCTAAGCTACATGCAGAAACTCCTGCAGCAAAATCTAAGTATTGTTTTCCATTTACATCGTAAATATAACTTCCCTTAGCATGAGAAATTTCAAGTGCTAATGGATGTGGTGTGGTTTGCGCCTGATATGTGAAAAACTCTTTTTTCATTGAAAGTAATTTAATAATTCGTTATTTCCTTTCCTTTGATAGAGGATTAAGGTGAGGGGGTTTTAGCACCTCATCCTAACTCCTTCGCTTCGGCTCGTACATAGTTAGCACTATGCCGTCAAGGAGAAGAAACTTATTTATCACGAATAATTTGATGCTTATTTTTTTGTTTTGAATGCTTCTCTTTTAGATCGCAATTTGTTTTTTGACCGAAGTTTCTTTTTTGAACGTTTTGGCGGGAGTGACTGTTCTTTTTCTGGTGAAAGAGCTGGTTTTGTTTTGAGCGCCTTCTTTTTAGAGGAAATACTACGTAGCTCTTCATCTTCAGGTTCTAGGACACGATCTTCTAAACCTTGTATTTTCACTAATTCTAACGGTGGGTCATCCTTAAATAAATCATCAACCGAAAGTATTCGTTCATCTCCACGCCAATTAAAACCACGAAGTTTTCTTGCGTTATCGGGGTACATTGAGTCAGGGGTTAATGCTCCTTCCGGATTCCCAAATGTGGTAATTTCCTCTATTTCGTTGTTAGTGAGCTTTAAATTAATGCTGGAACCCAGTCTTTTGTCTATTCCAACGAGTTCGCCTTTTTCTTTTCTTGCGTAAAATATATACTCGGCATTTTTATTGATGTCAATGTTGTACAGTTTATTATCGTCATTAAATAAACCAATCAATTCCTTTCCTTTTACCTGATTAAATCCGCTAATAGAATCTTTTTGAATTAAAAAGGTATTATAATAAACTTTTAAGGAGTCTAGTTTGTTTGTTTTTAAGTTGTTAAGTAATTGAATGGTGTCTCCGGTCATTTGACTTTCACCAGACCAAAGCACAGGTTCGCGAATTAGTTTCGTAATTCCTGTTTTTTGATTAATATAAATAGAGTCACATTTCCCGTTCATATCTAGTTTATACAGCTTAGCGTTTTTAAAAGCTCTGATAATTCTGTTTTCGGGTTTCCCTGTAATCATTAAAGTATCCGCATGAATATATATGGAGTCATTTTGTTGTAATGATTTTACAAGAGCTCTTTTGGTAATAAAAACAGAATCTTTGGCTTTGAAAATTTCAGCGTAATGTCCTGTGATGATACTGTGGTTTGTGGTATCTGTTACTTTAATGTTGTTTGTTGCGGATGCAAAATGATTCTTTTGGTTGAAATATATACTGTCTCCCTCAAGAACTCTATTGTTGTAATATATTTTTGAATTTTTCACGAAATATCCTAAATCGGCATTAGTGTCATAATAACCACGTTCACAATGAATGGTTGTTCCTTCATGTTTTATGATAGATTTCCCATACATATAAGCTACACCAGAATTGGAATAAAAATCAAGTTGACTTGAAGTTAGTGTGTATTCAGGATTTTTAATGTCAACATTACCAATAAATTGGTATTTCTGACTATCCATGAAGTATTTTCCAATAGAACTGTGAATTACATTGTCTTCGTGATTTACAACACCTCCTGTTTTGTAATAAGCTTTCTGATTAAGTTTGTCAAAGTATAAAGTGTCTGTACGAAGAGTTGATTTTGGCTCAGTTAATAACACGTCACCAGCGGTAAAGGCTAATTGTGTTTTACCACTATAATTTGCTACTTTACTAGTTAACTTAATGGTGTCCCCTTGTTTGATTAGTACTTTTCCAAAAGCAGCTATAGAATCTTCCTTTGCATAATGATATGCTTTATCACACCACATTTCTATACCGTCATGTTCAATGTAAATTTGTTTTTTACTGTTTCTTGTTAATATCGTCGCACCTGGATATTCCGCTTCGTTTTTATCGTAATATGGTGCTGATACTCTAATTTTCTTTTTTTCTTGAGAAAAACTTAGCGTGCAATTAATGCAGAAGAAAAGTAGTAAATATGTAGAAAAATTTAATTTCAATTGTAGCTGTTTTATGCTTCAAAAATAGCTAAAAAACTTATGATGTTGTTGTTTTTAAGAGGAATTTAGGAAAACAGCTTCATAGAATTGAAAACAGGGATTGAAAAGTAGTTCTTTTCAATCCCTGTTTTATGGTGAAATTAGGGTAAATATATAAGTTAATCAGCTTATCCTTTCATCCATGCATTTCTTAATATAACACGTTTGTCAGTAGCTGGTAAATCATCAGGAGCTAATGTGTAGGTTTTTCCCATAGCTTCGATTACTTTACCTTCTAAAGTTATTTGTTTTCCTTCTCTTTTTACAACCATTTTAATGTCATCGCCTACAGTCCATCCAAATGAAGCGCCAACTAAAGCTTGAATATTAGTAAGGTTGTAATCAGTACCGTTGATAGAAACAAGTCTGTCGTTAGGTTTTATTCCTAGTTTGGCTAAAAAAGAGTTTGTTTCTGCTAAGAAAAACACTTCTTTAGTTTTTGGATCAGCAGAAATATAAGGTGTTTGCATGTCCTTAAGTAAATAACCCGTTTTAGCTTCTTTACTTTGCATGCTCAAACCTAATTTCTTAAAGAATTTAGTGTAGTCAATAGGAGTGTTACCAACAACATGTGTGTTGATGAATGTTCTAACCTCTGGGTATGTTATTCCTGTAATGTCGTCAAATAAAACAGCATCAATAAATGGCTTTTCAACACCGTATTTATTTGATAAGTTTTTCATCATATCTAAAATACCATGCTCACCATTACTTTCTTCTCGGATAATTAAATCGATACACATACCAATTAATGCTCCTTTTTCATATACATTGGCGTAGTTTGGTTTGTATGGTTCGTTTAAAATGTTTCTACTCATTTCGGTAAAAGACATTTCATCATTATAACGTTTTGATCCGTTTATTTTTCCTAAAACTCTTTCGTAAAATTCATATTCATCAACCAAGCCTTGGTTTACTTGAAAAAGATTTGCGAAATATTCAGTTACTCCTTCATACATCCATAAATGCTCTGACATTTTTGGTGCATTGTAGTCAAAATTGTGAACCTCTTCAGAATGTACACTTAAAGGAGTTAGAATATGAAAAAATTCATGAGAAACAACGTCTTTCATATATTTTGCTAATTCTGGTTTTGGCATCATTTCTGGAAACACTACTGTTGTAGATGTATGGTGCTCTAATGCTCCAAAGCCATTTGCGTCATTTTGTCCAGTAGAAAGATATAGTAAAATACTGTATTTTTTAGTAACATCAACATCTCCTAAAAATGCTTTTTGTGCCAACATCATTTTTTCCATTTGATCCTTTAAATCAGCTGCTTTTAAAGTGTTGTTAGGTGAGTAAACGCTCAATAGAATTTCCATACTTCCAATTTTAAATGTCGCATTATTATCTTCAGCGTACATAATTGGATTGTCGGTTACTTCAAAATATCTTTTAGTTAAAAAAGTGTCGTTATCAGCGGCGATATTTGAATCTGTTAAAGAAGTGTTTCCAACTAAATTATCAGGATGTGAGATGTTTAAAGTATATGGTAAATCTTGATGCTCTTTAAAATACCCTACAAAACCATGTAAGTTAAGCATAAAGTTTTTTCCTTTTAAAATGTTTGTTCCGGCAGGAGAAAATACGCTGTGAGTTCCTTCAGTATCATAAGTGTCATTTACTAAGTAGGTTATTTTGGTAATAGATTTAGCATTATCTATTTTCCAGGAATTATCATCAGTATGCGTTACGGTAAGTTCATTTCCGTTTGCATCTAGCGCTTTTAAACCTTCAATATATTTACCGTAGTTGTCCGTAGAATATGTTCCGGGAACAGTTTTTGGAATGTGAAACGTTGCTGTAGTAGTTGTAAATCGTATCGGAGTCATTTCTACTTGAACTTTATCGTCAACTACATTTTTTAAGTCGATGTTGACCGTAGTTGTTGTGGCAGTTTTGTTTCCTGCGGTAGAAGTTGATTGTTGTGTTTTACAGGCTACCAATAAAGATAGTGATAAAACAACTAGACTAATTTTTCTCATTTTGTTTGTTTTTAGTGCAGTATAGGACTCAAGTATGTCAAATTTGTTACAAATTTTAATAAAAATTTAACAAAAATAGGATTGAAGCAGTTAAATTTTCAAGAGAAAATACTTTTGTAATTTAAGATGGTGACTTCGTTTATTGATTTTTCTAGTTATATTTATCCGAAAATTTGGCAGTAAATAACCATTAATGAAGTTATCGGTAATCATATTAAATTATAATGTACGCTATTTTTTAGAGTTGTGCATAAAAAGTGTACAGGCTGCAATTACTGAAATTGATGCAGAAATTATTGTAGTGGATAATAACTCTTCAGATGATAGTTGTACTATGGTTAAAGAATTGTTTCCAGATGTTCAGCTGTTGGAGAACAAGGATAATGTTGGTTTTTCAAAGGCTAATAATCAAGGGGTAACTATAGCAAAAGGAGAGTATGTTTGTATTTTAAATCCTGATACAGTGGTTGCAGAAGATACTTTTTTGAAATTGTTAATTTTTTCAGCTTCTAAAGAAAACTTAGGAATAGTAGGTTGTAAGCTTGTTGATGGCTCGGGGAAATTCCTTCCGGAAAGCAAACGAAATGTTCCTACCCAATTAATTGCGATTAAAAAACTAATCGGTTTGTCTGAGGAATATTATGTCTCCAAACTTAAAGATACGGCCATAGGGAAAGCTTCTGTTTTTGTAGGGGCTTTTATGTTTTTGACTAAAAAAAGGTATCAGGAAGTTGGTGGTTTTGATGAACGGTATTTTATGTACGGTGAAGATATAGATTTGTCGTATAGTATGTTGAATGCAGGTTATGATAATTATTATTATGGCAAAACAACAGTGATACATTATAAAGGAGAAAGTACTTTAAAAGATGAGGTGTATGCAAAACGATTTTATGGTGCAATGAAACTGTTTTATGAAAAACATTTTAAATCTAATTTTCTATTTAATCTAATGGTTGATATAGGAATTAAAGTGATACCCTTATTCAAATCGTTTTTACAAGAAAAGCAGCCTGAAAAAAGGCCGGAACGAATACTTGAAACAGCAAGGTTGTCTTTTAAAGAAATTATTGAGCTGTTTGAAAAGCAAGAGTGTTTTTATAAAATACATCTTAAAAACACTGATTTTACTATTGGGAGTAACAGTTCAGAAAGTAGAGGAGAGGTTGTTTTCAAAAGCTAATTTTGTTGCTTAAATCCTAACTTTTTCTATTTTTATTTAGTAAATTCGCAGACTGAAAATAATAATTCACTTATATTTTAAGAATATGGCAAAGTTTGAATTAAAACTTCCGAAAATGGGAGAAAGTGTTGCAGAAGCAACCATTACATCTTGGTTAAAAGAAGTTGGGGATACCATTGATATGGATGAACCAGTTTTAGAAATAGCAACGGATAAAGTAGATTCTGAAGTTCCGTCTGAAGTTGATGGAGTGATTGTTGAAATACTTTTTAATGTTGATGATGTTGTTGCTGTAGGGCAAACAATAGCAATTATAGAGACTGAAGGAGAAGGTAGTGTTGCTGCTGAAACTCCTAAGAAAGAAGCAGCTCCAGCAGCTGTTGCTGAGATAGAAAAAACAATAGTAGAAGCTAAGGATTCAGTTGCAGCAATAGCTGATTTTTCTGATTCAGAAAAATTTTATTCTCCATTAGTAAAAAATATAGCTAAAGAAGAAGGTGTTTCATTAGCCGAATTAGAAGCAATTCAAGGTTCTGGTAAAGAAGGAAGGGTTACTAAAAATGATATGTTAGCATATCTTGAAAATAGAGGTAATCAACCAATAGCAGCTCCGAGTGCGCCTAAAACGGTAGCGCCAGCAAAAGCTGTAGCGCCGAAAACTCCTATTAAAACAGCAATCGCTTTGCAAGAAGGTGATGAGGTTGTTGCTATGACTAGAATGCGTAAGCTTATCTCTGGTCATATGACAAATTCTTTGCAAACGGCAGCACACGTACAGTCATTTGTAGAGTGTGATGTTACGAATATTTGGAATTGGAGAGCGAAAGTTAAGGATGCATTCTTGAAAAGAGAAGGTGAAAAACTAACGTTTACACCAATATTCATGGAAGCTGTAGCGCATGCTTTAAAGAAATATCCTGGAATGAATGTTTCTGTTGATGGTGATAACATTATTCAACGTAAGAATATAAATTTAGGTATGGCTGCGGCTTTACCTGATGGAAACTTAATTGTTCCTGTAATTAAAAATGCTGATGAATTAAATCTTGTGGGTATGGCAAAAGCTGTAAACGGTCTGGCAAATAAAGCTAGAACAGGAAAATTAAGCCCAGACGATATACAAGGAGGTACTTATACAGTAACTAATGTAGGTAATTTCGGAAGTATAATGGGAACTCCAATTATACCATTGCCTCAAGTAGGGATTTTAGCATTAGGAGCAATTCGTAAAACCCCTGCAGTTATAGAAACGCCTGATGGTGATTTTATTGGGATTAGAATGAAAATGTACTTATCTCATTCATATGACCACAGAGTAATTGACGGTGCTTTAGGAGGGATGTTTGCAAAAACTGTAGCGGATTATTTAGAAGCTTGGGATGTAAATAGAGACTTTTAAGTAGCTAGCTACTTTTAATAAAAGATAATCAATAATCCCTTGACACAAGGGTGTAAGAAATGATTAATCTATATTCTTTTTAGAGGAAAGCCTCTAATAATTAAACCCACTAGTTGGGAAAAGCGCACTTATTAAGTGCGCTTTTTTTCTGTTTTAACAACTTTTGACTGCTGTAATTGGTATAGCTTTAATCTTGAGTCATAATAAATTTCGTAATTTAATTTTAAGCCTACATTACTGCGTTTAACAAGTGTTGTTAATAGTAATGTGTCGTTTGGGTTTATCGTTCTGTAAATGGGTTCAAATGTTTTTCTTCTAAACCCTGTTCCTTCTAGTTGTACTAAAAAATTTTTAACTGTTTCTGTGTTGTTTACAGCAAATAATTTTATGTGATGTTTTGTTTTTTTCTGAATGATTGTAATTGATTCCGTTTTTTGACTGAAACAAAGTTGACAACATAAGGTGATGCTAATTAAAAGTAAAAATTTTTTCATATTCACATTGTTTTAAAAGCTGCATAATTTAAAGTTAAGTCAGTGAGGGATAAAGTAACACTATTAATTGCAGTCGTTTGTAATATAGCCTTGCGTGGTTAGTAGGATTAAGTACAAAACAACTTGCTAATTAAAGATAATGATTTTTTGAGTATTATCTACTAAAATACATTGTATATTTGTGAGTAAATAAGTGTATTAATGGAGTTAAAATTGCATAAACCTATTTGTTTTTTCGATTTGGAAACAACAGGTATTCAGGTGTCTAAGGATAGAATTGTGGAAATATCAATATTAAAAGTGTTTCCCAATGGTAATAAAGAAAGTAAAACATGGCTGGTGAATCCGGAAATGAAAATACCAGCAGAAACCACTGCAATTCACGGAATTTCTGACGAAAAAGTAGCCAACGAACCAACTTTTAAAGAGTTAGCTCCAATAGTATATCAAATGATTAAAGATTCTGATTTAGCAGGATTTAATTCTGATCGTTTTGATATTCCGTTGTTAGCTGAAGAAATGTTACGAGCAGAAATTGATTTCGATATGAAAAATACAGTTTCTGTTGATGTGCAAACTATTTTTCATAAAAAAGAACAACGTACCTTAAGTGCAGGTTATAAGTTTTACTGTGGGAAAGATTTAGAAGGTGCACATTCTGCTGCAATTGATACGAATGCAACTTATGAAATTCTATTAGCGCAATTAGAACGTTATCCTGATTTAGAAAATAATATAAAGGATTTAAGTGAATTTAGTACTCGTAAAAAAAGTGCTGATTTTGCTGGTTTTATCGTTTTTAATAAAGATGGTATTGAGGCGTTTAGTTTTGGAAAACATAAAGGTAAATTGGTTGCAGATGTGTTACAGAGTGAACCAGGGTACTACAATTGGATCCAAAACGCAGACTTTCCATTATATACCAAAAAAGTATTGACAGCAATTAAATTACGTCAACTGACAAATAAGTTTTAGTAAATGAAGGTAATTTGTATAGGTAGGAATTACACAGAGCATATTGAAGAGTTGGCAAATGAAAAGCCAACAGAACCTGTAGTTTTTTTAAAACCTGATACCGCAATACTGTTAAAGAAACAGCCTTTTTTTATTCCAGATTTTAGTGATGATGTACATCATGAAGTTGAGATTTTAGTAAAAATTGATAGAATAGGGAAGTATATTGACTCTAAATTTTCGCATAAATATTACAGTCAAATTGGATTAGGGATAGACTTTACCGCAAGAGATTTACAAGCTAAATTAAAAGAGAAAGGATTGCCTTGGGAAAAGGCAAAAAGTTTTGATGGAGCCGCTGTAGTAGGAAATTGGGTGGACAAAAATAAATTTGAATCTATGGATGCGCTTAATTTTCATTTGGAAAAAAATGGAGTGAAGGTGCAAGTGGGTAACACAGCCAATATGTTGTGGAAAATTGATGAGCTAATCGCTTATGTATCACAATATTTTACGTTAAAAATTGGAGATATAATCTTTACCGGAACACCTTCAGGGGTAGGTAGAGTAGTTGCAAATGATAATTTAGATGGTTTTTTAGAGGATGAAAAATTATTCTCAATACGAGTTAAATAAAGAATATTAGTATAGGGGTTTTAAGTAGTAAAACTGTTTAGTACTAAATGAATTATAAATATAAGGCTTATGGAAGTGAATTATAAATTAGATAAGGTTAGGGAATTGGCATCAGGTGATGAAGATTTTACTGCAGCTATTGCAGCCGCTTTTTTAGAAGAAGTTCCGGAAGCAATTACTCAAATTAACGAAGGCATTAGCAATAAAAATTTTTCTCAGGTGTATCAAAATGCACATAAGATTAAACCGACAATTCAAATGTTTGACATCGCTATATTAGATGATGTTATCGTGCTTCAAGATTGGGGGAAATTTGAAAAGGGTAATGACGATGTTTCAGTGGAACAGGAAAGGGTTAATGCAGTGATTAAAGCAGTTGTATTGGAGCTTAAATCGGATTTTAGTTTGTAATCATACATCATTTAATAACTAATCTCTTTGTACATTTAGTAACTTATTAAAAAGGAAAAGTGTCAATTAGAGTAGTTTTCGTTAGCGAATTGTATTGAAAACAGCTTTTTTCGGTGCTGAAATTTAGTTATAGATACAAAACCTCATTAGAATTTCACTTGGTCTAACAAAATTTAGCTAATCGCACAATAGGTCACTAACAATTTTTTATAGTAGATGAAAGCAGAAATTATAACTATTGGAGATGAAATCCTAATAGGACAAATAGTAGACACAAATTCCGCTTTTATAGCTGTAGAGTTAAATAAAATTGGAGTTTCAGTTTATCAAATTACTTCTATACAGGATGAAAAACAGCACATCTTAACTGCTTTTAAGGAAGCTGAATCGCGTGCTGATATTATTATTATTACTGGAGGTTTAGGACCTACAAAAGACGATATTACAAAACATACAATTTGTGAGTATTTTAATGATGCTTTGGTGCAGAATGATGCTGTTTTGGAACATGTTACTAATTTGTTTAAAAATAGTGAACATAAAATATTAACCAAAACTAATGTGCAACAAGCATTAGTGCCGTCTAAAGCTATTGTGTTGCACAATACTAACGGTACAGCTCCAGGAATGTATATTAAAAAAGGAAATAAGGCCTTTATTTCATTACCAGGTGTTCCTTATGAGATGGAGGGGTTAATTAAAGAGTCCGTAATTCCTAAATTGGTTTCAGAATACAAAACACCACATATTTATCATAAAACAGTCATTACGCAAGGTGTGGCTGAAAGCATTTTAGCAGAACGAATATCTGAATGGGAAGATACGTTACCAGATTTTATAAATTTGGCTTACTTGCCAAATTTAGGTATCGTAAAGTTGAGGTTGTCAGCAATTGGAGAAGATAAAGAAGCGATAGAAGCTGCAGTGCAGAATGCCATAACTGTTTTATTAGAGTTGATAGGTGAGGTGGTTATTGGTTTTGATGAAGACTCTCCTGAAATAGCAATAGCGAATTTACTGATCGATAAAAAGCAAACTTTAGCAGTAGCTGAAAGTTGCACAGGTGGACTAATTGCATCGAGTATTACACAAAACGAAGGGGTATCTGCATTTTTTAAAGGAGCTGTAGTTACATATCACACCCAATCAAAAACAGATGTGTTAAGTGTTGCTAAAACAATAATCGATAAACATTCGGTAGTTAGTGAAAGGGTGGCTAAAGAAATGGCAATAGGTGTAAAAAAGAAGTTTAATTCAGATTATGCAATTGCAACTACTGGTAATGCTGGTCCTGTAAAAGGTGATTCAGATGCTGAAATAGGAACTGTTTTTATTGCCATTGCTACACCGGAAAAAGTAATTGTTGAAGAATTTAATTTTGGAAAAAACAGATTTAAAGTAATTCAGCGCGCAAAAAACAAATCTTTGCAATTACTCAGAAGAGAAATTATAAATGCTAAATAGCAGTATTTGTAGCTGTTAGCTGTTGTGTTTGAGGATAGGAAGATAGGAATGTAAAAATACTTGAAATAATTTAAGTAAATCTTTGGTGTAATAGATGAAAAACTCTAAATTTGCACCTCGTTTAGAAATAACTAAAGAAAGTAGAGATGTCAAGAATTTGTGAACTTACTGGGAAAAAAGCAATGGTTGGGAACAATGTTTCTCATGCAATGAATAGAACAAAACGTAA
>Ga0209395_1001971_pt1 | contig 27785 bp, 20 predicted proteins | sample GOMGulsemesocosm_3_FD_184635 | JGI IMG/M metagenome (GOLD analysis project Ga0209395, IMG submission 184635) | Methane-oxidizing microbial communities from mesocosms in the Gulf of Mexico - GOM9D Gulf of Mexico (SPAdes) (version 2) | ecosystem: Environmental > Aquatic > Marine > Cold seeps... | reverse complement strand
AACTTGCTTAGGTAATGTGCCCGATGCTTTTTGCTCAAGCAATGCACTACGACCAATAAAGTCACGCTCACTTGGTTCCCAAGCAATGGTCCACGCCATGTTTGCTGCCAGTGGTGACACTTCTTCGTCCATGTCTAAGCCGTATAAATTCATGCCAGCTTCAAGGCGAAGCGTGTCACGTGCACCTAAGCCACACGGCTTAACATCAGCCTCTAGTAGCGCTTGCCACAAATCGGCTGCTTTATCGTTATGAACGATGATTTCATAACCGTTTTCACCGGTGTAACCTGTAGTCGCAATAAAGAAATCACCAGATTCAACCGCGAAGAATGGCTTCATGCCTTCTACTAATGCATTTTGTTCGTCATTAAATACGGTCGCGGCTTTCACTTTAGCGTTTGGCCCTTGTACTGCAATCATTGCCAATTCTGGCAATTCGGTCACGACAACATCAAAACTTGCGCTTTGCTTATTGATCCACGCCATGTCTTTTACACGCGTTGCCGAGTTAACGACTAAACGGTAGTAATCATCGTTCATGTAGTAGGTAATTAAATCATCAATCACGCCGCCCGCTTCGTTTAGCATGCCGCCGTACATTGCTTTACCCGCAACTTTCAGTTTAGCAACGTCATTTGCTAACAGCTTTTGTAGAAACGCTTTAGCGCCAGAACCTTTAATGTCGACCACGGTCATGTGAGATACATCAAACATGCCTGCGTCTTGACGCACGGCGTGATGTTCTTCAATTTGTGAACCGTAGTTGATTGGCATTTCCCAACCATGAAAATCGACCATTTTTGCGCCAGCGTCGATGTGCTTTGCAAATAGTACCGTTTGTTCAGCCATTAGAGATCCTTAAGCATTAGAGTAATTACCGCAGCGTTGGTTGATATTTGTGCACAACAATCTAACTGAGTATTTTTTCGATGGCGGATTATAGCTTTTTTGTGAGGTAGGTTACAAAAAATATTTCCAATTTTTCACATTTAGAGAAAGAAGGAAACTTTATTTCCGATTTGGGGAAATGAAAGATTGCGCTTAATGCGACTTGATAAGATATACACAGTGGTATTTGGGACTGACTTTCTTTATTACTTTTTCTCCCCTACACTTATTCGATTGAATATTAAAGGAACTAAATAGATGAAGATTAAGATAATCGGTATTGCCATCGCTGGCTTGTTAAGTGCTAATGCAATGGCAGCAAATACGGTTCTGGCCCAGCGGGGAAATGGACATTCGGCGGCAGCATTTCACAATATAATCTCGATAGTGATACTGCAAAAAAAGAAGGTATTTCAGATTCAGCTTGGGCATTAAGTGTTGATGCCAACTATGTTCAAAGCGATTGGATAACTACACTCTCGCTTGATTTCTTATCGTATTCAGACAACAAGGATTTCAAGCAATATGTCGAAGGTGATGGTTGGTCTAATCGTGGCGACTACTCTACCCGTTCATCTGACGCCGTAGCGATTGTGGCCACCGCCGCGTTTGGGCGATTGTGGGCCGTTGGCCAAGAGAATGACATTATATTTTCCGCCCAAGGTGGTTTTAGTGCCGTAATGTCATCAGAACGCAGCATTAGTTATTGCGACGACTGCCACAGCGAAGACATCGACATTGATGGCGGCGCATTTGTGCGAGGCGGCATAGTGAAGAATTTTGAAAACGTTGCAGTTGGCCTGCAAGCCACTCACTATTTAAGCGGCGATGGCTTAAAGAATAATTTGGCGCTGACAATCAGAATGGCGTTTTAACCTTAAGGAAAAACAATGAACAAAACTCTATTGGTCATTATTAGTTTTTTAATCGGCGCGCTATTGTCAGGTCTAGTCGGGGTCAAGTGGGTAGTCAGCAGCGGCCAAGTCGCTGCACTTGATGCCGCTTTAATGGCATCAAAGTACCTATCTATTAATAAAAACAGTCCCGATAGCTTAAACAAAATCTTAATCGCTCAGGCATCTTGTAACTTAAAACTGACACTAGAAACAAGAGACACGATATGGGGTCATGATAGCGCTCATGTTCAAGCCTTTATTGACGAAATTCATCAAAATGGCATTAGCGAAGAACAAGGTTGTGATTACACAAAATAGCACTGCCCTATTATTACGATAGGGCGCGTTTTATTACTCACCAATAATTGGCTTAGCTAAGTCTGGTAGGTCGTCGGTCAGTCCCATGGCGTGGCGAACGAAGATATCTTTCACCGGTTTGGTTTTGTTAACCGCCACCAGCCCAACATCTCGCACGAGTTTTTTCAACGGATTATCACCACTAAATAGCTGTTTTAAGCCTTCCATCGCGGCAATCATTTGCATTGCTTCACTCTTGCGCCAACGCTCGAAACTACGCAGGTTAGCCAATTCACCAATGTCTTTGCCTTTGGCGTGATTGGCTAAAATGGATTGCGCTAATGCGGCGGCATCTAAGAATCCGAGATTAACACCAAGTCCTGCCAACGGATGAATGGTGTGCGCCGCATCGCCAATGAGGGCGATGCGCTGCTTAGCAAAACTGCGGGCATAGCGCATCGTTAGTGGAAAGACACCACGGGGCGATTTTACCTGACAATAGCCTAAGCGATTGTCGAACGCGGTGGTGAGGCGGCGATTAAATTCAAGCTCGTCACATTGCGATAGCTCAGTGGCTAGCTCTGGGGTCAATGACCATACGATTGAACAACGGTTTGGCTCATTGTCGCCATTGTCGAGCGGCAAAAATGCCAGTGGCCCTTCGGGCAAGAAGACTTGGCGCGCGGTATTGTCATGATTCAAATCGGTTTCAATGGTTGCGACCAATGCGTGATGACCATAATCCCAGCTAGTGAGCGGAATGTCGGCTTGTTTTCGTAACCATGAATTTGCGCCGTCGGCACCAACCACTAGCTTGCTGGTGAGTGATTGGGTGACAGTGTTGTTATCATCACTCACGCCGACTAAGTTAAGCCAACTTTCGCGATCGCCCATCGCCACACTTTGGCAATGAAACGGATGAAACAACGTGATGTTACTTGTAGCTTCGGCGCATTGCCACAAGGCCGCTTGAACAATTGAGTTTTCAACGATGGCGCCAAGACTTTGTTCACCAACGGTAGCATTTTTAACACTGTTGGCGTCAAACTCAATCTTGCCGAAACTGTCTCGGTCCCACACCTGCATTGCCTGATACGGCTGATGACGAGAATTGGCAATGTGTGGCCATGCGCCAACACGCGTTAAGATATTTTTACTCGCTTGAGACAGCGCGCTCACCCGAATGTCATGATCGATTGGCTGCTCAAGGTTAGGCGTTCTGCCTTCGACAATCGCAATTTTAAGGTCGCTGTCTTTTAACGCACAAGCCAAGGCTAATCCCACCATACCGCCACCAATTATGGTGACATCAAACGACTGAATGTTCATATATAAATTAACCCTTAAGAAGCGCTGTTGTGTGATTTAAGTATTGGAAGGTTGTGATTCCAGCCAAGCATTTGATGAGCGACTGGCTTTTTAAGCGCGCCGACGCAGTTACTTAGGCTGAGTCCGAGATTGCGCCCAAACACCAATGGCCAATGCTGGTTTGAGAAGACAGACACTAGGCCGCTGGTTGCTAAAATTGTATGTTGGCGGTCGTCTCGGCGCAGTTCACTATATTGATTGAGACAGCTAAACCCGCCGATATCACCGTTGGCGAGTAGGGTTTCAGTGAGCTGATGAATAAGCGCGGCAACATCGCGAAGTCCTAGATTAAAACCTTGTCCCGCGATGGGATGAAGCGCTTGTGCGGCATTGCCAATAAACGCGACGCGATGATGAACCAGCGTAGATGCTAACGTTTGATTGAGCGGATAGCTCACGCGCTTACCCGCTTTTTCAAACGTGCCAAGACGATAACCAAACGCATGTTGTAGGGCGGCCAAGAAGCCGTTGTCGTCTAGCGCCATGATAGCGTCGACATCATCACTTTTCATTGACCACACCAGCGAGCTACGACCTTGTGACATCGGTAATAACGCAATAGGACCATGCTCACTAAAGCGTTCATAGGCAACACCTTGATGCGCTTGCGAAGTAGTGATGTTGGCAATGATCGCTGATTGTTCGAAGCTGGTTTGTTGATTGTCGAGATTAAGTAATTGCCTGACCGTTGAAAAACCACCATCAGCCGCGACAATTAATGGCGCGCTCAGTTGCTGGCCATCGCGCAAGGTTAGCTCGACGTTTGATTGCGTTTGAGTGAGTTCGGTAATGCTATTTGGACGAAACCACGTGACATTGGTTTGCGCGAGTTTATCTAACAACAACTGGCCACTATCTGCTAATTCAACCACGTAGCCTAGGTGCGGCACATTAAATTCTTGCGGCGTGAGAGTAGTTTGCCCCCAATGCCCACGATCGGTGACGCTGATATCGTTGATCGGCGTGACAATAGCTTGATAAGCTTGCCACAAACCAAGTTGCTCTAATAGTTGACGTGAACCATACGATAGTGCAATCACGCGCGCATCAAAGCCTGCGTGATTGGTGTCATCATTTGAGGACTCAATAATCGCGATGTTTAACGCGTTATCTCGCCCTAAAATATAATTGAGGCCCCACGCTAATGTCGCGCCAGCCATGCCGCCGCCATTAATGATTAGATCAAACTGTTGCTTCACACTCACTCCATTGATTAATTAAGGCTCGTTGCCATTAGTGCCTCGATGTCGGCCACTGTTTTAACAACGCCACTGGTTAACACTTCGTTGCCATCGACCGTTATTAACAAATCATCTTCAATACGCACGCCAATACCGCGCCATTTAGGGTCAACATCACTGTCCGGGCTAATATAAATCCCCGGTTCAATCGTTAACGTCATCCCCGGCTCAAGAACGCGAGTCCGCGTACTGCTTTGGTAATCACCAACATCGTGGACATCAAGGCCAATCCAGTGACTGAGACCGTGCATGTAAAACTCTTTGAGCGCGCCATCTTCGATCAGTTGTTCTAATTCGCCGCTGATGATCCCAAGGTCAAGCAGCCCTTGAACCATGATTCTAACCACTTCGTCATTCGCTATTTTTATCGAACCACTAGGTTTGATCAGTTTTATTGCCGCGAGCTGCGCATCGAGTACGATATTATAGATCGCCTTTTGCTCATCGCTAAAGGTGCCGTTAACCGGAAACGTTCGCGTAATATCGGCGGCATAACCGTCGAGTTCACAACCAGCATCAATCAATACTAAATCACCATCGACCAACACCGATTCATTCTCGGTGTAATGCAAGATACAGGCGTTGTCGCCACCACCAACAATCGTGTTGTAGGCAGCAAAGCGAGCACCACGACTAGCAAATTCATGCATGATTTCAGCTTCGATCTGATATTCATATTTACCGGCCTTGCTCTGCTTCATTGCTCTGGTGTGAGCATCGCAACTAATTTGTGCCGCTTGGCGCATCACGGCCACTTCGGCGTTTTGCTTAAACAAACGCATGTCATCGAGAATAACCGCCAGATCATACTGAGTATTTATCGCTTGGAGGTTTTGACGCATGCCGTTGCGCAGTGTTGTTAACGCGCTGGCAATGATTTTATCATCGGCTTCGTCTTGCCCAATAAGGCTATAGAAAGACTGACAACCGTTAAGCAATTGTGGCAGCTCTTGCTCAAGGACTGAAATTGACAGCGCTTGGTCAATCTCAAAGGCTTTTAGCGCTTGCTCTTGACCCAGCCGGCGACCGTGCCAGATTTCCATCACCTTATCTTTGTCGCGATTAAATAGAATGCTTTGCGCAACGCCGGCCTTTTTAATCAGCAGCAATACCGCCTCTGGCTCGTTAAAGCCGGTCAGATAATGAAAGTAACTATTTTGTCTAAAGTGATACTCGGTATCACTACTACGTGTTTTTTCAGTCGCCGCAAAAATTATCGCTGCGCTGTTGTCATCCAGACGTTCAAGCAGTGCTTTGCGGCGTCCAGCAAAAAACGTTTCATTTAGCATTAGTGAATCTTCTTATCGTCTTGAGACGTTTTAGGTTTAAAACCGAGCTCGCTGTAACACATCATCGCGGTCATACGAACATATTCGCTAATGTCTTCGAGCAGTTTAGCCGACTCTTCATTGTCTTCAATATCGCTATCGAGCTGACTGATTTGGCTAAGATCATTTAAGGCTTCTTTGATTTCTTTGTTGAGTTTCTTGCCTGACTCGTTGCCAATGGCAAAGCCAGCCATAAAGCTACCTGTCCATTGCGCGAGTGATTGTGCGAGATCACCAATGGAGCCATCTTCGTTAAGCAATAACTTAACTTGATATTCACCAGCAACAAATTCATTGGCGCTGGTATCAAACAAAGCTTGAAGCTGTTTTTTAAGATCGATAGGTTGAGCGATGCCATCATTCATCAAATCGTTAAACGCACCATACCAGCTACCATCTTCAAGATTAACGCCGCCACAGATTAAGCCGCAAACAATGCCGTGTGCTTCACTAGCACCAGCGCCGAGCTCGGCCATATTTAAACTACTATTTAATTGTTGCCACGTTATCTTGGTCATTTTAATCACACATATAAAAGAAGGTATTTCAGATATTCTAGCAGGTGTGCTTTACGCATAAAAATTATTAATTATTTTTTGTTGATAAATTCAGCAGTTAGACGCTAAAAGCCCATGAATGGGTAATTAAAAGACAAAAGAGGATTAACAAGTGAGGTTATTTCTCATATACTAAATCTAATTCCTGGGGTGTTCGTCAGTGTTCTGAGTTCCCGAGCCAATATACACACCCAGGGGGGGAATTCCTTTGCTTTTGCGCAGGCCCGGCATGTACCGGGAAGCCTACGGTGATAATTCCTCTCCGCCTTGAACCTTATGGTTCGAGGACCAAATGAATAACAGCGGCATCTTGGGAATACAATATCTTTTCAAAATTTCACCAAAGTCTTCAGCTCTCAGAGCAATCCACTTGAATAACAACGGCATCTTGGGAATACAATCTAGTTTTACATTTCAATATAGCTTCAGTTCTCGGAGCAGTCCACTTGAATAACAGCCGCATCTTGGGAATACAATATTTTTAAAAAATTTGACCAAAGTCTTCGGTTTTCAGAGCAGTCCACTTGAATAACAGCGGCATCTTGGGAATACAATCTAGTTTTACATTTCAAAGTTTTCGGCACGACCAATCGCTTATTTACTCTAAAAAACCAATCGCATCATAAACCAGTGTGCACAACATATTTTCATTTTCGTCATAAAGCATTTCTGCTTCATCGGCAAGCGACCGAAAAGCTTCTTCCTCTCCAACGGTATCTATACCTTCAAGCCAATGCCGTAATAATCGTTCATCGAGCATCATCATAATCGACATTTTTTGAAATGACGGATCATTTACAGACGATAGATATTCATCTCGCGTTAGTTGAATCCTTTTCAATCCAGCTTCATCATTGCTCACTTCAAATGCATGTTTTTGTATTGAAAGACCGACCGCATGACTGATATAGGTCGTTCCTCGGGTCTCTAATTGAACACCAAGTATCAGACAGGCTTCGCTGTCACGACTTGAACGAGATTCATCATTACACCATTTTGTAATGGAGCCATACCAAAGAGATTTACCACTTGCCCTACCAATCCCGTCAATGACGTTGAGGTTGAATTTTTCGTATTCACTACCTTGAAAAGCTTGTGCATATAATAAAATGGTTTGCGCATAGCGCTCACTAAACTGTGGAGCTTGTGCAAGCTCATTTAACGCCATTCTAACGTTACTGTCCTGCTCTCTTTTTACGTAAAGACTTGCTGCAGCAAACCATATGGCACCATTGTCGCTGTCTGCATCTATCGCACTATTCACAAGTTCAGGCGTACACCGTTTATCATCCACGGATAGGCAAGATGTCAGAATATTCAGGTTCACGATTGGATTGCTTGGGTATTTGCTTTCAAAATCCAATAACAGATCGAGGCGCGCGGTGACGTCATCGGTATCGGAGAATAACGCATATGACAACGCATCATCACGGTTATCCGTCGCTCCTAACGATTGAATGTAATTCTGGCTATTTTGAGCCCATTTCTCTTCAGCAAAAAGGTTATCGGGGATGCATTCGAATATGTCTATTTCTGGGGAGGCTTGATCTTGTTTGACCGTTTTTTTCTCAAGACCATCTTGTGCGGAAAATTTAGTCGTGGGCTCGTCGTTTTCTAGATGAATGTCAACTTGTTGATCGCCTACTACTGATGTTTCGACCTCATCATTTGACATTAATGTAAGCATCACAAGACAAATGATAGCGATGGTAATCAACCCAAAAGCTCTGTTTCCCATTTAAAGCGTCTTCCTTGAATGTATTTTCCTTCAATTTAGCTTAAAACAAGTGGCTTTACAGCATATTTTTAATGGCTTACCAAAATCGCCTATCATTCTATTCTAGCGACTATCATCGCTAACTGCTTCGCTGTTAGCAATCCAGAGTGCCCGTGACGCTTGCCTGCTTGGTCGATGAAATAACTACGGGGTAATTCTCCTTGCCAGCTTGGATCTATTTTATAGCGTAGCTGAGCGCCTTGGCGCGGCGCGTAAACCCAGCGCGGTGTATTACTCAGCGCAGGACTCGCATAAACTTCATTGATTTCGTCAATACGACTAGGATCATCATCGGTGGAAATAAAGCTAATCGCTAAGCTGGGTTGCTCGCGCAACATTTGAGATATCAGTTCAATCTCATCAAAACAGGCTGGACATTCTAATGACCACATCACCACCAATCGTGGCCCTTGGCTCATGACTTTTTCAACATTATCGAGCGTTAATTCATTCGTTGCCGCCATTGCAGGAATTGATAGCCCTAACGCAAATAATATCGCGCTAATATGATGTTTAGCAGTCATAGCTTTATCAACGCAAGCGGTTGGCCTTGAATGTGCCACTGTAAATAATTCCCGGTTGGGTGGCGCAAGATGTAGGGGTAATCGACACCCGACTTTGCACTTGCCAACGTGGTTGGCGCACTCCAACTATCACCATTTGTTGAATGCATTCCTTTGATTGAAAAGACCTGACCATCAAATTCTCGCCACACCATTTGCAGACGCTTGGTCGCAGAATCATTTAGCGCTAAAGATGGATGTTCTGGGTTCATCGCTTTGTTAGCAAAATGATTGGTGGTGCTCATGGTGCTTCCGTTGTCGTCGGTGTAGCCATAAAACAATCCACTGGCATCCGGCGCATTGTTAAACCAGCTCATGTGTATTCGGTTTTTTTGAGCGCCTGATACCTCACGCACAATCGCGGGGCCTTGGTGTGGGCAACCATTGACTTGCCAATTTTCAAAACTGACTCGCTTCATTGGGTTCGCTTGGGTTTTGTTTTTCATCGTTAATAAACCATGATCTCGATAATTGTCACCAAAGACATGACGCCACATCACCATCGGCAAATTTTTCTCGTCTAAATCCATCGCCAAGCGACAACAAACACAGGTACCTTTGGCAAGGTAGTTATTATCAAAAAACGTATTTTTCTGATTAAAATTAGCATGAGCCAAGTAAATTTCACTATGGCGCAGACGTTTTCCTTGCTTAGCGGCGGCTACTTTTTCACGGCCGTCTAGCCAAGCGATATAGACATCGCCAGCAGGCGTAACAACCATCTCGTTAAAGCTGTGGCCAGTTAACAAATTGTCATCATTGACTGTGACAGGCGAAGAAAAAACGTTAGTTTTCACATCATAATAACTAAAACGTACATTGGCAGTGAAGCGCTTACTCAGTGGCGTTACCCATGAGAGATAGATGTTTCCAGCATTATCATTTGCAATTTTAGGCCTGTTTTCACCGCGAGTCGACACCGATTCAGGCTGGGTGTTGACCAACATCGGCATGGAATAGTTTAGCGCTAAATCATCACTATAATTTAGATAAAGATGTTTCCCAACAACCCACGCTGACCAAATTCGGCCAGTTTTATCGACCACCGATGACACCGTTTTTGCGCACATCATGTTGCTGTGGACACAGCTCGTATCCGCCGTTTTATGCTCTTTTGTATGCCACGCATTGGCGCTGAAACTAGCCCAACATACTAATAATATGATTAATCTGATTAACATTGTCTACGTCCTGCCCCTAAAATCTATAGCTTAGTCCAGCATAAAATGTGCGCCCAGCTGCTGGAGAGTACTTCTGCTTACCATAGGATATTTCAGCCTGTTGGGCATAGTATTTGTCACTAATATTAATCAGCCGACCGTGTAAGCGTAATGTCGGCGACATTTGATAGTTAAACTTAATATTGGCGATGGTGTAGCCTGCATACTCCTTGCTGTTCTCATCATCCATGTAATAGTCACCGGTTGATTTAAGCTCTAAAATTCCGGTAAAATCCGCCGCGAACGATGGCGTATAAACAACGCGAGCGTTAGCTATATATTCAGGGGCTAGCTTTAGTTTATTTCCTGAATAGTCATGCTCACCGCTGCCACCAACATCCACCACATAATCATCATATTGATGCACTGATTTACTCAGGGCAAGTGATAGCTCAACTTCGTCATTTAATTGGCTGTTGATACTAAACTCAATGCCTTTGTGAATAACGCGTCCGGCGTTACGTTGATAGGCCAAACCGTCGTCGGTATAAGCACGAACCAGCGCGTCGTCTAAATCCATATAATAGAGTGAGGCCTGTGCGTTAAAGGCGTCGTGATTTATTTTGTAGCCAAACTCATACGTATTGGATGTTTCAACGTCCAACCCGCCAATGAGACTATCCGTGCTGCCCGAGCTAATGTGATAAAGCGTACCCGCAGTAGGGATGCGAAAGCTATTGGCAAACCGAGCGTAAACAGAACTGTGACCATTTAACAGATAATTCAGCGAGACTTTCGGGCTGAAATGCTTAAACGTATCACTGCGATCGCTTAATCGACGCTTGCCGTAGCCATCATCGTCGAGCGGCGCAAGATTGTTATTAAACTCATACTCATTGTGATCATAGCGGCCGCCGACGGCTAACGATAGCTGATCGGTGAGGCGATGTTGATATTGAACATACGGTGAAACACCAACGTAAGTCGTGGTGTCATCATAATATTGATGCCCTTGAACAAACGTATTTCCGCCCCAGCCAGTCGTGGTAATAGTTTGTGGTTGGTACGACAAACTATCCCCCGTTGAATGTTCGAGATCTAGTCCAATAATCAACTCGCCATTGTCCGACGGCTCGTAGGACAAATAAGACAGCAAGCCAAGCGTGCGTACCTTACTCTCTTGCTTAGGCATATTCGCATTCCACGTCGCAGTATAATCGTTGGTGCGCTGGCGTAAATACGGTATTAAACTAAGGCGAATATTGTCATCTGTCACGTTTCCCCACGTACTGCTCAAGCGATAGTAGCGGCTCTTGCGCAATGGATCGGACGCTAGTACCTCATCCGACAGTCCAGAAGATTGTGGATTATTATTGAAGTCATCCACCAGCAAGCTAGACGCCATTTCTTGCGCTAAGTCCGAGGCAACAAAACTGGTGATTAGCGATTCATTACCCGCTTGATATCGGTGTTTAATATGAATTTCGCCACGCTGTGAAGCGGTATGATCGCGATAACCATCATTGCTTTGCAACGAACCAGAGATTGCAATCCCTTGGTTTTTGCTAATTGCGTTAGAATAATAACCTTTGCTTTTAACATAACCGCGCTCACCGAGCGTCAAATCGAGTTGACCGCTTTGTTCCATCGTGACGTCTTCGCTCAAGGTATTAATCGTGGCTGCAATCGCGCCAGAGCCATGAAGTGATGTACCTGCTCCTTTAATCACTTCGATGCGTTTGATGGTGGAATTAAAACTACTCCACCACAACGCATTGTGGTTAAAAAACGCCGCCGACTGCAACGGAATATTATCTTGTAAATAGAGGTAGTAACCAGAATAATTTATCGGCATCCTAATAGCGGCATTGTGACCGTGCGCCCCTTGTAACTGATTAAGCAACACCCCCGATATCGAATTGAGTGATTCGGCAATATGCTGACCATTGTCTTGATCCAGTGTCGACGTACCGACAAATTCAACCGCTATTGCTTGTTCAATATCTTTTTTGGCGATGCGACTCGCCGAGATGGTAATACGCTCTACTTCTTGGGCACTCTTTTCTGTCGATTGTTCGGCGATGGCAAAAGATGAAACTAGCGCAGCAGAAATAGCCAACGCAATCAGTGATACTCGATACATGATAAATAAACATTCCAGAATTAACGATGTACCGATTTTATCTGGTTCTACCGTTAGTTAGAATGTGACAAATTGTCGCAGATCGAACTTTACAAAACCTAGCCTAATAGTTGATACCAAAAAATTGAATTTGGGAAATGAGTGAGCTGATAGAGCGAAGGGAGGATAGAATTATTACGCAACAGCTCTCACTATTTTTTTACGGAGTTTCCCCTGATTAACTAATTACTTTAACGTAATGACCTGCCTGCTTCGAAAAGCGTGCCCAGTAGTGTGTTCCACCACATGATTCCATGGCCACCAAAGACTGTTTTTCCTTTATTAAAAACTCTTTAAGTTTTTTTCTCGTCATGGTTTTGTTAAAAATAACGTTTCCATGCTTATCAGTCTTACAAACCTGAAATATATTCTTTGCTAAATCAATCGCTATTACATTAGAATCAAACATGTATGGACTCCTTAGATAAAAGTTTTGTCGCTTATTACGCTACTCCGAAGGGAGGGGGAGTCCATACATCTATTGAACGTTGTACAGCGTTATCCCTCTTGTGACTCTATGGGTATTGCAGGGACTTGAGCGATTCAGAAGACAACGCCAAAAATAACTAGGCCACACCCTCATGCCTTGCACAGAACACTTCAAGTTGAACAAAATTCAACAAACCCTAGATAGCTAACCCTTTCCCACTGTATTTTTAGAGCTAGAGCTAGAACTAGGACTTAAACTAGTGCTAGCCCTAGAACCATAAATAGTAAATACGCCAATAAATTGACGAACTCCATATCTTTACTACAGTTAACCATTGGTAATGCCATGTATTGCAGTCTTTAAGTAGACCTTTAGTTAGTGTTTTAAGTCTATTTTGATAAGACCTTACTTGTTACCACTATTTGTAGATAATAAAAAAGAGAGATAGTTATGTTTAAAAACAATAAAATTACAAGTGCGATACGCTTAGCGCTAATTGCAGGTGCTGCTACAACCGCATTTTCAATGCCAAATGCTTTCGCTGCAGAAAAAGAAGCTAAAGAGGTCGAACGAATCTCTGTAACAGGTTCACGTATCAAACGTTTAGACACCGAAGGTGCTAATCCAGTACAAATAATTTCTCGTCAAGATATGGTAAATACAGGTATTAATAATATTGGCGATTTATTACAGGAAATTCCTTCCGTCGCCGGTGCCGGTACGAATCAATCAATAAACAATGGTGGTTCAGGTGCTATCAGAGTCTCACTACGTGGCCTGAATGCATCACGTACACTAGTGTTGCTCAATGGCCGTCGTGTCGTTGCTTCTGGTACGGGCGCCAACAGTTCGGTTGATTTGAGTACGATTCCAACATCAATTATCAAGCGCGTCGAAGTGTTAAAAGATGGCGCTTCTGCTATATACGGCTCAGATGCAATCGGTGGTGTAGTTAACATTATCACCCGTGATGATTTTCAGGGATTTGAATTTAATGCGTCCCGCGATCAATCAACAACAAATGGTGATGGTGCCTCTACCGACTTAGACTTTATAACCGGAATCTCGTCAGACAAAGGTAACGTTGTTGTTGCAGCGTACTTTTCGCGTCAAGAAGCACAATGGTCAGGTGACCGCGACTGGTCAGCTTTTGAGTACGATCTAGACCCTGATACCTTAGAATTAGAGAAAGGCGGTTCCTCTGCTCCACCATGGGGCCGTTATAATGGCATTAATACTGGCGATGGTGAATGTGGCTCATTCACTCATGGCGCAGGAAGCGGACCTGGCCAATCAGACCCAACAGACTTTTCAAATGAAACCGGTTATGACTGCTGGAACTGGGACAAGGACACCTATAACTACGCACCTGCAAACTATCATTTGTTACCAGTTGAGCGCTATGGAGTTACAGTTCAGGGGAATTACGATGTGAACGATACGCTCAAGTTCTTTATGGAAGCGTCATATTCTCATCGTAGTGCAAGTACTAAATTGGCACCGGAGCCTCTAGCACCATTAGTATTTTCTGGCTATGAAGGAGCACCGTATTCTGCCGATAATTACTACAATCAACAATTTGGCCCTAAAAATCTCGCAGGTGAAACAGTTCAGATTGATGACTGGCGCCGACGTGTAGTGGAAACGGGTGGTCGCTCAGACAATTTCACTCTAAATACGCTACGTATAGCAACCGGTTTTACTGGAGAAATCACTGATGAGTGGGGTTATGAGGTATCATATGTGTACGGTAAAAATGAAACAAGTAATCGTACTGGCGGAAATTTCAACCTCGACAAAGTAGCACTAGCAGTTGGCCCATCATTCATGGATGATGATGGCAACATCGTTTGTGGTACAGCTGATGCAGAAATTGATGGTTGTGTATCATTAAATACTTTTGGCTTGCCAGGCTCTGACACTGAAATTAGCCAAGAGATGTTAAGCTATGTCACCTTTGAAGGACATGATGTTGGCGAGAATGAACAGCAAATAGTATCTCTTGCAGTGTTTGGTGATGCCTTCGAGATGCCAGCAGGTATAGTTGGTGTAGCATTTGGTTTTGAGCATCGTGAAGAAAAAGGCGCCGACTATCCCGATGCACTAGTGGCCTTAGGCATCACGACTGGTAGTTCACGATTATCAACAGAAGGGAATTATTCTGTCGATGAGGCATATTTTGAAGCAGCAATTCCATTGCTCGTCGATGCCCCAATGGCTGAGAGCCTCGATCTAGATATCGCTATCCGTTATTCCGACTATGATACATTTGGTACAACGACGAATCACAAATTTGGTATAAAATGGCAACCAGTTGAAGGGTTAATGCTCCGCGGAACGCTCTCTTCTGCATTCCGAGCACCTTCTACCTCTGATTTATTTGGCGGCGCTGGGATCACTTACCCAACGGTATCGGACCCATGTGCCACTAATGCTACTTCTTTCTGTATTGCCGACGGCGTACCAGCAGGTGGCTATGAGGCACTAGGCGATCAGCTTCGTCAAACTTACGGCGGGAATATAGATATTGAACCTGAAGAAGCTGACATTTTCACGCTGGGCCTTGTATATAGCCCAGAGTTTATTGAAGGGCTATCTTTCACGCTTGATTACTGGGATATTGAATTAACCAATGCAATTTCTTCAATAGGCCCAAATGTGATCCTACAAGGCTGTGCCAAAGAAGGAAACTATTGTGATAAAATCGAACGCTGGGAAGACGGTAACGTTAAGCTGATTGATGACAGAACCACTAATGTTGGTGGCGTCGATTCATCGGGTTACGACTTTAATGTTCATTATACAACAGAAAGTGAATGGGGTGATATAAGTGTAAATTGGGATTCTACATTCTATGATACTTATGATAAAACACTTGCTGATGGTACTGTTCAAGAGCATGCCGGTTCGTATTTGAAAGATGGTGATGGTAACTTCCCTGAATGGAAACACACTCTAAATGTTTCGTTAAGTCAAGATGATTGGTCTGCAGTCTGGTCAGTTAGATACATCGATGAAGTTCAAGAAGAATGGACAGTTTGGTGGAGCAGTACTGTAGGTGAGCGCACAATAGACTCACAAACGATTCACAGTGCTCGTTTCACTTATGACGTATTAGATAATATGTCATTGTCTGTTGGTATTGATAACGTATTTGATCAAGATCCACCGTTCGCTGCGAGTGGTTTTAACGACAATACAGACCCACGTACCTACGCTACTAATGGTCGCCATGCTAACGTATCGGTCAGTGTAAAGTTCTAATCTAAATTACACATAGTAAACACTAAAGCCAATACTCTTCGTATTGGCTTTTTATTTTTAATCAAACTGTTATCACGACGATATTAATCGTTAATTAACTTTCGCTTTTATTAATTAGCTATGATATTCCGCCTTGATGGTTGTAATTATTGATTGTTCGGCGATGGTAAAAGAAGAAACTAGCGCAGCAGAAATAGCCAACGCAATCAGTGATACTCGATACATGATAAATAAACATTCCAGAATTAACGATGTACCGATTTTATCTGGTTCTACCGTTAGTTAGAATGTGACAAATTGTCGCAGGCAAACGATACGAACCTTAGCTAAATAACCATTGTCACTTTTATTCACCTTATATTAGCAAAATGAGATATAGTGGTGAACATCTTAAAATAGAGGCTTCCTATGACCGACTTCACTCCCATTCCAGCACTGTTAGGCGGCGCATTATTAGGAGCCGCCGCCCTAATATTACTCAAATTCAATGGTCGAATAGCTGGTATCTCTGGCATCGTAAAAAATATTTTTAAATCAAATAACGACAACGGCTGGCGTTATTGTTTTATAGCAGGGATTATCCTCTCTCCACTCTTCCTGAAAATAAATGACCATGAAAATGAAATCACACTAGGCGCAAGCTGGACCGTTATTATCATTGCTGGCTTGCTCGTCGGATTAGGCAGTGCGTTGGGCTCTGGCTGCACCAGCGGCCATGGCATCTGCGGGTTGGGACGCCTGTCGAAACGCTCAATTATCGCGACGTTAACCTTTATGAGCACAGCTGTGCTGACGGTATTTGTAATGGGATTTAGGGGTTAACTGATGAAACTATTTACCGCATTAATGGCAGGACTACTCTTTGGCCTAGGCCTGAATATTTCACAAATGACCAATCCACAAAAAGTGCTCAATTTTTTGGATGTTAGTGGCAACTGGGATCCAAGCCTGGCGCTTGTTATGGCATCAGCCTTAACCGTTTTTGGCCTTGGTTATCGCTTGCTCATCACGCCGAGCACTGCACCAGTATTAGATGACAAGTATTGCTTACCAGAGGTCAAGACCATTGATAAACAGCTAATCATTGGCGCGAGCATCTTTGGCGTTGGCTGGGGGTTAGCGGGTATTTGTCCGGGCCCGGCACTGGCAAATATCGTAAATGGTGACCCTAAGATATTTGGCTTTATCGTGGCGATGTTAATGGGCATGGCTAGTTCGGCTCCATTGGATAAGCTATTATTAAAGTGATAACGATTTCCGATGTAAGATTTTATACTACGCTAAAATCTTACACTGACTTATTTCAACTAAAGTAACTTAGTAGGCGTAAACCTAACAGAAAATAAGTTTTGCCCCACACCATTTATCCTCTAAAATAGCCCTATAACTCAACCTTGCTAATTGATATGGCCATCCAAGACTTGCGAGAACACATGCGTCACCAACGCCAGCAGCTTAGTGTAAAAACACAAGCTGCTGCGGCTAGTGATCTCGCGATGCAACTAATGGCGCAGCTCGCGGATGATGTAAAGCATGTCGCATTGTATTTAGCCAATGATGGTGAAGTGTGTCCAAGTCAGTTTATAGAGCAGCTGTGGCAGCGAGACATTGCGGTGTATTTACCGGTGTTACATCCGTTTAGTAAAGGTAATCTGATATTTCTTCGATATCAATCAGACACTAAAATGGTTATCAACAAATACGGCATTAGCGAACCGGCACTCGATGTTCGATTAGTGTGTCCAGTCGATAAGCTCGATGTGATTTACACGCCCTTGGTGGCATTTGATCATTTTGGTAACCGCATGGGAATGGGCGGTGGTTATTACGATCGCACACTGGCTCAACATCGCCATCTATCGACTATTGGACTAGCGCATGATTGCCAACAAGTGGCTAAACTCGATGTACAACCGTGGGATATGCCGCTAGATTACATCATCACCCCAAGCCAACAGATTAAGGCGCAATAAATAGTATGAGCGACAGTAATATCAATAAAGAATGCGTTGTTTTACTCCATGGCTGGGGCCGCAGCGATAAATCGATGCTGGTGATTAGCTTAGCCCTGCAACACGTGGGCTATGAAGTGGTTAATATCAATTATCCCTCTAATGATAAGAATATTAGTGAGCTGAGTGAGTTAGCCGTTGGTGATGGTATCGCGCAATGTGAAGCGTTGGGGGCCACTAAGATTCATTTTGTTGCTTATTCACTCGGTGGGATTTTGGTCCGTCATTATTTTAAGGATCGAAGCCTCGATAAGCTTGGCCGCGTGGTGATGTTAGGCACACCGAACAAAGGCACAGAAATTATTGACCACTACCGCAAGTTATATTTATTTCGTCAGTTAGCCGGTCCTGCTGGATTGGCACTTGGCACGAGCAGCGCCGATATTCCGAACACGCTTGGCGGTGTCACCTTTGAATTAGGCGTTATCGCAGGCTCTAAAAGCATTAACCCATTTTTATCATTGCTACTACCCGGCGATGATGATGGTAAAGTGAGCGTCGACTCAACCAAGGTTGAGGGCATGAAAGATTTTATCATGCTGCCAACCACCCACCCGACCATGATCATGAGCCCGCGGGTGATTAAACAAGTATTATATTTTCTAGAAAATGGCAGTTTTGTCGCAAAGGAAGTCGTGTGAATCTCCCCCCTATTGACCAAGTATTACCCGACATTGAACACACCTTAGCAACCAGCGACCAAGTCATCTTACAAGCGCCTCCGGGCGCTGGTAAATCCACCTATTTACCGTTAAAGCTGCTATCTCATCCAAGCTTTGCCAATAAAAAAATATTGATGCTAGAACCACGCCGCTTAGCCGCCCGTAATATTGCGACCTTCATCGCCAAACAGCTTGGCGAACCTGTTGGCCAGCAAGTTGGTTATCGGGTCAAAGGCGAACATAAGGTTAGTAAAGAAACCCGCTTAGAGATTATCACCGAGGGCATTCTAACTCGGATGTTACAACAAGATCCTGAGCTAGAAGACGTTAGCTTGGTTATTTTTGATGAATATCACGAGCGCTCGATCCATGCCGATACCGCGCTAGCGTTTTGCTTGGAAATTCAAGATGCACTGCGTGACGATTTAACCTTGCTTATCATGTCTGCAACCCTAGACAGCGAACAGCTTGGCGCGATGTTACCAAGCGCTAAAACTATCACCTCGCAAGGGCGCTGCTTTCCGGTCGAAACCTTTTATCACCCGCGTAATAATAAAGCGCCACTGCCGCCGCAAGTCTGTACCTTAGTTCGCCAAGCCGTTGAACAATATAATGGCAACATTCTGGTATTTTTACCGGGCTCCAGTGAAATAAACAAAGTTGCCAATGCGCTAACGAACTTACCCGAAAACGTCGATGTCTACCCGCTCTATGGGCAACTCAAACAAGCAGCGCAAGATAACGCGATTGCGACCACCGCTGCTGGAAAACGAAAGATAGTACTCGCGACTAACATCGCAGAGACCTCACTCACCATTGAGGGCATCTCATTGGTGATTGATTCGGGGCTAGTCAATAAGGCAAGTTTTAATCGTAATAATGGCGTCACTAAATTAAGCAAAGAACAAATTAGCCAAGCGTCATCAATCCAGCGCGAGGGTCGTGCCGGTCGCCTACAAGCGGGACATTGCTGGCGCATGTGGCCAAGCGAACAACAGTCACGCTTGGCTAAATATGACATTCCAGAGATTGAACAAAGTGACTTGCTATCGCTCGCACTAGAGCTGGCGAAATGGGGCGTGCATGATGTTAATCAACTGTCATGGTTAAATCCGCCACCTGTGCATAATCTACAACAAGCACGCGACCTGTTGCTTGAATTTGGCGCTATCGATGACAACTTTCAACTGACTAAACACGGTGAAGCGATTTATCAATTTGGCTCATCACCGCGCCTTGCGCACATGATGTTGTGGGCCAAATCACGAGAATATAGTGCGACATCAGCATTAGTCGCTGCAATGTTAGAGCAAACTAATGCCTTAAATAGTGAACTCGATATTGAGCAGCAATGTAACTATCTGCTCCATGGTAGTCACCTGAGTAAACCCCAGCAACAGCTGGTCACCCAAGCGAACAAATACGCACGCCAGCTTGCCACCAGCCTTAAGGACTGTGACAGCAGTCAGTGCGGCTTATTACTGGCCCAAGCCTATCCCGATCGCATCGCCAAACGCCGAGCTAATAGCGACAAATATCAATTGGCCAATGGTTATGGCACCAGCCTGCCTGAACATGCGCATTTCCCTCATGATTACATTGTGGTGGCGGATTTGATGAGTTTCTCATTTAGCCAAAATGAAGCGCGAATATTTCTTGCCGCCAGTCTCGACATTGATGAATTAGAACAACAAAGCCCTGAACACTTTAATCAGCACCAGCTATTAGAATGGGATGATAGAAGCGACAGAATCATCGCCCTCGCCCAATTAAAAGTCGGCAAGTTAGTGATTAAAGAAAGTCATCTCACCAAGCTAGATCAATCAGCACTGGACCAAGCGCTTATCGCTGGTATTCGCGCTAAGGGTTTGAGCTATCTAGATTTTAGTAAGAGCGATACGCAGCTATTACAGCGCCTTCGTTTTGCGCACCAAAGCGACAGCGAGGCATGGCCAGATTATAGCCAGCAAACCTTACTTGATGAATTAGAAGATTGGCTGTTGCCGTATTTTAATGGCGCCAAAAAACTTAACACCCTCAAACAAGTTAATTTAACCGATGCACTGCTCGCCAGACTCGATTACCCATTGCAACAGCAGCTCAACCAGCAATATCCTACCCATTTAAAAGTGGCTAGCGGCTCAAACATCCGACTCGATTATAGCGACGGTGAACAGGTAAAATTAAGCGTTCGTATTCAAGAACTCTTTGGCACGATGGTAAACCCAAGTGTCGGCCGCGCTAAGATCCCAGTGCTAATCGAAATGCTCTCCCCCGCCCAACGTCCAATTCAGTTAACCAAAGATTTAGTCAATTTTTGGCACGGCAGTTACGGCGAGGTTAAAAAAGATATGAAAGGCCAATACCCACGTCACTATTGGCCCGATGACCCAAGCATCGCTATGCCAACCACCAAGACCAAGAAGAAAATGGGGCTGTAGCGCTACAGCTTACTTGTTCCCTCTGTTTTCTTTAATAGCCGAACATGAATGCTATCTCTGGCGATATCAATGATTGGATTAAACTTAATATTCTGTTGTAAATTAACCCAATTTAAATAGCGCTGATTTAACTTTCTAAATTTTAACGTCGCTTGTATATTGATCGGAGATACAGCCCAGTCTGGAATATTAAGGTTATATTCTACAGTGTCAGTTTCCCCTGCGGGAATAATATTTATATAACTTCGACCAACCATATTAAATAAATCGTGACGCCACACTTCTTGACCGTGACGGTCGATAGCAACCTCTTTATACACGGTTGCGGTATTTTCTATATGCCCATTTTTGCTTAAGTGACCGCTTGATTTTATTAATTTCTGATTTCCATCGTAAACTTTTAGTTCAATCCATGCTTCATTTAAATCAATCGTTCCTCCAGGAAAATTATGACCAACGCCATAATTGCTAACTAGCAACATAATTTTGTTTTGTGAACCCCGATAAAGCGCAACTGGAAATTTATTTCGTGCTCGTAGGTTAGGCGACAGATACAAATCACTTTGTATTGAGGAATGATTTTGAGGAGGATCTATCGTAATACTAATTTTATCTTGTTGCAGATTGTTTTTTGTTAGCTCAACTAATTTTGTATGACCAAAATGCTTGGCTAACATGGCATTTGCACCGACAAAGAAATGTGACTTTATTTTACCATCTGAGTCTGCTGCTATATCAGTGCCTGCCATCATTGGCATATGGCAATCCTGACAAGACTTACTTTTTTCGTGTGAGAACCTTGAGTCTTTGGGTGTATTAAATTTACTTTGCGACCATGCAGCAAGCTCATCTTGCATCTTTACCCACCCCCAATTATTCATCGACTTGTCCATAAACTGGGTATGGCATGCACCACAGTATTGTGAGGTTTTCTGAATTTCAGGTAACAACTCCTGAGTATGACGTGTAGGTTTTAATTTTATGACTTGTTGTCGTAAATAAATGAATGGCCACTGTTTTGCATTTTCAAATAAATATGCAGTCCGAGGCTTAAAATTATAACTTGCGACCCCCTCTTCACTCGTTAGTCGATTAATACCGTGACAAGACATACAACTAATGCCTTCATTATTAGCCACCGTGTTTTTGACTCCACCATGATCCCCCCCTTTAGTTAGCTTGCCAGTTAAAAGCGCAATAGGAGCATGACACCCTTCACAATAGCGTGTTGCAGATATCCCCCTCTTACTTGTTAATAGATTAACATTTCTTACATAAGTAGGATCATTAGCAGCGTGCCGATGAGCAGACATAAGCCATTGTTCCCCAATAGTTTGATGGCAAGATATACATTTCTCAGAACCAGAAATACTATGTTCATCGATAAATGACGCGCTCTCGGTTGTCGTTAGACTAGGCTTAAACGGATCCTTCCCATAAGAATATTCATAATTATTGTGCAATTCTAAAGGCTCTATTGGATTGATTAGCATCCTGTTAGCGATCACAATAACAAATACAAAGCAGAAACTGCCAACCAAGGATAATGATACATACTTCATTATTCTTGCAGAAATAGTAGAAAATTTGACAGGCGATATGTTTAGCCTACGTTTGGGAAATGTTAGATAGTGGTGTGCTAAGTGGACTATAAAACTAACCAAAAAAGCAACAGCTAACCACTGGTGAAATACAAACAACCAACTCAACCGCTTTACAACGCCGTAATACCCCAGTATCGCGCCACTAATCAATAAAGCACAGAAAAGTAGTGCAACTAAAGAACCTATCGCAATAGCAATGAAACGTCTAAAACCGATCGTTCGTTTAAAGTGTTTTAGACAATATATTACAAATATTGCACCAGTTCCTACACCTGAATATAAGTGTAACAATGCAAACGCTTGTACTATTTCAGGAATTTTTACGATAACGAGCCACGTACTAAACCCTGTGAATAGAAGTATTAGAAACAACCCGACAAACCAATGTAACAAATTTATTTCTTTGGCAAGTTGATTGTTTATTTGCATTAAATTAATTGGCCTTTGAATAACTAGCAATAATATGAATGAATCACCAAAGTATAGACTAAACTTTTTCCAGCGCTTTAATTAGGGAAGGGCTAAGATACTTTTTATAGTGAATTGGATTAACGACCGCCGAATTAATTATTAAGAGGGGAGAGGACAACTCTTTGATATCAAACATTAGCTTAAGCTCCTGAGACAACTTCCCTTGTTTGCTTTTTATACATTTATTTTCTTCACAGTTTGCACTTACTGTGTACCAGTTATAACGTAGGTCCTTTTTTAATACGTCTTCAATAAAATTTTCCGATTGAACCCAAGGAATGAAAAGCAAAGCATTAGCTAGCCCTTTGTGCCCTACTTGGTTAACTTTCAGCGCTTTATATCTTGGCCAGTTTAACTGCACTGAGGAAATATTATTATTAATCTCCTGTCGAAATCGGGTCAATGAGCTCAAGTAAACCTTTTGTCCGCCAAAGTAATACGATGGGACTGATTGAGGATTGTAATTTTCGACAACATTAAAGTTAAGTTGGCGCTTGAACTTTCGTTGTTCTGCAGCTTCCGGCGTGGCATCACAACTAATCTTTCTTCGGTTAACAACCGAAGAAATGACTTGTGATCCAACTGGATTATTACATTCAAAAATACTATCAACTTTCGCCGAACTAGCTTTCCCTAGAATCGGAGACCAAAACATAAAGACATTATAATCTTTATATTTTTGCATGTTATTTAACGCTTTAATGCAAAACCCGCAATGAGGGTCTTTAAAAACGATAATATTAGGTGCATGAGGCTTCCATTCATCAACCAAAAAGTCTTGGTACTTTTCCCAAGTAGGAATAATCAAGGTGTTTCCCTGAGTGTTATAGGTAGCCATGATAATAAATAAAGCAACTAAATATTTCATAAATCATCATGCTTTAACTTCGTAAGCAAGGCTCTTTGGTGAGCCAAACGAATTATCTCAAGTTCTGAGGCAATACGCTCCTTAGAAACAGGATCATCGAGCACCAAATTATATTGAATAACTTTCTCTTTTATCTCTAATTCTGTTGTCTTGAATACTTCGCGAGCCGTTGCAATATCCATTGCGTCAGAGCCCGTAACAACTCGAACTGCATGCTGATTTCTCTGGTCAAAATCAGGCAATACCTTACTAACATTTCTAGCACTTCGTTGGCTGTCTTCGCCAAGCTCCATATTTACATTATCAAATTCAGCATTATTGTCTTCACGTTGATAGGTATAAAAAGCAATACTGGCTATCAATATACAAACAACAATGACACTCGGTTTTAAATACCTATCCATTAAAAATCCTTTTCAATTAATTATAACGTTAATGTTGTAAAATATTTGCTCGTGCAACATCTCGAATTGCCCACCCTATCTCGCACATATCTCAAATAGACAGTTACTCTAGTATTCTCCGGAAATGGATTAACAGATGTAAACGTCACTATTCGGCCGTCAACAGAGAATTCACCGTCATAATAGGTACTACCATTGTATATGCGAATAGCAGAGCTAGAATTATTAAATGTGATTGCCGATGCATCAATTATGTCATCAAACTCTAATGTTATTATTGAGTTAAGCGCTACATCTATCGCATTATGCTCGGGGCTAATAGTAATGAGTCTAGGAGCTGTTGTATCCACACTTCCAGCAATATCGGTGGTAAAGCTCATCACCTCTTGCGTTACACTATTACCTGCTACATCACATAGCCCCGTTACACTTAACGTATATTGCGTGCCTGCTGCTAAGTGTTCACTTGGTGTAAAGCTCACCTCTGTGCGATTACTACTTAGCCCTATGACTCCCGCAACGTCAGTGGAACCATCTGACAACGTGACCGTCGCACCATTGACACAATGCACCGCCAATTCACTATCAAAAATCAAGCGTATCGGCGCGTTTACTGGCACGCTGCTAGCACCATCTTGAAGATTACTATTGATAACAGCTGGCGCGCTATCATCTTCACTTTCGCCAGCAGTGAAGTCAGTATAATTGTTCGTGCCAATATAATTTCCCGCTAAGTCACGCAAGTAAGGGCTATAACCACTGTAAATTCGGTATTTATGCAGCGACTCAAGCGCCTCCTCTGGCGTCATTGTGATGCGGCGACCGTCATCACTTAAGCTAAGCACACCAGTGACATAACGCGACTCAGTCAAGTTATACAACCTAAATGAACTCGAGTTTAATGTCACAGGGTCAATGCGCTCGCTAAAATCACTGATGATAACTGCATTTAACGGCACATCTACCGCCCCGCTGCGTGGGCTGTAACTTAGACGACTGCCAGTGTGCACGTCGATACCTGACTGTGTGACAAAATTAATGCTGACATCATCCGTTTGCACATTGCCTGCCGCATCGGTTAAGCCTTCTATTGTTAATACGGTTGCCGAACTAGCAGGTAATAACGTTAATGGTACTAAGGTTAATATCGTTTTAGATGAATCTAGCGTGACATTAACGGCCTGAGATTCACCATTAACCTTAATGGTAATACCATCTAGCGCTAAATGGCTCACAGCCTCGCTTGTCATCACACGTAATCTTGCATTCACAGGCACATTGGCTAGCCCTTCACTAATTGAAACCTTAGCGACATTCGGCGCAACATCATCCGATTCTAAGCTCGTTGTAAAGTAGAACGAGTTACTTGAGTTAGTATTACCACTAATATCGGTTACCCCCCCCAAATAAGCATAGTATTGACGCCCAGCGAGTAACTCTTCATCAGGTAGCCATGAGATGGTTTGAGCATCTTGTGATAAACCAACTTGCCCTGCAATAAGCTCCCAGCCATTACTGACACCGTACACATATACCGTTCCACTATGCACACTCAATGGATTAAGTGCTTCATTAACTTGCCACGTCACACTGCTATTGGTCGCAACCTCTTGGTTATAACCCGGTGTATAAGCCGTAACGTTTGGCGCACTAATATCTGGCGTGCTCCCTGTAGTAAACACTTCACTATGCTCAACAACTTCATTACCTGATAAATCTTCTATATTAGCTATCGTTTCGGTATACTCAGTTTGCTCAGCCAATGGTGAATAACGTTGATAAAGGACTTCTTTATTACCAGCAGCAAATGACACGCTCATCAATTGCGTACTTGGGAAGCTTAGCGTATTAATCGCCTCATCAAATCGCACATGATAGCGTGGATTTAATGGAACATTGTCCATGCCCGTTTTTGGCGACATCGCAGTAACCATAGGCCGTAGTGAGTCTTCAGTCGCCTCTGCACCGGTGGTAAAACTAAACGAACGACTGTAATATTGCCTATCACCATCAGTATCATAAATATTGCCCGATAGGCTCACGTAATAGTACGTATCGGTATCCAATAACTCTGCAGGTGTAATTGTGACCGTTTGCTGGTCATCATTAAGCGAAATCGTTGTCGATAATACCTCACCACCATCTTTGCGCAGCACTATCAAACTATCATTGATATAATCACCGTCCATCAATTGATTGTATTTAAACTCAATTGTTGGATTTAAACTCACCAGCGTTGCGCCATTATTCGGCTGATAACTACCGGGTGCTGGCCGCGTTCCCGCAGTCGCAGACTCAGCAACCGTTCTAAAATATCCTTGGTAATTATTCAGCGCATTGCCAGAATCATCTCGCGCATTACTATCAAGGTAAACATGCACTAACGCATTTTTAACAAACGCTCTGTCAGGGGTAAACTCCAGTATTTGGCCTGAAGCGGATAGCTCAAGCGTACCATTAACTAGCACACCATTTTCTGCGACATGGAAAGCATCGGTCAACGTGCCTTCGCTCATCGCCTCCGTCATATAAAGTACAATTGAGTTATCAACTGGAACGTTGGTTGCACCATTACCTGGGTAGGCTCGACTTACGCTAGGGCGGCTGTTATCAGTATCTACCACAGCGGTGGTAAACAGACTGACATAATCATTTAAGCGATTATTACTTAAATCTTTAATATCATTGGTCGCTATCACGGATATGGCTTGACCAGCTGGCCATGTGCCACGCAAGGTCACTGTCTGACCATCTCCAGAGCGATAGACTGATGGCGTGATAAAGCTACCATTACTGTAGAGTTTAAAGTTGGTGTTGTTAAGCGTACTCGCATTGAGTGACTCGCTAAAGGTTAAGACAATAGGTGTGTTAACGCCAATATCCATCGCACCACCGATAGGACTTATCATGGAAACAACTGGTAATTCGGTGTCATAAACCGCTTCAGTGGTAAACTCATAATTCCCATAATAACTGCTATTACCAACGACATCCTGCACATAATACAACCTAATATTAATTGTCGTGTTCCCCGGCAATGGCTGTGCAGGAGTGAATGTCACCACATTACCATTAAAACTAAAATCGCCAGCGATATAGCCACTTTGTCCTGTCGCATAAATTCGTAGCTGGTCTGGTGTATTAAGTAAACTCACCGGCTCATCAAATGTCATCACAATGTCACTACTGACTGGCACATCAACGCTACGATGGCTCGGTGTAATTAACTCCAAACGAGGAGCTGCTGTATCCACACTTCCAGCAATATCGGTGGTAAAGCTCATCACCTCTTGCGTTACACTATTACCTGCTACATCACATAGCCCCGTTACACTTAACGTATATTGCGTGCCTGCTGCTAAGTGTTCACTT
>Ga0209395_1001968_pt1 | contig 27805 bp, 27 predicted proteins | sample GOMGulsemesocosm_3_FD_184635 | JGI IMG/M metagenome (GOLD analysis project Ga0209395, IMG submission 184635) | Methane-oxidizing microbial communities from mesocosms in the Gulf of Mexico - GOM9D Gulf of Mexico (SPAdes) (version 2) | ecosystem: Environmental > Aquatic > Marine > Cold seeps... | reverse complement strand
CACTTTTTGAAGATGGTTTGGTCAATAGCAGCAACAAATCAGCACAGCCAAATTTGCCAAAAACCTTGTTAGAGAAAATTACCCATCAGTGGCCTGAAGATATTGCCAACCAAAGAACACAACGCGCTATTAATTTTATCTCTCACTTTATTCCGGTATTTAAAGAAGCTGATATTGGTGGAAAGCCACTCTTTGGCGCCCAACAAATCCCTGGGCAAGATCCCGAACTACGAGCCACTGATGTCGATTTTTCCTTACCCAATTATGCACGCAGTGAAATAGTTAAAGCGTCATCAGCAATAGATGCCGCCAAGCTTATTTTGAATAATATTAAGCAATCGTTCGATATACAATCCAATCAAATTAAATCACTTGAGACAATCAATATTGATCTTATTGAAAATGATATTTCCTCTAAATCCCAAGCGCTTGCACAACAACGTAATTACCCTGTCTCATTAGCAAAACGTTCTATCTGCACTTTAGAATAAAGCTGTAGCACAATCGATATTGATATAAATTGGCGAACTAAAATTTACCGTCTATACTTTTTATTCCTTATATAGGCAAGCAGCTAAAAAGGTAAGATATAACCACCAGTGCTTGATTCTTCTACTCCTTCAAATGGATAATTATGAAGATAACCGTTAACAGAAAACACATATTAAAAATTCTATGGCTCTTAGCTTTATCTGACATTAGTCTGCTAATTACCTTATCTATCCTCAGTCAGTACTACCCACATCCAGCCAAGGGTAATAATGAACATTTGAACCAAATTTTTTTATATTTGTTTACAAACTTCTCCTCGGTTAATTTATTCATCGGGCTTATTACATTTATAGGTTTTATAACCAGTATCTATTCATTACAACTATTCGATAGTGAATATAGGTCTGAGACTAAAAAACTTAAACAACTAATCAATCGTTTAAAGTCCAACTTAAGACTAAAAAAGAGCCAAAGTTCGCAACTGATCAACACCATTAATGATTTAGGTGAAAATAGAACCCATTACTTCATGTTGCTCGATCTAACCGCAGCAGCAACTTTAACCATTAATAAACACCAGCATATAGTGCAATTTAATCAAGCAGCCCAGCGCTTATTTGGCTATAAGCAAGACGAAGTATTGGGGCACGCGATGACAATGCTACTGCCCAAGGAAACTAGAGACGCTCATCATAAAAAGGTTCAAGGTTTTGGAAAGTCAGCAGCCAGTTTTTCAAAATTACGTGAAGGTAGTCTAGTCAGAGGCTTGCGAAAGAATGGGGAAATATTTTACGTAGAATTAGATATCGCTAAAGTTAATCTAGTAAAAGAAACGTTATTTATTGCGTCAATCACGGATATTTCTGAGCGCATAATACACCAAAAAAACTTGGCCGAAAAAAATGATCAATTAAAACAAAAAAATATCAAACTTCATCAATACCAGCAGATGTTACAAGACATTGTCGATGAAAGAACCGATGAATTAACCCAAAGTGAAATTAGTTTATCGACCGCCCACCAGCAATTAATTGATGCAAAAAAAATGGCGTCTCTCGGTGAGATGGTGTCTAGCGCGGCTCATGAAATAAACACCCCCATAGGGATAAGTGTTACCTGTGCATCAAATTTACAAGATGCAGCACAAGACATAACTACAGCAATTAACGATAATAAATTAACAAAAAGTAAATTGACCTCGTTTTCGTTAGTGATACAACAAAGTTCACACATAATTCTAAATAATATGGAACGTGCTGCAGAATTAGTCCATAGCTTTAAATCGGTTTCTTCAGATCAAGTAACAGACATGCAACGCATTTTTAATTTACATGAATATTTGAAAGAAATAATCTTCAGCCTTAAGCCTAAATTAGACAACACCAAACATCATATACACATTAACTGCGAAGACAGCATTATTCTCGATACAAAACCTGGTGCACTGGCGCAAATAATTACAAATCTGGTCATTAATAGCTTGGTTCATGGTTTTGAATTCAAGACTAACGGCACCATATCAATTTCAGCGACCACTGAGCATGAAATGATTAGGTTACAATATACAGATGATGGTAAAGGCATAACCGATGAGCAAAAACTTCGGTTATTTGAACCTTTTTATACCACGAAAAAAGAAGAAGGAGGTACAGGATTGGGCATGCATATTGTTGAAGATTTAATGAATAACTCTCTCTACGGTACTATTGTTTTAGTAAAAAGCGATCAGGGGATTGCCTTGGATCTGCTCTTCCCCTGCAACATTCCTACAAAACTAAATTGAAGGATACAAACACAAAGAAGTTAGTGTTTAGCTTCTTGCCAACATTCTAATCCTAGTTGCATTGATTGTTCACCACAGCTCAGCCAAATATCACCATCGCTAATTGAAAATTGTAATTGCATGCTTCTACTGGCCAAACTAGCCAAAGCTTCCATGGTGTCATCACTGACAAAATTAACGGTTAAATTATCAAACTTGCTCGCTTTAGTAGCATGTTGTTTCCACCATTCTTTCGCACTATTATTACCGTAACAAAATAAAACGGCTTGTTTGGCACGAACACTGGCTTTCTTTAATCGTTTTTCATCAGGTGTGCCCAGATCAATCCACAGTTCAATCTCATCGCTGTAGCTTTTTTTCCACAATTCTGGTTCGTCTTCATCACACAAGCCTTTAGTAAAGGTTAATCGTTCATTGGCATGTAACGCCCACGCAACAATACGCAACATCATGCGTTGTAATGTTTCCGATGGGTGCTGAGCAATTGTTAGATTTTGGTCTAGATAAATGTCTTTATCCATATTGGCCAAATTAACTTCTGCCTTATAAATGGTGGCTTTTTGCGCCATGATAAACTGCCTTAAAATAAAAGTTGGCTCATGGTACGTTATTATACCAATCACATCAAAGATGTGATTAATCTCAATGGCCTAAATTTCACCAAAGCTGCGTTGTTTTCAATCCCAATAGCCAGCTATTGCTCAATCAAACGCCTTGCTCTGGATAATTTATTCTCATAGATATTAGATCACTAAGTTAATACGATTGGTATTAAACAAAAACGTCCAATTATTTAATGATTACAACGATGAGTTTGTTACACTCATCGTTCATATCACATGATGGATTTTGTACATGACAAACAGCACTAAATTAAACGTTGAATTATTACTTACTGGCAATGAGTTAATGTCTGGTGATGTTATTGATAGTAATTCGGCATTTATCGCTCAAGAACTTGGCTCTTTAGGCTTAGAAGTAACACGCCGCGTTACCGTAAAAGATGATTTAGTGATGTTAAGTGAGGAAATATCACATCAATCTAAGCGTGCGGACATTCTCATTATTAATGGTGGTTTAGGCCCTACTGTTGACGATATGACAGCAGCCGCTTTGGCGATGGCAGCCAATGTAGAAATCGAGCAACACCCTGATGCAATGGCCCATTTATTAGATTGGTGTCAGCGCCGAAATTACGAACTTAATGAGCCTAATAAAAAACAGGCTATGTTACCTAAAGGCTGTGATGTTGTTCTCAATGAAACCGGTAGTGCAGTTGGCTTTACCATGAACATTCATGGTTGTCAGGTATACACAACACCCGGCGTTCCCTCTGAATTAAAACACATGTTAACCAACCAAATTTTAACCCATATTCAGCACAAATTTTCGATACAAGACACAACCCACGTCAGTCGTTTTCAAGTATTTGGTTTAGGTGAATCGACTATTCAAGCCATCGTTAATGAGCATCTATCCGACTGGCCTGACACGATTGAATTAGGGTATCGCGCTGCGATGCCAAATTTAGAAATAAAGCTAACAACTCACCATCAACAAGCCCATGACGAAAAGCCGACTTGGCACAAAAAACTAACCGATATTTTAGGCGCTCATGTGATTGGTGAGGGTAAAATATCAATGGCTAAGTCATTGATTGATGTGCTTAACACGCAGCAAAAGAAAGTAACCTTTGCAGAATCGTGCACTGGTGGCTTAATGTCATCGTTTGTCACTAGCGAATCAGGTTCATCAAATGTTTTTGAAGCGGGTTTTGTCACGTATTCAAATGCTATGAAAACCAAGCTCATTGATGTACCACCAGCAACTCTCGCTGAACATGGCGCCGTCAGCGAAGCCGTTGTTAAGGCGATGCTCATTGGCGCGCTTAATAAAAGTGGCGCTGATGTTGGAGTTGCTGTATCAGGTATTGCCGGTCCTAACGGTGGCAGTGATGATAAACCCGTTGGTCTAGTATGGATAGCATGGGGGGACACTAAAGATGTGCGCACCGCCGCCCTATACTTACCCTTAGGTAGACGTTATTTTCAACAATATGTCGCTACCGCAGGTCTAGACTTAATTAAACGTCACTTGTTAGAGATCCAACCACCACCACAATACTTAGACACACGTAAAGCTACTATATAATAATTAGTGGTGGTACCCTGCTAATATCGAGCTTGCACGTCTTTTGGCATTGATTTTAGCTGAAAATCAACCATAGTTTCAAAAGTGGTTAGCAGGCTTTCAAATTTATTGCCTTCAAGTGTCGTTAGTAATGAATGAATAGCCTCGAGGGTTGATAAACTGTCAGCTCTCGATGATTTTCTAATGCGATAATTGCTTTCATTAACCACATCAATACCAATGCATGGTAGCATCGCTAACACGGGATTAAGACAAAATATTTTATAGGCTTTCTTCCAGCTGCCATCAATCACAATGAGCTGATAATCTGATAAAGAAAATGACGAATCTTGTTGAGCTTGTTTCACTAGATCTGCTGGCGTGATGGCGTCGTCATTAGGGTAAAGCAATAAGGACTTTTTACACTTTATCATTTGATTAAACGCATCATCATTTGAAAAATCCTCTCCCACCAATAGCTGACAGTTTGTTAATGAGAGCTCTACTATTTTGGCCGTACCTTTAGCATGTTTAACTTCACTAGGGTGCTGAAGAATAACGACAGACAACGCATTATTTAACGGCGTTATACAATGACAAAAACAGGCCACTAACGCGCGTTCACAGCGTGGACATCTCGCTCGTTTATTCATATATTATCTCATTGTTCTTCAGTTTTTCACGACCCATCATTATACCATTGAAATAAATACTATAGTTTCGTTTCGTTTATTTAATGCCATTACGTTACACTGTCGTTTTACATATTCGCTAAAAAACCCAATATTAAGTCAATAATTATGAACAAACAGTCACTTATACAACAATGGCTATGCCCAATATTGTTAGCACTGGTGAGTGCTGCGCTTTATCTATTTCAACAAACCGCGTTGCCGTTATTAGAGTTTAGTCGAGATGCCATTACCCAAGGTCAATGGTGGCGATTACTCTCTGGGAATATAATGCATACCAATCATTGGCACCTGCTTCTTAATATTGCAGGGTTGTTTATGCTAACTCACATTTTTGGTCGATTATTGTCGCTGCGCCACTTTTTAATTTTTGGCGTTGGCAATGCTGCACTGGTTGGCGTCATGCTCTATTATTTCAGTACAGATATTGACTATTATGTAGGGCTTTCAGGGTACTTACATGGTTTATTTGTTTACGGATGTCTCATTGAGATAAAGCAAGGCATGAAATCAAGTTGGTTATTATTAGGCGGTGTTGTGCTCAAAATTGGCTACGAAACGCTCTATGGCGCAAGCACTGACATGAGCGAACTCATTAACGCCAGTGTTGCAACCGATGCTCATTTATTTGGTGCAATGGTCGCACTGCCCCAATTTTTATTGTTAATAGTCGTACAAGCATTAATGAAAAACAAGTCGACTAGCGGCTGAGTACAACCGTATTAAGCTTATCAATATCGTCGCGTAATTTAGCTGCTTCTTCAAATTCTAAGTTACGTGCGTGCTCATACATCTGATGTTCAATGGCCGCAATTTTCTTCTCAATCTCTTTATTAGACAGCGCTTGATATGACGCTTGCTCTTCAGCCACGGCATCAAGCTTAGAATCACCAACATCTAAATAATCAGTAATTTTCTTCACTAACCCTTTAGGTGTAATACCATGCTCAAGATTAAATGCATGCTGTAAAGCGCGGCGCTCATTGGTGGCATCAATAGCTTTTTGCATCGATTTGGTAATTTTATCGCCGTATAAGATTGCTCTACCATTAAGATTTCGGGCAGCGCGGCCTATGGTTTGAATCAATGAACGCTCAGATCGTAAGAAACCTTCTTTATCGGCATCCAAAATGGCGACTAACGAGACCTCTGGAATATCTAACCCTTCACGCAATAAGTTAATACCAATAAGCACGTCAAATTTACCTAAGCGTAAATCACGTATAATTTCTATACGCTCCACCGTATCAATATCAGAATGTAAGTAACGAGCTTTAACACCGTGTTCTTCTAAATACTCAGCTAAATCTTCGGCCATACGCTTCGTTAACGTGGTCGCAAGAACGCGCTCTTTCTTTGCGACACGAATGGTGATCTCACTGAATAAATCGTCCACTTGGGTTGTTACAGGGCGCACTTCAATAATAGGATCAAGCAAGCCGGTTGGGCGCACCACTTGCCGTGCAATATCGACCCCTGATTTGTCTAATTCGTAAGCCGCTGGCGTAGCCGACACATAAATAGCCTGCGGTGAGATAGCTTCAAACTCTTCAAATTGAAGCGGTCGATTATCCAGCGCTGAGGGTAATCGAAAGCCATATTGAACTAAATTTTGCTTACGAGATCTATCCCCTTTATACATAGCGCCAATTTGCGGCACAGTTACATGCGACTCATCTAAAATGATTAAACCGTCGTCAGGTAAATAATCGATGAGTGTTGGTGGCGGCGAGCCCGGCTCACGGCCAGAAAGATAACGAGAGTAGTTTTCTACCCCTGAGCAATAACCAAGTTCAAGCATCATCTCAATATCATAACTTACACGCTCGGTGATGCGTTGCTCTTCAATCAGCTTATGCAAAGACTGTAACTGAACCTTGCGCTCTCGCAGCTCTTCTTTTATTTTATCGACCGCGCCAACAATGGTTTCTCTAGGCGTGACGTAATGTGTTTTAGGGTATACCGTAAAACGTGCTACTTGACGCTCCATAGTCCCTGTTAGTGGATCAAACAAGGTGATGCGCTCAACTTCATCATCAAACATCTCAATGCGCACAGCTAGCTTGTCGGAATCCGCAGGAAAAATATCTAACACTTCACCACGTACTCTGAACGTGCCACGTGCAAATTCAATATCATTACGTTTATATTGTAATTCGGCTAGGCGGCGCAAAATAGCGCGCTGTTCCATCACATCCCCTTGACGGAAATGTAATAACATCTTCATATATGCTTCGGGGTCGCCCAGTCCGTAAATGGCTGAAACAGATGCGATGAGCACCACATCTTTACGCTCTATTAACGCCTTGGTTGCTGATAAACGCATTTGCTCAATGTGAGCATTTACCGCCGCATCTTTCTCAATAAAGGTATCTGTTGATGGGACATAAGCTTCAGGTTGATAATAATCATAATAGGACACGAAATATTCAACGGCATTATGCGGAAAGAACTCTTTCATTTCAGCATAGAGTTGAGCCGCCAATGTTTTATTTGGCGCCATAATAATGGTAGGCCGCCCCATATTGGCTATAACATTGGCCATGGTATAGGTTTTTCCTGAGCCCGTAACACCCAGTAATGTTTGATGCGCTAATCCAGCTTCTAAGCCTTCACATAATTGCTTGATGGCGGTTGGTTGATCACCTGCCGGTTGATACTCACTCACTAATTTAAAAGGCATTACGCTTTTCCTACTTCTGACTCTAAGCGATCGTCTCGTTCATCACAACTTCCTAACAGCTTCTTTAGATTAATTTTCATCATAATGAAAGCGACAATCCCTGTTAGGGCACCAGACAATGACACGCCAATAATGAGGCCATTAATCTCGTCAATATACCCGCCGATATACGCGAGCGGCAACATTAATACAAATAATCTGATAATGTTTAGTCCAACCGATACCATAGGCTTATGTAACGCATTAAGTGACGAATTAGTTAATATCGTAATACCACCAAAGCCATGAGTGATTGGCAAGATCATGAGATATAAAATAATAATCTCTATCACTTTTTCATCATCAGCAAAGGCATTTGCAATCGCAGAGGAAAATACAAATAAAACGACATAAATAGCGGCCTGCCATAACATCACAAAACGAATACTAGAATAATAAGCCTGTTTAACGCGTTTATAATGTCCCGCGCCGAAGTTTTGGCTGATAAATGGCGGTAACGACATCGATAACGCTAGCACCACAATCACTGCAAATGACTCGATACGACTGCCCACGCCAAATGCCGCAACCGCCTCAGTACCATAACTGGCCACCATGGCCGTTAAAATACTTGATGAAATTGGCGTCATCATATTTGAAGCTGCAGCTGGTAGAGCGATGGATAATACCTTTTGAGCCGACTCTTTGATTTGAGCGACACTGTAACCCCATCCCAACATGTCAAAGGTGTAGGTAACGCGGTAGTAAACGATAATACAACTTACAACACTGGCTAGAATGCTCGCAATAGCAGCGCCTTCAATCCCCATTGCAGGAACAGGCCCATACCCAAAGATAAATATCGGATCTAAGATTCCATTAAGGACAGCGCCTATACCCATAATCTTAGCCGGTGTTTTGGTATCCCCTGAGGCTCGCATCACGGAGTTACCTATCATTGGCATGATAATGAACAAGCTGCCGAACAACCAAGGAGTCATGTATAGGCGGATAATCGTTAAATTATCGGCTTTGGCTCCCATCGCAGAGAAAATAGGATCGTGAAATAACCAACCAAAAATGGCTAAACTATAAATAAGAATGGCTGATAAGCCCAATGAAACTGAGGCATGTTGTCTGGCTCGTTCTTTGTTCTTTTCACCCAAAGTTTTTGCAACGACAGCAGATACGCCTATTCCCATTCCTATGGCTAAACTAATTAGCGTGAAGGTAACTGGAAATGTAAAACTAAAAGCCGCAAGAGACTCGGTCCCAAGCATACTAATATAGAGTGTATCAACGATATTAAAAGACATTAAAAGCATCATGCTGTAAAGCATTGGAATGGTCATACTCTTTAATGTCGAGTTAACAGGCGCGTTGAGTAACATGGTCGGATTCATGAAAAAGCCATTATGAAAAAGCGGACGCTCATCCTATCAGATTGTCCATGGACAATGAACACCAATACACCGTCTAAGGGACTTATTTAAGTTACAAGATATTATCAATAATAATAGAGCACAACGACTGTAGAAATAGTAAGATTTAGTCATTGACTATCGTCAGTCGCCCACGACAATTGATGATTAAATTTAATTTAAACAAGATCAATGTAAAAGCTCAATTAGATTTTTCGAACAAAACTTATCCAACGATCTATCCCGAAGAAAATATATGTAATGTCAAGAAAAATACTTACACCAATAGCAATCTAGCTACAGGACTACAGCCCTCCATTGACTTAACTTAACTATCTGTTTTAAAAGAAATAACACCTTTAGATTAAAAAACATCACAACAGCGTTAAACGCCCACTACGTCTGAGTTTAACCGACTTGTGAAAATTTAATAAACACACTTATCCACAGATTTAGTGGATAACCACTTACACCCCTTTGGCTACCTAGGTTTGTGGAGGGTTTAATTTCAATAAAAAAAGATCAAAAAAAATAATTTCAATTTTTTTCCTAAAATAATCCTGAGCAAAAAATCCCATCGCAAGATTGTTTAACCGCTAAGTTATACCAATTTCATTAAGTAAGTGATCTTGTTGTGCTAAGTAAAATTTACTAGAACAAGGCGCTCGATTGAGCAATAGCTGGCTATTGGGATTGAGGGCAACGCCGTTATCGTTAATTTTAACCTGCACAAGTGGGCAATAATTTAATCAAATTGGTATTAGTTGTGCCTTAATCGACAATATCTTTAGCAATCATCTATCTGTATAAGTTAATTAACTATAAAGCCTACCCACCCTTTGTGCCGTCCACTGGCGAGTCTCTACGTAATCTATCTTGCCAAGCATCACTAAATTTACTGTAAGCTCAAAATAGCAATATATATTCACGTTTAAGTGGCTAAAACACATCCTATTTGTTTAAGTGTTGTGCAAACAGACATTTTTTCTGATATCGGTGTTGACAGTCAGCCAAGCAGTCTTTAATATGCGCTCCGTCTTCACCGACAATCATTCCCCAATAGTTCAGTTGGTAGAACGGCGGACTGTTAATCCGTATGTCGTAGGTTCAAGTCCTACTTGGGGAGCCATTTTAATTTAAATTTATTTAAGTTAATGATTGGCAAAGAATAATCTCTCTACCGAGGTTTTTTGTATGATGTTTAGGTGATTTGTGATTCCCCAATAGTTCAGTTGGTAGAACGGCGGACTGTTAATCCGTATGTCGTAGGTTCAAATCCTACTTGGGGAGCCATCACAAAAGACAATTAGTAATTCCCCAATAGTTCAGTTGGTAGAACGGCGGACTGTTAATCCGTATGTCGTAGGTTCAAATCCTACTTGGGGAGCCATTTTATTTACCAATAAAATATTTTACTAAATTACCACCAAGATTCCCCAATAGTTCAGTTGGTAGAACGGCGGACTGTTAATCCGTATGTCGTAGGTTCAAATCCTACTTGGGGAGCCACTATCAGATTCATTTCAAATCGTTAAAATAAAAATCCCCCATATATTCTCAATCTTTACCTTATTATCTATAAGACCTCTTGTATTAAATTATTCCTAATACTATATTAACTTACATTCTCTTCAACGCTAAAATCATCCATGATCAAACTACGGCTCAAAATTATTAGTATTGTCTTGATGACGTCAGGGCTCATTTATGGATTAATCTTATTGATACCACTCATGAACCCAAACAGTGTGTTTGAAATCGATACAACATTTCAAGCGTCACGTTGGTTCTTACTCATACCTATTACTTTGATGCTCACTGGCTATTTTCTATCACAGGCTGACGTCGCTGAGTCTGACTAACGTATAAACCTACTCCCACGATGCCACATGCTACTAATTGGCCAGCAGTCAATCGTTCATCTAAAATCAGCCACGCTAGAAATACAGTGAATACCGGAATTAAATTAGTAAACGCGCCAGCAATAGTCACTGGTACTTTGGCAATAGCCCAATTGAAACAAAGATAAGCGCCTATGGTGACAGCCGCTCCTAAATAAACGATAGCACCAATACCTTGCCAATTAACATGCGTTGGCCACGGCTCAATTCCCATAAATAGACTAAAAAAGACTAAGCCAATGATGGCAGGAAATGCTGTTAGAAATACGGGGGAATAACGTGAACTAAATCGTTTTAATAAAACGCTATAGCCCGCCGCACAACCCATTGCCAAAAACTCTAGAAAGTTACCAAACATTGGATCAGGCGCTGACTCGCTGGCTTCACTACCCATTGATAACCCAATGACACCGCACAGCGATACTAAAAATCCTGATAATTGCCTTCTCGTTATTTTTTCGCCTAATGAAAAATAAGCAATGAATGCAATAAGTAATGGGTTAAGCGCTGTAACCGTACCTGCTTGTGATGCGCTGGTGAGCTGCAGCGCTTTGGCTTCCAAAATAAAGTATAAACAGGGCTCCAACGCGGCCATTACCAGCAATAATTTCCAATCACCAGCTTTATATTCAAACCGTAAAACTTGTTTGATAAAGAAAATAAAACAAATCGAAGCAATCAACATACGTGCCCAAATAACAAACATGGGTGAATAGCTCATAAAAGCAATTTTAAGGGCGATAAACGAACTAGCCCACAGCAACATAGCCATGGATAACATTAGGGCGGAAGACCAATAATTTGAAGAGTGAGACATTAATTGAACAATCAAGCAGGGATAGATTGACGCTAGTGTAAATCAAAAAGTTAGATGTGCAACGCAATCCCTGTGATATATGTCAAATCAGGTCAAACACCTATTCGATATGTGGTTGTTTATCGGTGAATAAACACGGATAATATGCGCCATTATTGGCGCAATGAATCATTTTTTTATGGTCGAATACTTTTTACTATTAATCGGCACTGTTCTAGTGAACAATTTCGTGTTGGTTAAATTTCTGGGGTTATGCCCATTTATGGGGGTTTCAAGTAAGCTTGAATCCGCTATAGGCATGTCTATGGCCACAACCTTTGTGTTAACCATTGCTTCGCTCTGTAGTTTTTTAGTCAATGAGTTCCTGTTAGTCCCATTGCAACTGGAATATTTACGGACCTTGAGCTTTATTCTCGTTATCGCTTTTGTCGTTCAATTTACAGAAATGGTTGTTCGTAGTACAAGCCCTGCACTCTATAAAATGCTCGGTATATTCTTGCCTCTAATCACCACAAACTGCGCTGTATTGGGCGTTGCATTATTGAATACCAATGAATCTCACAACTTTATCGATTCTATTGTCTATGGCTTTGGTGCTGCTGCTGGCTTCTCACTTGTTCTGATCCTATTTTCAGCCATGCGTGAACGCTTAGCTGCCAGTGATATTCCTCTTCCCTTTAAGGGCACCTCAATAGCAATGATCACCGCAGGCTTAATGTCTTTAGCCTTTACAGGGTTTAGTGGGTTAACTAGCTAATGATGAGTCTTGTATTAATTGCCGTTGCTGTCCTTAGCTGTTTAGGACTTGTTTTTGGTGTTGCCTTAGGTTTCGCCTCAATAAAGTTCAAAGTTCAAGAAGATCCCATCGCAGAAAAAATAGATGATATATTGCCGCAAACACAATGTGGACAATGTGGTTACCCTGGCTGTAAACCGTACGCAGAAGCAGTTGCTAAGGGCGATGACATCACTAAATGTGCTCCTGGTGGCCAGCAAACTATCGAAATTATTGCGCAGATCATGGGCGTTGATGTACCCGTTGCCTCAGACGATAGTGCTGAGCCAGTAAAAACAGTAGCCTTTATTATTGAAGAAGATTGCATCGGCTGTACCAAGTGTATACAGGCTTGTCCTGTTGACGCTATTTTAGGCACAACCAAGCAAATGCATACGATTATTGCTGATGAATGTACAGGGTGTGATTTATGCGTAGAACCTTGTCCTGTTGATTGTATTGAAATGATCCCTGTCCCACAGAAAACAAATAATTGGAATGGTCAACTCAATATCATTCCGATAAAGCAGTTGGAATCTTGATAATGAGTAATATTTTTGAATTAATCGATCAAGGCCAGCAGTGGGAATTTCATGGGGGCATTCATCCGCCATCGCGAAAAGAGCGTACCAGCAATGAAGCCATTGTTGATGGACCCGTTAGTGAAACACTTTACCTTCCCCTATCACAACATAGCGGCCAGCCGGCGATTTGTGCAGTAAAGGTTGGTGACACGGTGGAACAAGGTCAAGTAATCGGCCAAAGCGAAGGATTTATTTCGGCTAATGTATTGGCTCCTGTAAGCGGGACGATAACAGCGATAGAAGATTATCCTGCAAGTCATCCATCAGGGCTACCAACAAAAACAATCGTGCTAACAACTAATCCCCTACCCACGGTTGCTTGGCCGCCAATGAGTCTTAATGACAACCCGCAAGAGCTCATCAAACGCATAAAACACAGTGGTATTACAGGCCTTGGCGGCGCGAGTTTTCCCACATCGGTTAAGTTATCGCCCCGCCAAAATATTGATATATTAATTATTAATGGCGCCGAATGTGAGCCCTATATAACAGCCGATGACGCGCTAATGCGCGCCCACAATGAGCAAATCATCACTGGCATCCTTGTGATGAAAAAATTGTTAACGCCTCAGCGCATCATTATTGCCATTGAAGATAACAAGCCTGAAGCCATTAATGCAATGACGGCCGCAGCGAAACCATACGAACATATCATCGTTCGCGCTATCCCCACTCTTTATCCTGCTGGCGGTGAGAAACAGTTAGTTGAAGTGCTTACAGGGCAACAAGTCCCCAGTGGAAAAATCCCTGCAGATCTAGGTATTGTTGTACAAAATGTAGCGACTTCTTATGCGATTGCCGATGTAATTTTTAATGGTAAACCGCTCTTGTCACGCATTGTCACGGTGACAGGCGATCTTGTTAAGCGTCCCGGAAATTATCGAGTGATTTTAGGCACGCCCGTTATCGATGTGCTTAATTTTTGCGGCTATCAACCTAGTCCCCAACAAAAACTCATCATGGGCGGCCCGATGATGGGCTTTGCATTAAATGATGCTAATGCACCGGTGATTAAAGCGACCAATTGTATTATTGCCGCCAGTGATGTCGAACTCCCAAATGCACCTGATGAACAAAACTGTATTCGTTGTGGTGATTGTGAACAAGTCTGTCCGGCCGACTTATTGCCCCAACAATTGCAGTGGTTTGCTAAAGACAAAGATCACGAGAAATTAACCCAGCATAACTTGTTCGATTGTATAGAATGCGGCGCCTGTGCCTATGTATGCCCTAGCCACATTCCTTTAGTGCAATATTATCGTGTTGCCAAGGCTGAAATACGAGAATCTCACAAAGAGCAGCAATTAGCCCAACGCGCGAAAGAGCGATTTGAACTACGCAGCGCGCGATTAGAACGCGATAAACTAGAGCGTGAAAACCGTAATAAGCTAGCAAGCGAACGCCGCCAAGCCGCCATGAAAAATAACAATGATGGCGATGCCATTGCTGCGGCATTAGCACGCATTAAAGCCAAAAAGTCGGGTCAAGAACCTGTCGTAGAAAAGCCACCGGGCAACGATCGCGTTGCAGCAGCAATTGCGCGCGCTAAAGCTAAAAAAGCCGCCGCAGACAATACACCACCAAATCCAGACAAGTCGAGAGTTAACGATGCTATTGCCAGAGCTAAGGCAAAAAAAGCAGCTAAACTCGCTGAACAAGATCAAGATGTAGCGCAATCGCCAGTTATCGATGACGCCGCCGCAGAGAAAAAAGCGCGTATTGCCGCGACTATAGCAAAAGCTAAAGCCAAGAAAGCAGCTGCACAAGCGCCGTCAGAATCTAACATAAACGATTATGATCCTGACGCTGCAAAAAAAGCACGTATAGCTGCAACCATAGCAAAAGCTAAAGCCAAGAAAGCAGCTGCACAAGCGCCGTCAGAATCTAACATAAACGATGATGATCCTGACGCTGTAAAAAAAGCACGCATAGCCGCCACCATAGCAAAAGCTAAAGCTAAGAAAGCAGCCGCGCAAACAGAAGCTAACATAAACGTTGATGGCCCTGCCGCACAAGAAAGTGCAGCAACATCAGAGCCTGTTATTGAAAAAGTTGTCGATGACGCCGCCGCTGATAAAAAAGCGCGCATCGCCGCAACCATAGCAAAAGCTAAAGCCAAAAAAGCAGCGGCGCAAGCACAAGCTAACATAAACGTTGATGGCCCTGCCGCACAAGAAAGTGCAGTATCACCGGAGCCGGTTATTGAGAAAGTTGTCGATGACGCCGCCGCTGATAAAAAAGCGCGCATCGCCGCCGCGGTAGCAAAAGCCAAAGCCAAAAAGTTAGCTCAACAAACACAACCCAAAGACGAATAGGCAGGCCGTATGTTTTTATCAGTCACCCCATCACCTCACAACGTTGCGCAAGTAGATGTATCTCGCGTCATGCGCTCAGTGGCCTTGGCAACAATTCCAGGAATAGCCGCCTTAGTTTATTTTTTTGGTGTTGGAGTATTATTTCAGATTGCCTTATGTATCAGTGTTGCACTTGTCAGTGAAGCCATTGTCTTAAAAATTCGTCAGCGTTCAATAACAACGGTGCTCAAAGATAACAGCGCTTTACTCACAGGTTTATTGCTAGGTATTTCAATACCGCCGTTAGCGCCTTGGTGGATAAGCGTCATCGGTGTTGTTTTTGCAGTTATCGTGGCAAAGCAACTGTATGGCGGATTAGGCTTTAACTTATTTAACCCCGCGATGGTGGGCTATGTCTTATTACTGATTTCATTTCCTGTGACAATGACTAATTGGCAAGTACCGATGGAATTAAGCCAATATAGCGTTACCATAAATGACATTTTTCAGGTTATTTTTACAGGAACGACCTCAACTAACTTAACAGCTAATGACCTACGTCAAACCATTGATGGTATTACCATGGCAACGCCGTTAGACACATTAAAAACAGATCTGAGTTTAGGATTAACCACTACTGAAAGTTATGTTAAGCCAGTTTTTGGACACTTCATTAATGTTGGCTGGATATGGGTGAATTTAGCCTTTATGTTCGGTGGCCTTTGGCTTGTTATGCAAAAAATTATTCGCTGGCATATTCCCGCCGCTGTTATTGGCGCGTTAGCGGTCTGTTCATTGCTAGGATTCTTAGCAAGTCCTGACACACATGGCTCTACCCTATTTCATCTATTAAGCGGTGCAACCATGTTCGGCGCTTTCTTTATTGCTACAGACCCTGTGACAGCAGCAACAAGTAATAAAGGCAAGTTGATTTTTGGCGCCATTATTGGTGTATTAGTTTATGTCATTAGGCAATACGGCGGCTACCCTGACGCTATCGCCTTTGCTGTATTATTGGCTAACATGACAGTACCTTTACTTGATATGTATTCCAAGCCAACGAGTTATGGCCATGCGAAGAAAAGAGATTCTAATGAATAAAATAATGTCGAAGAATGGTTTGATTTTGGCGTGTTTTGCATTGGTTGTAACTGCCGTTGTTGCCCTCACACACGAACTGACAAAAAGTGATATCGCAAAGCAAGAGCAGAAATATCTGTTGACGCTATTAGAACAAGTCATTGAGCCAACAACTTACGATAACGACCTAGCCAATCAATGTGTATTGATTACGGCGCCTAAAGCGTTGGGCCGTAAAACGCCTCAACGTGCTTTCATAGCGACCAAGGATAACGTTCCTGTTGCTATTGCCATCGAAACAACAGCGCCTAACGGCTATAGCGGCAATATCGACTTATTAGTCGGTGTCGATTTATTCGGTAAAGCAAGTGGCGTTCGAACCTTGCGCCACCAAGAGACGCCTGGCTTGGGAGATAAAGTTGAATTGGCTAAATCCTCTTGGATCGAAAGTTTTAAAGACAAAATCCTAACCGATAAAAACGAAAACCAATGGCAAGTAAAAAAAGATGGCGGACAATTTGACCAATTTACCGGGGCTACAATCACACCGCGCGCGGTGATTTTAGCGACAAAAAAAGCCATTGCTTATGTAAAAAACAATCACCAAACTATTATCAATTCAGGTAACAGTTGCGGAGCGCAATCATGAATACATATGCTGAATTAACGTGGCAGGGAATATGGAAGAATAATCCAGGTCTAGTCCAACTTTTAGGCTTGTGTCCATTATTAGCCGTAACCTCAACCCTAACCAATGCATTAGGCATGAGTTTAGCAACAATCATTGTTATGGTGGGCTCTAACGCGACAGTTTCTATCATTAGAAATTTCATCCCCAAAGAGATCCGTATCCCTATCTTTGTGATGATTATTGCCGGTTACGTCACCTGTGTTCAGTTATTATTTAATGCTTACGCGTTTGGGATCTACCAATCTTTAGGTATCTTCTTACCACTGATTGTAACTAACTGTATTATCATCGGCCGCGCTGAAGCGTTTGCCTCTAAAAATGACTTACTACCGTCCATCTATGATGGTTTTATTATGGCCATAGGTTTTAGTCTGGTGTTGGTGCTCTTAGGCGGCATTCGAGAATTATTAGGTCAAGGTACATTATTCGATGGCGCGCCGCTATTGCTTGGTGAATGGGCGAGCGTACTGCGTGTTGAAGTCATAGAATTTGAACAATCATTTTTGTTTATTATGCTACCACCCGGTGCGTTTGTTGCTTTAGGCATTATTTTAGCCATAAAAAATAGCCTAGATGACAAAGTTGAAGCGATTATTGTACCACCCGTTGTTGTTGAAAAACCGCAACGTGCGCGTGTTAACAATGTTACATAATCGCAAGATTAAGGAGGCTCATCAATGAACAAAGAAAAACGCCAACGGATGTTAGAAATTCTGCGTGATGACAATCCACATCCTGAGACAGAGCTGAATTTTAGCTCTCCGTTTGAATTGTTAGTCGCGGTAACTTTATCGGCACAAGCCACCGATGTAAGCGTTAACAAGGCCACCGACAAACTTTTCCCAGTGGCTAATACACCGCAAGCCATTGTTGATTTGGGCGTAGATGGCCTTAAAACCTATATAAAAACCATTGGCCTTTATAATACAAAAGCTGTCAATGTGGTTAAAGCCTGTCACATGTTAGTTGAGTTACATGGTAGCGTCGTTCCGCAAAATCGAGAAGCCCTTGAAGCTCTGCCTGGCGTTGGCCGTAAAACCGCAAACGTGGTGTTAAATACCGCCTTTGGCTGGCCAACAATTGCCGTCGACACTCATATATTTCGCGTTTCTAATCGTACGAAACTAGCAATGGGTAAAAATGTTGATCTCGTCGAGAAAAAGTTACTTAAAGTTATTCCTAAAGAGTTTATGGTAGATGTGCATCACTGGCTCATTTTACTCGGACGATACACCTGTATCGCACGTAAACCACGCTGCGGTTCTTGCATCATTGAAGAACAATGCGAATTTAAAGATAAAACAGAGTAATTGAACGCTGCCCCCGCCCATTGATAATTTTAATACCTAAGATGTGCCAGTAGTTACTTTTTTCTTAACGTTATGAAGCTATAACACTGAGCACGTCTTCACTGCCCCTTCTTAACTTGAAACACACACCATACCAATTAATAACGCGAAGCTGTCAAATGTTAATGAAGTGTTGTAATTTCAATCAAATAGATTGGTTTTTCCCTGTTGCTAACACCTAAAAGTGAGAAGCGTAATGAAACAAACGATCGGAATATGGCGCTCATGGGCATTAGTCGCCGGCATGATGATAGGTTCGGGGATTTTAACCATGCCAGCTTTACTCGCCCCATATGGCAGTTTTAGCTTTCTTGGTTGGGCGGTTACAGGGTTTGGCGCCATATGTTTAGCCTTGAGTTACAGCTATTTGTCTTCTCGTAAACCCGGTTTAGGTGGCCCCTATTTTTATGTGCATGAAGCCTTTGGGCGTAAATGGGCCGCTATTGTAGCTTGGGGCTATTGGATTTCACTCGTTGCCTCTGTTGCTGCTCTTGCACTATCTTTTACAGGTTATATTAAGCCATACCTGCCTTTTATCGACAACAATCCACTTTATAGTACAGCATTAGCCATGGGTATTATTATCGTGTTCACAGCTATCAATATGCGCGGTATGCGTGAAGCAAGTACTGTCCAGCTCATTACCACTGTCATTAAAATCGTTCCATTGGTGCTGTTGGGCATTGCCGGGGTGCTATGGGGGGAAGTCAAAGAAATTCCAGCGATAAACCCTGATAATAACTCAGTATTTCAGATGGTAGCGGGGTTATGTTTGTTGATTATGTTTGCATTTATTGGCGTAGAGTCGGCAACATTACCATCTGAAGACACTATCGAGCCTCATAAAACAATTCCAAGAGCTTCTATCCTAGGTACCCTCACGGCTGTCATTGTTTATATGGTCGCGATGGTTGGTTTAATGTCTGTTATTCCTTTGTCAGAATTAGAACATTCAACCTCTCCTTTTAGTGATGCGGCTCAAATTCTTATTGGTGATTCAGGAGCACTCATTATCACAATAGGCGCTTTATTTGCAATAAGTGGCACCTTAAATGTTTGCATCATGATCACCGGAACTATTATGTTAGCGGGCGCAAGAAGGGGCATGTTCCCCAAGTATTTCAGTCAACAAAACACAGACGGCCCCCCCTTACGTGCATTAGTCTTTTCAAGTACTTTGGCTATTGTTTTATTATTATGTAATAACAGTAAATCACTTATCAGCAGTTATGAATATTTACTTATTGTCGCTACCTTCGCTGTGCTAATCGTTTATTTAGGTACGGGATTAGCCAGCATAAAACTGCAATTTAAAGACCAAAAGCAAGGTCAAAAAATTAGCCCCTTTAATCTAATCATAGCCCTGTTAGCCACACTATTTTCCATATTAGCGATTATTGGCACTTGGGTTGTCTATCAATAAATAACAAGGAATGCGTATGTTTACCCGAGCCATATTTACCCGAGCCATTGTAAGAAAGCCTTGCCAAGCGATGTTAAATGGCCTAACGAGCGCAAACATGGGGCCACCAGATTTTAGATTGGCTTGTAAGCAACATGATGATTACATTGATGCCCTTAAAGAATGTGGACTAATGGTTACTGAGCTGCCTGCCCTTGAAGATTATCCAGATTCATGTTTTGTAGAAGACGTTGCCTTACTCACCTCTAATTGCGCTATTTTGACTAACCCAGGAGCAGTAAGTCGCAGAGGAGAAACCGCACATATTGAAAGTGCGATTAAAGAATTTTATCCTCGTTTAGCGTGTATTAATGCAGATGGTCATGTGGAGGCTGGTGATATTATGATGGTTGGGCAACATTTTTACGTTGGTTTATCGTCACGCACTAATAGCAAAGGCGCTTCTCAGCTGATACAGATACTGAGTGAGCATAACCAGTCGGGCTCTCAAGTAGAAATGTCTGAGTTGTTGCACTTAAAAACTGGGCTAAGTTATTTAGAAAACAACAATCTACTAACCTTTGGTGAAATGCATACTCACCCTGATTTTACGGCATTTAATCGCATACAAATTGCTGATGATGAAGAATATGCAGCCAATTCTGTCTGGATTAATGGCACGGTGTTAGTACCTAAAGGGTTTCCTAAAACATTAAAGACGATTGAAGAGTTAGGGTATAAAACACGTGAAGTTGCTATGTCTGAATTTCAAAAATTGGATGGAGGTTTAAGTTGCTTGTCGTTACGATTTTAAGCTAATTACGTGATTCATAAATTAATTATTAAAAAACATGGTACCATTTCGCCCAGTACCTATCATAAAATATTGGCTCAATTTAACAAAAAACAAAGTTTCATCTCAAAGGCTTTTTATTATACCAATCTAGGTAAGTTACTGGTCTACTTTTTCACGAGAAAAAATAGGTTAGGCACATGTTCATGCCATCCTGTGAACATAAGCACTTACATCCATGTAAGCGAGGCATTTATTTTCGTATGTAGTTATTCTACATAGAGAATATATAACGCAGCCATCATCTATTTAGGCCGTTAAAAATGATCAGGTATTTTGCTAGGTTGGTATTAACAGCAGCTAATTCAAGTTGTTTAAATAATCAATTTTTGTCATTGAAAATGAATTTATGGTGGGTGTATTTCACTAACTCATTAATCAATACCGTCTTTTCGGAGGACCAATGCGCTTATTACACACCATGTTACGCGTAGCAAACTTAGAACAATCAATTGAATTTTATACTAAATCTCTTGGCATGACGCTTCTACGTCAATCGAAAAATGAACAGTATCGTTATACACTAGCATTTCTTGGCTACGATGATGAAAAAACAGGGACAGTACTTGAATTAACCTTTAACTGGGATGAAAGTTCCTATGAAATGGGTACCGCTTTTGGTCACTTAGCCATCGGCTGCGATGACATCTACGTCACTTGCGATACACTTAAAAAAGCAGGCGCTATTATTTGCCGCGAGCCAGGTCCCGTAAAAGGGGGCAATACTGTAATTGCCTTTGTTGAAGATCCTGACGGTTATAAAATAGAATTGATCGAGAATAAATTTGCAGGGCAAGGCTTAGCAAACTAGTTGGCCAAAAATAATTAAAAAGCCCGCTTGAATAACTTCTGTATTTTGAAATTATTCAATCGGGCTTTTTTGTGCACTAATTTAGTGAACTAATAACCACGGTTCATTGTTATAACCACACGTCTGTTTTTATTTCGGCCTTGAATTTGCTTATTAGATGCTATGTGACGTTTCTCACCATAGCCATCAACAGAGATTTTGCTACTGGCTATGCCTGATTCTTCCATGAGCTTTTTAATGTTGTTAGCACGTAACTTAGAGAGTGACTCATTTTTAGATCGGCCCCCAATGCTATCGGTGTACGAGGAGACTAAAACTAATTCCATTTCAGGTTCATATTTCAAGTAATCTTGAATCATCTTCAATTTATTGCGAGAGCGACGATCAAGTTCTTGAGAGTTCTTTTTGTAGTTAAGCGTAGTAAAAGAGATATCCTCAAAACTGTAAGGCAATAATTGACTAACACAATCCATAAATGCCATATGTTGCGGCGCAAAATTAACGGCAGAAACACCAACAGATACAGAATCATTAGCGTTATACCAATCACGGTAGAAAAAAGTCGGTGTCATGCCCTTTTCTAATTCGTTTAGCATTAACCAAGCCTTGTCGTTAAGTACTTCCCCATCAAACTCTTTATAGTATGAAAGGTTAGTGATGTGCATCGAAGGAATATTTGCGCGCCATTTAGGAGGCATAGAACGTAACTCAACGTCCGTTTTTTTAGCTGGCTTTTGCAGCATATTCATTGCGAAATCTAAGTTAATGCTTTTATTAGCAACGCTTGAGAAATTAACTTTACCGAACTTAGGGATCTGATGTTCTAAAACACAAGCCGTCGGTGTATTTTTAGTCATCGACCAGCTAGAGTCTTTAATAGATGCAGAATAACTACGCATCATACCCTCTGCAGGTAATGCTAATAGCGATGTTAAACCTAACGCCGCGCTAAACATAAATAAACGATTCATAAAATAAAAGCCCTCATCTTCCTTCAAAAGATACTTAAATACTCTATCGGCACAGATGAACCTTTCTTTAGCTTTAAAATTCATCATAACGAGATACATTACAATGCCAATAAAAGGCTAGCTAGTCTACTAAGAATCTTAGATAATAGACTCAGTTATCACTTATTTGATTCACACCATGTCAGAGCAAGAACCTTCTTTAATGAGCCAACGTTTTCGTGGCTATTTCCCTATTGTCATTGATATTGAAACTGCAGGTTTCAATTCACACACTGATGCTGTTTTAGAACTTGCGGCGAGTATTTTACATTTCGATGATAATGGTATTCTCAATATTGATAAAACGCATCATTATCATATTGAGCCCTTCGAAGGTGCAAATTTAGAACAAGCATCACTTGAGTTCACAGGCATAGATCCCTACAACCCATTACGCGGTGCCGTCAGTGAAAAAGACGCTCTACATGACCTATTTAAACATGTAAGAAAGGCAATGAAAGCCCAAGGCTGTCACCGTGCAATACTCGTAGCGCACAATGCGGCTTTTGATCAAAGTTTCTTTAAAGCAGCCACGTTTAGAAGTGGTTTAAAACGCGACCCATTTCATCCTTTTGTTACCTTTGACACGACAACATTATCAGGGTTAGCGTTAGGACAAACAGTTTTAGCAAAAGCCTGTAAAGAAGCTGGCATTGCATTTGATGGCAATGAAGCACATTCTGCACTTTATGATACAGAACGTACTGCAGAACTCTTTTGTCACATCGTCAATAAATGGAAAAGCCTCGGTGGCTGGCCACTAGCGCCAGACGACGCTGAAACTCAGTAAAATCATTTCAAAGCCCCAATCATCTGAGAAGGGCTACTTTTTCTGCGATTGATTTATCACGTAATATTTCGACAATTCGATTATAAACAACAAGTGTTGTTAGCTCCGTATCATCACTGACTGTATTAACAAATTGAATCACAACCGTATCAATATCCTCATGATAACGCGCAATACTCTGGTAACCTAAAACCCAACCTTTATGCCCATATTTATACACTGAGGAATAGATCGCCTGCTCATTTTCATTTAACAATGAACCATCATTTAGTGCCCTTAAGAATATTCCTACATCTTGTGCTGTTGCTAACATACCAAAATCAATACTCTTAAAATCCTGTTCGAGACCTACGTAATAGCCACTCATTACATCATCTAAATTTACATCATTAAGCGAGCTAAATGTATTTGTCAGCCCAAGTGGCTGCAATATTTCATCTTTGATATATTGATGACGGCTATAACCCAGTACCTTATCGATAATTTGACCGATCAAGAAATAATTAGTATTTGAGTAGCTAACTTTCTCGTTGGGCTTAAAATCAGCTGGCAGATCAAGCATCATATCAAGCAACTCTTCTTTACTCTTGGCAGGTTTGTCCCATTGAAAATCATTGTGATCGGTAAAGTTTGGAATTCCACTGCAATGCTGCAACATTAACCTTAAGGTGATTTTATCCGCATTTTCAATTCTTCCCATCAATTCTGGAAAGTGTCCAGCAAGAGTATCATCGAGAGACAATATTTTAGCACCCACCAACTTTGTAGTTGCAGCAGCAACATATAATTTACTGATACTAGCTATCTTGAACAAGTCGTTTGCATTAGCGAGTATTTTATTCTCTCGATTATTCCAACCTGCAGTGTAATATTGTGAGGGTTTACCACCTTGATCGACATAAACAATAATGCCATCAAGCCCATGTTCAACCCCATCATCAACCTGCTCTTGAACTGAGCTAGGCAGTGGTGCTAACCAGGTAAAAATTCCATCCCAAGGCGGAAATATCACAAATGTGATAATGCCAAGTGGGATGAAGATGATTCTAAGCATTTTAGTGACCAATTTGTTTGTCATTTAAGGTTACCTTTTTCATCGCCTTCGGTGTTAACAGAGTAGATCTAATTTATCACTGTTGTATTACGCAGCACCAACCCATTAGCCGGAATTATAATGTCATTCGAATAAGCTGTTAATATTATGAGGATGAAGAGCATCGATTAAGTTCATGACGAAGGCGTATCAGAATACTCTGATAACTGAAACTTAGCGTTTGTTATACAAAACAGCACCTACATGCCCAACAATGAATACATAGAATGAATCTAACAGCCACATATGCGCACTTCTTGCGTCAGTAAACACTGATAAGCTTCCACCATTCTCAGCAAAAGAGAGAGTACTGAGAATTGACAATGGGTGTTCATAATTATTTACCATAATTAGACCTGTAATGACCATACTAATCAATGCACCGTACATGGCAGTATGCATAACTAAAATCAACCTCTTATGATGTTTTGATTTTACTTGTGGTTTTTTATCAGCCTCAAGAACTAATCCGGACCACGCTATTCTTGAAATAATTAGAGCGAGTAACGTCATTCCCATTATAAAATGAAATTCAATCGCATCTTGTTTATGTTGTACAGGCCCTTTAATAGTGTAATCCACATTGTGAAGTTCACTTCCCATCATGGAGATCATAGCTAATATAAATAGCACTGAACTCCAATGTAAAACACGGTCAATGATGTAGCTGGTATTAGATGGTGACATAATTTCAATCCTTCGATATTTAATTGCGACTAGCCTACCAGAAAACTCAAGCTTCACCAATTACTGAACGTTCAAAACCTCATGACAAATGTAAATCAATGTTACATAACATAGATTTAATATAACCTAGATTGCCGAAATGTTTAAAATTGACAGTACTCCCATCAATCAAGGTAGAGAAAAAGAAAGTGGTATCAACCACTTTCTTTTTTACGTGCAACTAGGGTATGCATTGAATATAAATTTATTATTACGAGCAGCAGATTACTTGTTTTTTCTTATTTTGACGATTACAGCCGCCAAGTTTAATCCCGCAACTTTTTGATGCCTTACATTGTGTTGTTTGAGCTGCTAGTTCAAAACTAATGACATTCCTATCTATTGAAAACAATTCAAGTGTATAAGACCTGACACCTATTACATTCTCATCGTACTCCATGCGTAGTTCTGCGGATCTATCAATATCATCTAAACGGTCAAGCCGATCAAAGATATCTAACACCTTAGTACTCGATATACGATGACCGTCATCAGCGTCACTAGCCGTCCACCATTGCATAATAGCTTCGTTCCAGCGTGTGGCTTTACCTCCACAATCGAGAGAACGAATAGACGATTGCTTAATTTCAGTGAAATGTGCGTTAGGGGCAATAACCACATTATCATTAATGCGAAAGGTAAACGCTTTACCAGGGTTTTCTTGTAATGTATTAATAAATTCATGAACTTTCATGATGGAGACCTCTTTATTAGCTAATTAGCAGTGTTGCTATGAATAAAGACGTAACAATCTTAAAAGGATGCAAAAAGACTCAACATTTTCTACATTTAGATTTAGATAACGCAAAATCTGTTACCTTTCCACGCTCATTCAACTGTGGGACACAGCATTTAATCATTAAGCTTTGGAGTTTCTGCCTGCCACGTAGTACCCTCGATTTTACCGCAGCTAAAGATAGATTGAGTAATATAGCTACGTCCTTTTGTTTAAGCCTATTTATGTCAGCCTGTAAAAGCACTTCCTTGTAATTATCATCTAGAGCCTGTATTAAAGGCGTAATGCATAGACTAAATTTTTGAAAGTGATCAGGAACATTATTATTGTCTTCGATAACATCATATAAGTTATTTTGTGGCCGCTTTCTACGGTAGTAATCTGTAATTAAATTCTTGGCTACTAGATAGAGCCAACCAACTGGGTTATCTAATTTTTGTTTTTGTTGTAATAACTTTAAAAAAACATGGGACAGAATATCTTCAGCATCATGCGAATGATTAACTTTACTTCGAATATATATCAACAAATTCCGTTGATGCTCCATGAACAATTTACTAACGTGATCACTCATAATATTGAGTATTACTCTAGAAGGAAGGATTTATTCGAGTAAATTAATGTTATATCCCGCATTAATCAATAGCTGATAAAAATTTATTACACTATCTAATGCATTAATCAGGACGAACAAAAGTAGAATAACGCATTAGCTCATGGATGAACTTAATTAGGGCAATGCATTTGTTCAGGACGAACAGCAGTAGAATAACGCAGGAGTAGTTATCGAGGAGCGGAGTCAATATCATACCGATCATTGCAATTCACTAAAGGCTAAAAGTAAAAGGCCTTGATAGTCGCCATAGTTTCCGTGAGGACTGTCCCTTAATCCAAAGGACGAAGGAAACATTTCGAAATACGCGTCTGGCAATAACTGTGATTGTACCGCTAAGTGGCCTACTGACTGGGTTGCACTGACTTCGTCAGCGACGTGCCGACATGGATGTCGGTAGTAGAGCAATGCTGGGAGCATATTGCCGAGGCGAGGGAAAGCAGTCAATATCACACCGGTCATTGCCAGATGTAATTCAATTGTTTAAACCGAGTTTAAAAGAGTGAGAGTTTAATGTCGTTACGCGAGGTTAAAGCAATGGCTGTGACTGTACTGCTAAGTGGCCTATTGACAGGGTTGCACTGACTTCGTCAGCGACATGCCGACTTGAATGTCGGTAGTAGAGCAATGCTGGGGGCATATTGCCGAGGCGACGGAAAGCAGTCAATATCATACCGGTCATTGCGATTCTCTAAAGGCTAGAACGCAAAAGGCCCCGTTCGTTAGAACGGGGCCTTTGACTTAATAGGTGTCTGGCAATGACCTACTTTCACATGGGGAAGCCCCACACTATCATCGGCGCTAAATCGTTTCACTACTGAGTTCGGAATGGGATCAGGTGGGACCAATTTGCTATGTTTACCAGACTAATTTGTTGCTCTTAATGTCAATCAAAACACCAAAAACGAATTTGGAAAGCTGTTAATTCAATAGTTCTTACACAACAAGCGCTCTGTTGGATATTTCTGAGACGATAAAACACATTAGGTGTTGTATGGTTAAGCCTCACGGGTCATTAGTACAAGTTAGCTCAACGCCTCACAACGCTTACACACCTTGCCTATCAACGTAGTAGTCTCCTACGGCCCTTTAGGGAGATT
>Ga0209395_1001967_pt1 | contig 27807 bp, 25 predicted proteins | sample GOMGulsemesocosm_3_FD_184635 | JGI IMG/M metagenome (GOLD analysis project Ga0209395, IMG submission 184635) | Methane-oxidizing microbial communities from mesocosms in the Gulf of Mexico - GOM9D Gulf of Mexico (SPAdes) (version 2) | ecosystem: Environmental > Aquatic > Marine > Cold seeps... | reverse complement strand
AATTTTGTTCTACTGGGTATAAGACGAATCAACCAGAGTATTAATCGTAATAGTGTCTTTAATCAGTTTTTCAGATTTGAACCAATCTAACTGATCTTGCACAGACGCTAAATTCAAAGCAGCATTTGGACTAATACGCATTGCGCCATTGCGAATGCTCTTTGCGGCCTTCTCAAAAGGACGATCCGCGTACACATATTTATGAATCAACTTAACCATATCTTGTGCCGCAACATCACCAGCTGTCTTATCGACAAGTGCCGCATTGAAATCCGCAGCGCCTTTAGAGAACGCGCGCAAAAACGCTTGTGTTGTATCTCTTTTATTGGCGGCATTATCTGCAGAAGTAAAAACAACGGTGACTTGGTAGTTTGGAATATAGTCGGCAACATTGCCAATGATGTGCACAGCACCGCCTTTATCTAGGGGTTTAGCGATGTGAGGAACAATTGACCAACCATCCACTTGTCCTGACTTTACTGCACCAATGATGGCACCTACTTTTTGCAGCGGTTTAAATGAGAGCTTAATGCCTTCTTTGGCCGCTATTTTTGCGCCCATATAATGAAATGATGACCCTGACTGAGTGATGGCATAAGTCTTATCTGCTAGTTTTTTAGGAGAAGTAACCCCTGCTTTAAACGCTTTATCAGACACTACTATTTTCTGACCATCAATACCCGGCTCTTCTAGTAACGCTCCCCCAATAACTTTAGTCGCACCCTTTTCAGCAAGGGAAATAAGCCCACCGGAAATAGCAGTCACTGCATAATCTATGTCTTTAGAGGCCACCGCTACTGCAAGCGGCTGTGCAGCCTGGAAGAACTTCAGCTTCACATCTAAGCCTTCGGCTTTAAAATAACCGCGCTCAAATGCCACAAAACTAGCAGCATGACTGGTAAAGCGTAATGCCCCAACGTTGAGCGTAGTGTCGGCAGCGTAACTAGGTAGCGCAACCAGCATTGAAATGGCAGTACCACTAATCAAACTAATGAGTTTTAAGCTAGATCTTCTTGAGATTTGATGCATTCTATTTCCTCTTATTTTTTTAATGGTTGGGTATCTACTAAACAGGAGAACCAGTGCAGTGTTTATTCTATGGCTAGTCTTTATTACCTATTTCTCTGCCCTATATGTAGACATGGCCACCTTTGATATGTGGCTAAAACATACTCTTATTACTGAATAGTGCTGCGAGTATAGCAGCACTATCATTATCAACAACTAAATCCAACTTCATGACACTTATTAAGATATTGGAAAATTACCTCCCTTTACTTCTTTACCTTTACAAACAAATGCACTATCGTACTAGTACATGAATACAAACATAAACCAACAACTACTCAACCTCCTCTGCGATATCACTGATATTGATGAAATGCGTGCGGCTATTGAGATGATCCTGACTGACAATGAACAGCAGGAAGTCGATAAGCGCCTTAAGATTTTCAACGCGCTTGAAGACAAAGTGGCACAGCGTGAAGTATCAGCGCAGTTAGGGGTAGGCATCGCGACTGTCACCCGTGGCTCTAAGGCTATGCAAACGGACAGTTATTTACGCTTAAAAGATAAATTGGCGCAATGTCGCCGTGAACACAAAGGTTAACCGCATGATTGCAAAGCCCCTGCCGAAGATTGATTTGCCCGGCAAACCCACTTATTTAAAACTGACTGAAGACTTTGATTTTTTTCAGCTGTTTCGCGCCATCGAAAACAAATACGCCAACTGTTTTATTCTAGAGTCCCTCGGCGAGGAGAGCTATGTCTCGCGCCATCACATAATAGGTTTTGATCCGGCGCAGACGATTTTCGCCAAAGATTATAAAACCTTGTGCATTCAAGATAACAGCAGCGGTCAGATCGATGAATACCCTTGCGAAAACCCCTATTATTCACTGCGCGAAATAGTCCCGCAGAATATTATCTCGCGCCGTTATGCAGGCGGTATCGTCGGTTATTTAGGCTACGATGCGGTTAACTTTTTTGAGCCTAGCTTGAAGGTGCAAAAAAGTGATTTGTTCCAGCCATTTAAGTTTGGTGTGTACAAAGACGGCTTAGTTTACGATCACATGACCGGCGAGATATTTTACTATTACTATACGGATAATCGCTTCAGTGAAGTTGAAGCTTTGCTCAACAGCGAAATAGGCGAATACGGTGAAACTCAAACTGTTTGCATCGGCGATACAATGACCCGTGAAGAACACGCTGAGTCTGTCGCCAAAGTGAAACAAGACATTATTGACGGGCGCATTTTCCAGACGGAAGTCGGTTTTAAAACTCGTTATAAAATTAAGGGGGATTGCACCCAAATTTACGCCAAGTTGCGTGAAGTAAACCCCTCTCCCTATATGTATTACATGAAGTTTGGCGAGCAGAAGATTATCGGTGCATCTCCTGAATTACTATTTCGCTTAAGCGATGGAGAAATGGAAACATTCCCGTTAGCAGGTACTGCCAAAAGAGGCGCCGATGCCGCTGAAGACACTAAACTGGCGCGCGCACTGCTCAACGATCCTAAGGAAATTGCCGAGCACAACATGCTGGTCGATTTACACCGCAACGACATTGGCCGCGTGGCCAAGTTTGGTACAGTGACTGTGCGCAATTTGATGTCAATTAAACGCTATTCACATGTACAGCACATCTCCACTGAAATCTTTGGCATTATTGCCGACAAAGAAGATATGTTCTCCGCACTGGCCTCTAACTTCCCTGCAGGTACACTCTCCGGGGCACCTAAGATGGAAGCGATGAAAATTATCGATGATTTAGAGCCTGACGGGCGCGGCCCATACGGTGGCGCGCTCGGTGAGTTCAGCTTTAACGGCGACTGCACCTTTGCCATTCCCATTCGCACCGTCTTTATCAACGGTGAAGATGGCTATGCGCAAACTAGCGGCGGTAATGTCTATGACTCAACCGCAGCAGATGAATATTTAGAGATTCAACGTAAACTATCTGCTATGCGTAAAGTGCTGGCCTATTTTGAGGGAGAGCAATAATGCGGGTACTTATCATTGATAACTATGATTCATTCACTTTTAACTTGTACCAATATGTCGGCGATACACTGGCACGCGAGCAGCACCTTAAGGATTTTGAAGTGCTGGTTAAGCGCAACGACGAAATCGATTTAGCGCAGATTAAAGCGCTAAATGTAGATCGTATAATAATTTCACCAGGGCCTGGCACACCTGAAGACCCAGCCTATTTTGGTGTTTGTGCGCAAGTGATTACCGAACTTGGCAAAACGATTCCGACATTGGGTGTCTGCCTCGGTATGCAGGGCATTGCCCACTGCTTTGGGGCAAAAATCGTACATGCAGAGGTGCCGATGCACGGTAAAGTATCCCCAATCACGCACGATGCACAAGGTGTGTATAAAAATATGCCGCAAGAGTTAGAAATTATGCGCTACCACTCGCTGATGGTGGATATTCACTCACTGCCCGACTGCCTTGAGATCACCTCTGTGATCGATGATGAATTTGCCAGCGGTACGCAAAGCTTTAAACAAGCAGCGCTTAATGGCAGTGAGATAATGGGCGTTAGACACACCCAATATCCGATAGAAGGGATCCAGTACCACCCGGAATCTTTTGCTACCGAAGGGGGCAAAAACCTACTGAAGAACTTTTTGCTGACTTCCGGCTAAGCTCTCGCATCCCGCGCTCGTCGATGGGCTTTGATAGATATTCATCGGCGCCGCAGCCCTGCCTCAAAGGCGATTAACAATTTCCAGTGGATACTTTGGCACTGTTCTGTGCGCTGATGTTTGCTGTTTCTGGCCGCTGCCTCAAGTGGTAAAGAGCGACCTAGGTGTTACATATTTTAACTATGGCGCAGTTCGCCTGCTGATAAATAGCAGTTGTCACAATTCTGATAGCTGCTGTGAAAGCTTTCAAGATTATCGGCAATTCAATCGCTGAGCTGCTTTTTTTACCCATCAGTTTGCTGCTCCACAAAGGTGTATTGGGAATTAGAGGCGCTTGCATGCCTCTTGCTCATCACTATCTAAAAACGCTTCGAAATCTGCTGATGTCAGCGGCTTTGAAATAAAAAAACCTTGTAGGGAATCACATTTTTGTTGCTGCAAAAATTGCTCTTGCGCCTGCGTTTCTACACCTTCTGCTACTACATTGATGTTCAAGGCATGCGCCATCGCAATAATGCCTTTGATTAATGTGGCACTGTTTTCGTCCTCCAAATTTGCGATAAACGAGCCGTCGATTTTCAGTTGCTCCACAGGGTGTTGCTGTAGATAACCTAAAGCTGAGTAGCCAGTACCAAAATCATCCAGTGATAATTCTATGCCCAGACTGCGCATTGTCGCTAGTCGCTCCATAACCGATTTTTTGTGTTGCAGTAAAATATCTTCCGTAATTTCAATGACTAGTTGGCCTGGTATCATGGAGGCCCCATCCACTAAGTCGATAAACGTCTCCAGCAGCTGCTGATTATTAAATTGTAAAGCCGATACATTGATAGAAAACTTGAGTTTCGGGAATCGATGCATTAACGGCAGCGTCTCTTTTAATACCCATATACCTAACTCATGAATAAAACCACTGCTCTCGGCTATAGGGATGAACTCTTTTGGCAAGATGTCTCCCAGTGTATTATTCGACCAGCGCAATAAAGCTTCAGCCCCCAATATTTCGCCGCTGTCAGCTGCTACAACAGGCTGGTAGCGCACCTCAAATTCACTGTTTTCTAATGCGTGTCGAATAGCATGTTCTAGTGCTATTTTCCGATTCAATGCTTGATTGAGACTGTTAGAATAAAATCGGTAAGTATTTCTGCCCGCATTTTTTGCCAAATACATCGCTGCATCAGCGCTACTGATTAGTTCGTTAACTGTGCTGCCGTGTTCTGGATACATCGCTACGCCAACGCTCGCTCCCGCTCTTAATTCTGAACCTTTCCAGCCAACTGGATCCGTCGCCATTTCAATCAGCTGGGTTAATTTAGGAGTCAATTCCAACGTTTCTGTTATATCACTTAAGACAATTAAGAATTCGTCCCCACCATAGCGCCCAATTAAATCAAAAGCGCGGATATTTGCCACAAAGCGTTTAGAAATGTCCGCCAGAAAAAAATCGCCCGCATCGTGGCCAAATTCATCGTTAATTTTTTTAAAACCGTCTAAATCTAAAAAGAGCACTGCAAACTGGCTTTGCTGACGGTGGGCGCGCTTAATTACATTCTCCATATTGCTGAGGATGAGACGTCTATTTGGCAACTCTGTTAAAGCATCGTGTTGCGCTAGATACTCTATTTCCTTTTCAGCGGCTTCACGGCGTTGAATTTCTAAGTGCATCTCATTCTTCAACGTCCACATAGCCACAAACAGTTTCACTTTTGCCTGCAGTATTTCCGGGTTTAACGGTTTATAGATAAAGTCGATAGCACCACTTGAATAACCTTTCAGCAAGTACTCTTCACTGTCATGATTAGCCGACAAAAAGATAAATGGGATGTCGGCTGTCTCTCTCTCTTCTCCGAGTAATTTGGCTACTTCAAAACCGTCCATCTGCGGCATATTGACATCGAGCAGAATAAGAGCGAGGTTTTCTCTGTAGGCAATTTTAAGTCCTTGGTGGCCATTGCTAGCAACCATCACTTGCACATCAATATTCTTTAGCAATATTTTTATTGCCTGTAAATTCGCATCGACGTCATCAATGACCAGAATCTTGGGGGTCGTTTTTGCCATTTCACTACCAGCGACTATCTTACCCACAACAAAACCTTCACTTTTATAAAAAATTTATGTTTAGTTCATTTAACATAGCCCAATACGCCTCAAAAGACAGTAAATAATCACGATAAATTCATACAGGCATTTAAATACTTAACCGTCTGCCTAAACCCGGCTTAACAACGCTTATCAAGATTCTTAAAAACCAGATACCTATAGGTTTTTTCCTTAGATAAATGTGACAAGAGAAGTCCGTTTTGGGCTAAGTAGCTAGTCAATCTGTGGTAGCATGGCTACTTTATTATCAACCTTGGTGTGTCCGTGACCGATAAAGTAAAAACAAAACCTCAGCGCTTGTCACGTCAGTTGACAGAACAAAAGATATTGACGGCAGCTGAAGAAATTTTTGCGCTATATGGGTTCCAAGGGGCAGCTGTTAATAGCATTGCTGAGCTGTCGGGATTGACAAAACAAAACCTACTCTATTATTTTCCCTCAAAAGAAGTGCTTTATCTTAGCGTACTCGAGAAAATATTAGATCTCTGGTTAGAGAGAATGGCGTTGTTGGTGCAGCGAGGTGATGGTCCAAGAACAATGATCACCAGCTACATCCAAGGCAAGATCGACATATCTAGAGCCCACCCAAATGCCTCTAAAGTATTTGCCAATGAAATTATTCAAGGTGCACCTAGGTTGCGCGATCACTTGATTAATCATTTACTACCTTTGCTAGAAGACGATGTAAAACTAATTAGAACCTGGATTGCAGAGGGAAAGATGGACCCAGTTGATCCCTATCATTTATTTTTTATGATTTGGTCTTCCACCCAAACCTATGCTGATTTTTCGATGCAAATTGAGTTGGTATTGGGGAAACCACAATTAGAGGATGAAGACTTCACCCGCGCCAGTGAGTTTTTGACTAATCTCATCATTAAAGGACTAGGTATAAAGTAACCCCTTACAGGAAGGGAACGCTTATAGCTGGGCGATGCACAGCACTGTCAAGTATCCTTTGAGCATATCCCCCGATGACCCCACCGATGCTGCAGCTCTTATCATGCAAGCAGACGGGCGATGTTCTATGTAATACCCCGTTGCAAGAATAGCGTGGAGGACGGGCCATCAAATAGGCTCAATGCTATGACTAATATTGGGTAAGTCAGCGTATAACCGCCAATAGCAAGCGCCAGAATAGACTTAGGTTTACAAAACTGTCGCTGAAATGCGGCAAGTTGCAATTTTTATACTAGGCTTGTAGCATGCTAAAAAATGTCGATATTACAAAAAAAGTTCCCCTGATCATGATTACTTTTGCGCTGCTTTCGGCACTAGTAACAGGTGTGACAGCCTACATTAAAATTACAGAGAGTATGGAACACTCGACCCGGGATAAACTAGACTCCCTGTTAGCCTCGCGAAAGTCCTCGCTACAACATTATTTCAACAATGCCATCCGCCAACTGTCATACCAAGCAAAGAGTCCTTTAATCATTAATGCTGTCAGGGACTTTGAACACGCCTGGAATAACTTGCAACAACCCCAAGAAACTTTTTTACAACAGCAGTATATCCACAGCAACCCCTACCTAAAAGAAGAGCAATACCTGCTCAATGCAGCAGCAGACAATAGTAATTACACGCAAATTCATCGAAAAAACCATCCGCATATGAGCAATATTATCGATATTAATGCGTATTATGATCTGTTTTTAATCACCGCTAAAGGTGATCTAGTCTACTCAGTCGCAAAAGAGAGTGACTATGCAACTAACCTTTTACAAGGTCGCTGGAAAGACACTGGCATTGCCGATTTATTTAAGCGCATTAATAACAGTAAAACTCGCGACAAAGTATTTATCTCTGACTTTGCGCCCTATCCACCGAGTAATTTCGAATCCGCCAGCTTTATGGGTACCAGTATCTATCAAGACAATCAATACTTGGGCGTATTAATCGTTCAGCTGCCTATTGAACCACTGGATAATATAATGCAAGTAACCGCTGGGATGGGAAGAACAGGTGAGACTTATATCGTCGGTGAGGAGCGACTGTTGCGCTCAAACTCGCGCTTTTTCTCACAACGCAGTATATTAAAAACTGAAGTTGATACTGTCTCGGCTCAGCAGGCACTCAACGGCAACTCCGGTTTTTCTATCATCAAAGATTACCGTAATATTTCCGTCTACTCCGCTTATACTCCTATCTCTATTCTCTCCTATCGCTGGGCGATGATGGCTGAAATTGATGAAGCTGAAGTACAAGAGCCCATCCAACAAATGAGCAACTATCTGTTGTTCAATGGCTTATTGATTGCCGCGGTTATCTCAGTGTTGGGCTATTTGATCTCTAGGGATATCTCCCATCCTATTGTCTCTATGACACAAGTGATGAAAAGACTCTCCAATAATGATTTAAGCGTGAATATTCAAGAGCAAAATCGCGGTGATGAAATTGGTAAAATGGCGGATGCTATGCGGGTCTTTAAACAAAATGCGATTGAGCGAGAAGATTTAAAAACAGCATTAGTTAAAATCGTCCATATCGATTCTCTCACTGGTTTATACAACCGAAAGTACGCCATGGAGCAACTTTCTCAATTGACGGTAGGAGCGGATACTCGAGCTTATAAGACTGTATTAATGTTTATAGATTTAGACAATTTTAAGCAGATGAACGATATTTACGCTCACCAAGAGGGAGATAAAACCCTCTGCTCTATGGCTGACCACCTTAAAGCTTGTGTACGAAAGGATGACATAATTGCCAGAATTGGTGGTGATGAATTTATTATTATACTGCCTGCAGTGACAGACGCTGAACAAGTGTACCCCATTGCCCAAGCGCTGCTAAATAATTTGCCAAAGTGCAAAGTTGAGATAACTTTAAGCATTGGCCAATCAGTATATCCCGATGATGCAACAGATCCTCATGTACTGCTCAGACAAGCAGACTCAGCTATGTATAACGTTAAGCGATCAGGAAAAAACCAATTTGCACACTGGGACAATAGCAGACATTGCTAAGCATTTATTATTTATTTCCATAAACAGGACATAAAGAGAAGACTATGTTAGTTAAGCAGATTCAACAGAGTAGCTTATATAGAAGTTTAACCACAGCGACCTTTAACCAAGATTTTTTCTATAAAATTGGCCACTGCATTTTCTGCTGCTTTTTACTGCCATTTACCTTGTATTGGTTTGTCAAACAACAGTATTTACTAGCGGCAAGCGAGCTGCTAATGCTCGTGTTTTTTTGCGTTAATTTAAGACATATGGTGATCAATAAGCGCGAGCTATGTCCGCGCTCAATGGTGTTAATTTGTCTTGGCTGCCAACTATTAGCGCTGACCTATTATGCGGGGAGTTCGGCGTCACTCTGGGCCTATCCGCTACTGGCAACTTATTATTTTATCTTACCAATTAAAACAGCAAATTACACCGCGCTAGCTATTATGCTGCCGATGGGCGTCATTCTCAGTATATCAACAGAGTCTGTTTTTGTGATCCGGTATCTCTCTAGCATCACCGCAGCGCTGTTGATTACAAACTTGATGGTCATTATGAATAACAAATTACAACAAGCACTCACCAAGCAATCCATTACCGACCCCCTGACCCATTGCTACAACCGACGCCACATGGATACGACGCTTGATCAAGCCATTCAACTCTACCGGCGATCCAATCATCCAGCCTCATTACTGTTAATTGACATTGATTATTTTAAACGAATAAATGATGAGTACGGTCACCTCGTCGGCGATGACATTTTACGCGAAGTTGTCCAGGTTATGACAACGAGCAAACGTGTTAGTGACATGTTGTTTCGCTATGGCGGGGAAGAATTTGTGATGTTGATTCCAGAAACTAACTGCCAGAGTGCTCAGTTTATTGCAGAGAAAAACCGAATACTGCTCAGCGCCATTAAGCTGCCGGATCAGCAGCGCTCAATCACTGTCAGCATCGGCATCTGTGAGGTTTCGCCTAACATGGATGCCGTGGCTTGGGTACAATGCGCCGATAGGGCGCTGTACCAAGCCAAGGAAAATGGCCGTAATCGCGTTTGCAGTATGCACTGCCCTGTCGCCGAGTACAGTAGTGACAACATAATAGAAAAGAGTAATCGCGCCTCTCATGAAAATTGAGCATGTTAATCAGCTTTATCCACTAACCACCTACTCGATTAACCCCTTTGTCTCACCGAGGCTCCTCTTCGTCGATAAGTATTTTTAAGCCGACTAATAACTCTAACCAAGGTACCGGCACAAGTAGCGTAGACTTACCCAACGATTTAGGTCAGGCCAGCTTTAGCTCTACTAATTTGTCAAAAAGCATTCCTCTGGTCACCACTTCTCGGCTGCCGCATCCTGTGAGAATTAAAATTTTTACGAAGAGAGACCTCTACATAACGTACCGAATGCAGGTAAGACAAGGCAAAATCAAACGAAATAGCGGAGTCAGTGTGCCTCTGTTTATGGGCATTACGGGTGTAAATGAGCATATTGAGCTTGTGTTTAACACCTTCTTATCAAATGCAGTCGTTATGCAGAGGTCTCGAAGAAACATCCAATCACCTTATAAATTGTATAACAGGCTTGAAAATCCAATTTTTTTCTATATATAACCGCAATCAACCTCACTTATACTGGCACTACAATATTTATGCAGACAAAAAATCACATGGCAACTCACAAAACAACTCCAATTATTTTAGATGGCGGGATGGGGCGCGAGCTCGAACGCATAGGAGCGCCTTTTAGACAGCCGGAATGGTCTGCGCTGGCTTTGATGGAATCGCCAGAGGCTGTCATTAAAGCTCACCAAAGTTTTGTTAACGCAGGTGCCGACGTCATCACCACTAATGCCTACGCGTTAGTGCCATTTCATATAGGAGAGGACTGCTTTACTGAACGTGGCGCTCAATTAGCGCGCTCAGCAGCAATGCTAGCCAAAGAAGCTGTCGCAGGAACTCAAGTACAAGTTGCAGGGTGCCTACCACCAGTGCTGGGGTCATACCAAGCGCAGTTGTTTGATACAAACACCGCTAGGCCATTATTGAACGTATTGATCGAGAATCAGAATAGTCATGTCGATTTCTGGCTTGCAGAGACTATTTCCTCGATAGGCGAAGCTAATTTAATCAAACAGCTAACTCAAAATACTGCCAAGGATTGCTGGATAGCATTCACCATTAGCGATGAAGAGACACAAATTCCCCTGTTGCGATCAGGAGAAACGGTTTTTGATGCCGTCTCAAATATTGCCGGTGGACATGTCAGCGCAATTTTATTTAATTGTAGTAAAGCAGAGGTGATGCTCAACGCAATCAAAGCTGCGAAACGTGCGCTAGCATTGTCTAAACAAGAGCAGAATGTACTTTTAGGGGTATATGCCAACAGCTTTTCTCCCAACGATGATGATAAGAGAGCCAACAGCATCGTCACTGAATTAAGAGGAGATCTAACCCCTGCGCGCTATGCAGAATTTACCAAGTTATGGCTAGATAACGGCGCCTCTATTATTGGCGGATGTTGCGGGGTATCTCCTGAGCATATTCAACATTTGGCTCGGGAACATGCGGGTAAGTCATAGTTGTTGCACAATTATCGCCCTTTGCTGGGCGTTAGGCACTGATATTGCCTCTGCAAATTGCATCGCGGTCATCACTACCGGTGGTGGCCAGCAATTTTGGCACAAGCTAAAGGCGGGAGCCCTCGCCGCAGGTGAACAATTGCATATCCCAGTGCACGTGCGTGGCCCAATTGATGAGTTAAATTTAGCTGGTCAAAAGCAATTAATCCAACAGCTGCTTGGCAAAGGGTGTAACGGATTAGTGTTAGCGCCAAACTCAGATGCTCATCATTCCACTATCAACGACCTTAAACTGCGTGGTATCCCTACCGTATTCATTGATAGAGATGCTGTGGGTGAGCGGATTAGTGTCATTAAAACCAACAATTATGCCGCTGGAAAAATGGCTGCCCGCGAAATGATTAACGCACTCAAAGGCAAAGGCAAAATTGCCGTGCTGAGATCACACCAAAAGATTTCTTCAACAACCGACAGAGAGCAAGGCTTTATCACCACCGCCCGCGCCGCCGGCTTAAAGGTTATCGCTGATCAATACCTAGGAGTGCGAGTGGGAGAGGCACGCACTAACGCCTACCACTTTTTATCCGTCAATAAAGACCTAGATGGAATATTCACCCCTAATGAATCTACCACGGTAGGCGCTATTAAAGCACTTGAACATTTTCAGCGAAACAAGCGATTTGTGCATATTGGCTTCGATGCCAGTAGCACCATTATCAAAGCCGTACAAGCCGGTAAACTTTACGGGTTTATGCTACAGCGCCCATTTGAAATGGGCTACCAAGGGGTATTACAAGTCCATAACGCCATTAACGGTATCAAGGTACCTGAGGTGATAGATACCGGCGTGGTGTTTATCAACCAATATAATATCGACGCGCTATTAATGGATTAAGAAAAGCCCTATAAACTACAATTTCATGCTCAGTGGGCAGATAAAGCTCAGTCCACAAAAAAAGCGCCTATACGGCGCTTTTTTTTATTTGCCCCATGCTAACTACTCAGCATCAAATACATTTTGACTCTTACCTTGACCTAATTTTGCACGTACAAGGTTCAGCAGCGGTTGACCAAACAGTGCTAACATTGCCAGTGCCATGATGATCGCTGTCAGTGGGCGTTCCCACATGAAACTCATACTGTCATCGTTGATTAACAGCGCTCGACGTAGATTATCTTCTAACATTCCGCCGAGGATAAAGCCTAACAGCATCGGTGCCAGTGGAAAATCTAACAGTTTCAAGCCAATTGCCGCTATACAGATAATCACCATCACTTGGATATCAAAGGCATTAAACGAGACCAGATATACTCCCGTTAAAGAGAAAAACAAGATCAGTGGTATTAATATCGTTCTTGGAATCTCTAAAAGCTTGGCGATGTAAGGAATCAGTGGCAAATTCAAGATCAACAGCACTATGTTGCCTAAGTACATCGAGATAATTACTGACCAGAAAACATCCGGGTGATCGACAAATAATTGCGGACCAGGCTGAATGCCATAAGCGATTAATGCACCTAGCATAACAGCGGTGGTACCGGAGCCTGGAATACCCAGAGTTAAAAGCGGTACAAAGGAACCCGTTGATGCGGCATTATTGGCTGATTCAGGTGCTGCCAAGCCTTTTAAAGAGCCCTTGCCAAACATTTTCTTATCTTCTTTAGAGGATAAATTACGCTCGACACCATAGGCTAAGAAAGAGGCAATAGTTGCACCGGCACCCGGTAATACCCCGACAACAAAACCCATTACAGAAGATCGTGCCATAGTAGGGGCGACTTGCTTTATCTCTGCTTTGGTCAACTTCATACTGCCTAGTGAAGATGCATTACTCGCTTGATCTTGCTGTGCATTGGTCGCTCTGTCCATCACTGACATCACCACTTCAGCCAGTGCAAAAGTCGCCATCGCCAACAGCAGGAAGCTCAATCCATCAATAAATTCTATCGAGCCGAAGGTAAAGCGCTCTACACCGTTGGAGCGATCTGTCCCCACTGTTGATAGCATTAATCCTAACACGCACATCATCAGTGCTTTTAAGATATTGCCCTTACCGGCGAATGCCGCAACGGCTGTCAAACCTAGCACCATCAGGGCAAAGTAGTCACTTGACTGGAAACTCAACGAAACTTTAGCCAACATAGGTGCAAACAACAACAGGAAGATGGCACCAATCGTACCACCGGTGAAAGAGGAGTAGGCCGCCAGTGCTAAGGCTTTACCCGCCTGCCCTTGCTGCGCCAGTGGGTAGCCATCAAACGCGGTCACCACCGTCGACGAACAACCCGGTGCATTGATTAAAATTGACGAAGTCGATGCGCCAAATACAGCACCGTAGTAGACGCCCGCCATCAGGATAATACCCGATGAAGGATCGAGACCGTAAGTAACGGGAATCATCAATGCGACAGCAGAGACCGGTCCAAGACCTGGCAGCATGCCAATAAATGTGCCGGCGAAACAACCGACAAACATCATCAATAAATTGAATGGCATAACGGCGGTCGTTATCCCTGTGTAAATACCTTCCCACATTTTAAACTCCTCCTATCCAAGTCATAAACGCACCTGGCGCTAAATAAATATCTAACAACTGCGTCAGTACATACCAAAAGAAAATAACTAATGGCAGTGAGCAAAAAAACAATATTAGCTTGCGGCGCTCCCCAAGTAGCCAGTAACCGCAGAGCAAAAAGAGTGTGGTACCGATCAAGAAACCTAAAAATTCAAGCACCGCTCCATAAACGACCATTAAGGCGATGAGTTTGATGGCAATCAACCAATCTAAATCGGGAATTCTTGATTTTTCTTCATGTCTAGCGCTAAACAGTAGTGCCAAAGACAGCACTACACCGATAATCGCCAGCGAAAAGGGCAGTGTTTTGGCGGTAAATACTTCATATTCGTCACCCGGGTACATTGGAATTAGTGTGGTGGAGTAACCATAGGCGATCGAGAGCGCCAGAAAGATTAAGCCGCCTATACGGTCTTTTGCTATTGTCATAATATTTTGGGGCTAACGATTATCATAGCCCACCTCTTTTTATGGTGAAAGGTCTGGGTAAATCCCGTCTATTGCTGTGAATAATCGAGACTTATGGAGTACTTCCGAATAAAGAAAACCCTTGTATATCGAGACATACAAGGGTTAGGGATAGGACTAATTACTTAAGAAAACCAAGCTCTTTCATCAAAGAACCGATTTGTTCTTCCTGGCTCTCTAGGAACTTGTAGAAATCATCTGAATTTTTGTAAACGTTGACCCAACCGTTGCGGCTGCGCACTGTTTCCCACTCAGGAGTTTTGTACATCGCTTCCAGTGTTTCATTCCACATTGCCACTTTCTCTTTTGAAGCACCTGGTGCTGCAAAGAAACCACGCCAGTTAGCAAACACGGTGTTATTGCCCATTTCTGTCATGGTTTTAACATCTGGAGCATCACCGACACGTTCAGGTGCTGTGATACCAAGAATACGTACTTGTCCACCTTTTGCGAGCGCTAGTGCTTCGCCTAGACCAGTAGAAAGGATCTTAGCTTCGCCAGATAATAGACCTGCCATCGCTTTTCCGCCAGCATCATAGGGGATGTACTTCAATGTACGAGGATCTAACCCTTCAGCTTTAATGATTGAAGCGGCCACTAAGTGATCTAGTGATCCACGTGCTGAACCACCAGCAAACTTAAGTTTTCTTGGGTTTTCTTTGAACAGCGCCAACGCTTGGCTCCAATCTTGCAACGGGCTGTCATTTTTAACCACTAGTGCGCCAAAATCGGCGATGACACCGGCAACAGGTGTTAAGTCGCGAAAGCTCTGTGGAAATACTTTAGTGATTGAGCGTACAACAATAGGGGTAGAGTTGACCATCAAAGTATTTTCAGCATTTTTTGCTGTTTCGATGATGTGAGCGATTGCTTTACCGCCACCGCCACCGGACATGTTTTGGAAAGAAGCTTCTTTAACTAGGCCTGATTTGGTCAGTGCTTCACCGGTTCCGCGAGCTGTACCATCCCATCCGCCACCAGCGCCACCAGGAATTAGGAAGTGAATTTTTTCTAGCTTTGCTTCAGCGGCAGTCACTGAGATTGAAAGGCTTGAAAGCAGGCAACCGGTAATGGCTGCAGCTAAAAGTGTACGACGTTTAATTGACATGTATTGCTCCTTTTTGTTTTCGTTATAGCAATACAATATCTGCGCTTGAATAACTTGAATAGCTTATGGTTTTAATGTCTTTTTTATTCATAATGCGCATATTGTGCATAAAGTTCACAGCAGTGCAAAGCCCATTCAAAAAGTAAAATAGTGATGATAAAGAGCAGATAAAGAAAATATTAGCGTGAAGAAATAAAAACTGAACCGCACACTAAACGGCTCAGTTTTGAAGCCCGAAGGACAATATAGCTGTTAGCATTCATTGAGAACCGCATTCATTTTATTAGTTCCGAGAAATGACTAAATCAAATCACTTAAAATAAGAAGTTATTCCCTTAGAAATCCTCAGTTACTATACCTACCAGTGTTATTTCGTGAACAACTTGGAATAGCCTTCACACTGCTAGATTTCGTCTATACTCAAGTGAACACCCACTAAATATTTAATGTGCACTTTGGAATTACTCACTTATGCCACAAAAATCAGTCGTAGAGAGCGGTTTTCAAACTAGCTTGCTACAATCCATTCGTATTAGTCAAAAGAGAGGCCTCGGACGAAAACTACTCATTGCAGTTCTGCTTACCAGCTCTATCTTCACTTTTTTTCAAGTCAGCTGGCAACTCTATGATGATTACTTAGCTGGCCTTGGTGAAATTGATCAGAAATTCGAACAGATTCATATTAGTTATCAACAATCCCTTGTCCGTAGTATATGGGATGTAGCGATAGAAGAGACAACATTAATCGCCACAGGTATTTTGTCTCTCCCCAACGTGGAGCAAGTGCGCATTGCGGAATATGCAAATGCTGACTTTGTTGAGCTAATCGACTTATCCACCGAGATCAGCAAAGATTTGACGGCCAAAACCTATGTATTAACGATGACGGAAGACGACATCACTACCGTAATAGGAGAGCTTAACCTCAAGATAAGCCTCGCTCCACTGTATAGCGATTTATATGACAAGTTACTGTTTATTTTAGTTTTCCAAACGATAAAAACTTTTTCTGTATCTATATTAATTTTTTCTATTTTTCATTACTTAGTGACTCAACATTTAATCACTATGTCTAAATTCTCGCAATTAATCAGTGAGGACAATTTAGATCAAAAACTCGTCTTACAGCGTAAACATAGCAGCACTGACGATGAGCTAGATACCATGGTAAAAGCACTTAATAACACAAAGTTGAGCATGAAAAATATGCTTGAGTCAAATATCGCCAGCCAACACTTGCGTTATGAATTAGCCCAAAAACAAAAACAAGAAGAACAGAATAATAAACATCGCAGACAGATTGAAAGTAAAAATATAGAACTGCATGAGATGATAGGAACTCTTAATGACACTCAGGAGCAATTAGTCAACTCTGAAAAAATGGCATTGCTCGGCAATATGGTGAAAGGGGTTTCTCACGAACTTAATACGCCCATTGGTGTGTCTATTACCGGTATCTCGCACTTGCAAAAAGAAAGCGTGCGCATTGAACGTTTATTTGCCGCCTCTAAAATGACCAAATCCGACTTGGTAGAATTTTTTGCCGAGATTAATGATTTAAGCACATCCATCAATATCAGTTTGCAAAAAGCGGCTGAACTCATTCAATCTTTCAAACTCGTCTCTGTTGAACAACATCAAGATGAAGCCTGTCTGTTTAATTTGCACGATAACTTTTCAGACATAACCAAAAGTTTACAGCACGCATTAAAGGCTAAAAACATCCACATCAACAATCAAATTCCAGCGGACATTAACATTAATAGCTTTCCAGGGGTTTTCTATCAAATTTACACCAACCTTATTAATAATGTCACCTTGCACGCTTTTGCAGATCAACAACCCGGAGAGATCAATGTTAATGCAGTAACAACCAGCCAATTATTAACGCTTACTTTTAGCGATAATGGTAAGGGCATGCCAAAAGCGATATTAGATAAGCTGTTTATGCCATTTTTCACCACCAAACGCGGTGCCGGTGGTTCTGGATTAGGCATGAGTATCGTCAATACTTTAGTCACTGAAAAACTGCAGGGAAAAATAGCGGTGCATAGTGAAGAAGATGTAGGCACTAGCTTTGAAATCACCATCAATACAGCGAGCTAACTTCTACCTCACCCTAGGACTTGGCTGTCCCAAGACAACTAATGGTTTAAAGAGGCGCTAATGCAATTATTGGCTAGTCACTGCTGTTATCTCAAAATTACCTAAGGTATTAATCAAACTAAAGAAATTTTTTGGATCCCCGTCACCTTGGGCTAATTGTATATGCCCGCTATTAAAACCCGACAGCGCGGCGTCATAGCTAACCCACTGCCCATCTATATACGCCTGCGCCCAAGCATGTGGAATAAAAACTTGCTCTGAGTTTGAGAATTGTTCGACATAGACGACGCCACTGGCCACTCTAGCGGGAATCCCCACAGCTTTTAACATAGCCACTAATAAAAGCGCGTGCTCAGTACAATCCCCGCGCTTAGTTTGTAGCACTTGCAGAGCACTGGCATAACCAACACTGAGTGTTTTATCAACAATGTAATCTCGCACAAAATTTTCTAACAACTGCGCAGCGCGTCCCGCCGAATCAGCTTCTTTTACGGTGCTTTTAGCTAAGCTGATAATTCTCGGATCACGATTTTGTACCCAGGCATTGGGGGTTAAACGCTCAATCAGCTGAGGGTCAGTACCACGATAGGGATAACTGCCTTGCAATTCTTTAAGCATTGATACTTGCACGGTAAAAGAGCCGTCATCTAGCTGGGCTACATTTTGCTCAGGTGTCTGAGAAAATTTCACTTGTGAGTGACTCGATAAAATTGAGTAGGTCAGCGGTGTCGCCCTCTGTGCTTTGGTTATTTTACTGGGAGAGCTGACAAAAAGTTGATTAAAGAAATCAGAGCGCTGGTTAGCACTCAACGCATACGCTTTACTACTCTCTATCACTTCTAGGTAGCTTCCCATCATCGGCACTAGCACTTTTTTAAGGCGCTGTTGGCTATCGACAAACGAGCGCATGTTGAGTTTTGTACCCGACATATGCACAGTGCTGGTCACTGGTATGAGACGCGCGACACGATTTATCAGTTTTTCATTTTGTTCTTTATTAACAGCAACGTGTACTTCAACAGCCTGTAGCCCAGCAATCACAAAGTGCACAGCGTTGTACTGGGTACCTGCCACTAACCCCTGTCGCATAGCCAACAACCGCTGACCTTCAAACAGTAGTGCAGATGCATTCCACGGCATTTGTTGGTATTGGACTTCCCCTATGCCTTTAATTTCCACATATAGCTGCTCATCGCGAATGATACCCGTCACGATTTTTTTGAAACCGCCCTCTTCCTCGATACTGCTAAAGGCCAGTACTTGACCTGTTAGAGTTTCAACGCTCTCTTCAATACTTTTCACTAGTACCTGACTATCCGCTCTCGTCAGCTGCATTTGGGTAGTGACAGTGGTGGTGACGACCTGATTGTTAACGACTCTTTGCGTCTTTGAAAAGCCGGCTTTTTTTCCGGATAAAAACAGTGCATACCACTGAGTGTCAGTGACTGATGCAAAGCTAAATGGCGCTATAAACACTAAAAATAGGCTGAGGATTGAACAATATCCAATGACATTTCTAAAGTAGTGATTCATAAAACACCTTTAACAGTAATTCAACACTATTATAAGTAGTCGCCAAAAAAACGGATATCAGCTTTCTTGTTATTCTTCATGCATTACGCTTAAATAGGTTTTTCACTTAGCGCGCCTCTTACCGACCGCTAAAAAGAGTCCGGGTAAGATGAGCAACGCCCCGCTAAAATGGAAGCTCTGCAGGCGTTCATCGAGTAAAACCCATGCCATAGCAGCCGTGTATAAAGGGATTGCGTACATCACTAGCGATGCCGTTGATGCACCCAATATTTTTTGGATGTGTGCATAAGCAGCATAAGCTGTAATCGAGGAGATAATCGCTAAAAATGCAATGGTCATTATAAAGGTATTGAATAGCTGATCTGTCACGATGAAAGGTAACTGTTGTGACAATTCATAGACGGCGAATGGCGCTAAGGCTATCGTCCCCCCTATCGACATGGCGGTGAATCTTAAAAACAGACCCAACTGTGTTTTGAGGTGCCCCTGCCATAAAGAGTAAAATCCCCAGGAAGCAGCAGCGACCAAAATCCAAAGATCCCCTACCGAAAATGATAGATTCAACAGTCTTTGCCAATCACCTTTAGCCACAATAACAATGACCCCGACAAAGGCAAAAGCAACGCCGAGCAACTGCCTTTTTTGCAGCTGTACTTGGTAGCCAATGCGCGCAAATACAATAATAAAAATTGGCGATAGCGCGTAAATAAGTCCTATATTGGTCGCGCTCGTGGTTTGCGCTCCTATATAGGGGAACGCACCACAGATACCCATTCCCAAAAAACCCAGTAATAACAACTGCTTCCATTCACGCCGAATAACTGCCCGCGATTGCCAAAATTGCCTGCCGATAAAAGGCAACATAATAAGCACGGTTAACAACCAGCGCGAAAAAGCTAAGGTAAAAGGCGGGATAGTATCGGCCACGGCTCTGGCTACTATCATATTTGAGCACAGCAGAGCCGGCGCTAATATCAGTAATAATAGCGCCCAATTTCTTGAGGAAAGCAGCGCTTCCCCCTGGATCTGACGGGTTGAATTTTTCACTAACCTGGGTCTCTTGGTAAGGGGGAGTTATCCATTAGATGGGCCACTAATAACTTGAGCCGCTCGGGGATAAAGTTGGAGCTGGCATATTGTAATCTAAGTGTGCCCTGATAGTTATGCTTAATATGCCAACCCTCTAATACTCTGATTAAATTACCGTTAGCTAACTCATCACGGGCGACAAAATCTTGTAGCAAAGCAATGCCAACCCCTTGTAATGCCGCATTCAAACGCATCTGCGAGTGATTAACACTGTAGCGCCCGCTGATACTGACTCGCTTAGTCTTTGCCCCTTTGCTCATCTCCAGTAAGTTGTCATTAGCGCTTTCACCTAAGGTCAGCACGCTATGAGATGCCAAATCATCAGGCTCCTGCAATGTTGGATTAGCTGCCAAGTATTGCGCAGATGCACAAAGCACTATGCTGACCTCACCCAGCTCTTTGGCTATTAGACCAAGGGCGGGCTCTCGCTGCAGTGAAACCAGCAAATCTACTTCATTGTGCAGCGGGTCGACAATGTGGTCGGTCACCTTTAACTGCAGCTCTATATGTGGATACTGTTCGATAAAAGAGAGCAATAACGGCTCTAATAGGCACTTGGCCACAGCCTTCGGAGCGGCTATTCGTAACTGACCGACGGGATCTTTGGTCACACCACTGGATATTTGTGCCGCCTCTCTAGCCGAATTCAGCATCGCCAGACATAATTCATAGATAGGCTGGCCGGCGACACTCAGTTGTAATTTACGGGTGGTTCGCTCAAGTAACCTCACCCCTAAGGCACGCTCTAAGCGGGTCATTTGACGACTGACAGCACTGGGAGTGACACCTAGTTTTCGACTGGCCGCGCTAAAGCTTCCCTGCTCAACCACCGTCACGAAACTGGCCATATCAGGGAGTGAGCTAATTAATTTATTTGTGTCCATGAAGCACAGATCCTATTCCAAAAATGCATATTATCATTTAAATTGTAATGAATTATGCTTTATCTACATTCAGCTATGGAGATTTTCATGTTTAGCCCCAACGATAACAACTTGACCAAAGATCAGCTAAAAGTGGCGGTGGCCCAGCTAGCACCCGTTTGGTTAGATAGAGAGGCAACCACCGCGAAGGTGGTCGCTATGATCGAGCAGGCAGGCACTGCGCAAGTGGATTTAGTTGCCTTTGGCGAGGCGCTAATCCCTGGCTACCCTTACTGGGTAGCGATGAGTGATGGCGCTAGGTTCAATGCCATTGATCAAAAAGAGCTGCACTCACATTATATGGATCAAGCGGTGGTGATAGAAGCGGGCCATTTAAACAGTGTTTGCGCGGCGGCAAAAAGCAACCGCTGCGCGGTATATCTAGGCATCATTGAGCGACCCATGCAGCGCGGCGGCCACAGTTTATATTGCACTATGGTCTATATTGATAAAGATGGTGAAATCAAATCCAGCCACCGCAAATTAATGCCCACTTACGAAGAGCGCTTAACCTGGTCTGCCGGTGATGGCAATGGTTTACAAGTTCACAGCATTGGTGCATTTCACAGTGGCGGTTTAAACTGCTGGGAAAACTGGATGCCGCTATCCCGCACTGCCCTGTATGCACAAGGGGAAGATTTACACGTCGCTATCTGGCCCGGTTGCTATCGCAATACCCACGATCTTACGCGCTTTATCGCCAAAGAGGGACGTTCATTCTCAATGGCGGCCAGTGGTTTAATGCGAAAGTCTGACTTCCCTGAAGATACGCCACATTTAGCGGCTATTTTAGCAGGTGCTGGTGAAGATGAGCTGCTTTCAAACGGCGGTTCCTGCCTTGCCGGTCCCGATGGCGAGTGGATTATAGAGCCTCAGTGTGACGAAGAAGGATTATACACAGCCGTTATCGATCATGGCCGGGTGCGAGAAGAGCGCCAAAACTTCGATATTGCCGGACATTATTCGCGCAGTGATATCACAAAGCTCACTGTGGATAGACGCAGGCAGTCTATTCTGGAAACGATAGATTAATCCCTGTGTAATAGTTTAGCCTAAGCACTTGCCAGCTTAAGCAGGTATCAACGAATGACTCTGGCATTGCAGTCATTCATTGATATCGCTAAAGTTTAAGCGGCTTTTGCCTTCACTTTAGGGTTGCGGATGATGTAGTCAAACGCCCCTAAGGCCGCTGTCGCGCCACTGCCCATGGCAATGATAATTTGCTTGTAAGGACTAGTCGTAACATCCCCCGCTGCAAATATGCCCGGCACAGATGTCTGCCCTGATTGATCGGCGATTATTTCACCACCTGGGGTTAACGCCAAAGTCTCTTTAGCAAAATCACTGTTTGGCACTAAACCTATCTGCACAAAGATACCGTCTACAGCGACATGCTTTGCAGATTGATCAAGCCTACTCGTATAGCTAATCTCGGTCACTTTACTGCCATCACCTATGACTTCAGTGGTTTGCGCATTGAGCACAATTTCAATGTTACCCATGCTATTAGCTTTGTCTTGCAGCACTTGGTCTGCCAATAATTTATCGGCAAATTCCAGCACAGTGACTTTCTTGGTAATACCCGCCAGATCAATCGCCGCTTCGATACCTGAGTTACCGCCACCGACCACCGCGACTTCTTTGCCTTTAAACAACGGCCCATCACAGTGCGGGCAATAAGCGACACCTCTATTGCGATACTGAGCCTCACCGGGCACATTCAATTCCCGCCAGCGCGCCCCAGTGGCGACAATCACACTTTGTGCTTTGAGTATCGCGCCATTATCTAAAGCTAACTGCACGTAGCCCGATACACTTTGCTGCGCAGCTGTCATATCCTCAACCTTAGCATTGATAATATCAACATCGTAATCGAGTACGTGCTGTTCTAAATTAGCGACTAGCTTAGGTCCCTCGGTACTAGTGACAGAAATAAAGTTTTCAATCGATAGTGTATCCATCACTTGACCGCCAAAGCGCTGCGCCACGACCGCAGTTTTAAAACCTTTACGCGCCGCATATATGGCCGCTGAAGCGCCTGCCGGTCCTCCGCCAACCACTATCACATCAAAAGGGTCTAACTGAGAAAGCGCTGCTGCACGTTGCTGCCCATGTCCTGTATCTAATTTATTGAGGATACTCTCTAAATTAATCGCCCCCTGACTAAACAGTACGCCATCGCGATAGACACTAGGTACTGCCATAATCTCGAGATTTTCGACTTCCTCTTGAAAGACACTGCCATCAACCATTTCATGGCTGACATTGGGCACTAGCACTGCCAGTGTGTTGAGTGCTTGTACGACCCCAGGGCAAGTCTGACAACTCAATGAAATATAGCTAGTAAAATGCACCGCTGTATCAAATACCAAAGCTTGAACACGCTCAAGTACTTCATTTTTTATACTCGGTGGATGCCCACCGACTTGTAAAATAGCGAGAATTAGTGAGCTAAATTCATGCCCAGAGGGGACACCACTAAAGCGAATAGCAGGCAACTCCCCTACTTGATGCACTGCCATTGAAGGTCTTTTTTGACTGACATCATCTATCAACTCTACACTAATCGGTGCAGGTAATTGCGCCAACTGATCAGCCAGCACTTTTAATTCTGCAGACTTCTTACTCAGATCAAGATTTAAAGACAGCACCACCGGGGTGGTGATATGACGAAAGTGCTCTGTCAATTGTTGTTGAATTTTTGCATCAAACATAATGACTCCTAAATATTGCAACGTTGCCAAAGGCACATGCGAACAAACCCTAGCAGACTAAAGAGGGCTTAATTGTATGCCCCCTCTTAAGAGGCACTACCTTAAAAGAGGTAGTGCCTAAGCGCTCGACTAGATCTTTCCAACAAGGTCTAGTGAAGGGGTTAATGTCTCTTCACCTGGCTGCCATGCCGCTGGGCATACTTCACCATCGTGATTAGCCACATATTGCGCCGCTTGAATTTTTCGCAGCAACTCTTTTGCCGAGCGACCAATGCCCAAATCGTGAACTTCGGCAATTTTAATTTCGCCTTCAGGGTTAGCGACAAAAGTACCGCGCAACGCCAAGCCATCTTCTTCGATTAAGACACCGAAGTTGCGGCTAATATTGCCAGTAGGGTCAGCCAGCATTGGGTAGTCGATCATCTTGATGGTCTCTGAACTGTCGTGCCACGCTTTGTGGGTGAAGTGGGTATCGGTGGAAACAGAATAAACTTCGACACCCATTTCTTGTAGTTTGCTGTAGTGTTCTGCAACATCGCCAAGCTCTGTTGGGCAAACAAAAGTGAAATCTGCTGGGTAAAAGACAAATGCTACCCATTTACCGGCAATGTCTTTTTCACTCACATCGATGAACTCACCTTTATGGTAAGCAGTGGCTTTGAAGGGTAAAACTTTAGTGTTGATAATTGACTGTGCCATGGTTATCGCTCCGGGTATTGACTGCGTGATTGCAGTGGATGGCGATAGAATATGACAAACCCTTAATTAGGTAAAATTGATTGATTAAATCATAACGATAGAATTAAGCTATGAATATTTATCCCTTATGCATTGCTCAGTGAGTGAGTGCATACTGCTAACAGTTAGGAAAACTACAAATAATGACTAAAAAGCAAAAAACAATCTGCTTTATAGAGTGACTAGATTATACTGCTTTGCTGGATATAAATGTCGTTATTGACAACCCCTGCAACCTCTCAGCTGATTGTTTTTTATACAATTTCATTTTTGATCGACATTGCAGAAGATTGCTAATACAGCATTTATTGGCTACACCCTTTTGGAGTTATTGGTTTAAAATGCTACAGCAACACACCGAAATTAAAGACGCTGAAATTAAAGGCAGTCTTTTCCCCCTCTCCATACTACAACTGGAAGAGACTGATTTAGGCGTTCTCAGCGAGCAACTTGAGCGCAAATTGGCGCAAAGCAAAGATTTTTTCTATCGCGCACCGCTAGTGATTAACATTGAAAAAACGCAGGGGGCAGTGTTTGACTTTGCCCAGTTAAAACAAGTGATAGAAAGCTACGATTTTATTTGTGTTGGCGTCAGCAATGCCACAGCAGAACAAGCTGATGCTGCCAAAACCGCAGGGTTTGCCATACTTAAACAGCCAAGAGCCAGCGCGACTAAAGCAACAACTGAGCATTCAACAGATCAAAAAACACAAGCGCCGAAAACTGCAGCGCCCTCAGCGGTACCGCTCAAACTTGAAGAGCTTGCACCGCAAAAAGCCGTCGCTAAGGTCATTCATCAAAATGTGCGCTCCGGCCAACAGATTTATGCCAAAGATAGTGACTTGATTATCATTGGATCAGTAGGCAACGGCGCTGAAGTGATTGCCGATGGTAACATTCATATCTACGGGCAACTTCGTGGCCGCGCACTGGCCGGTGCAGCAGGTGCCGCCCAATCCATTATTTACTGTCAATCGATGGAGGCGGAACTTGTCTCTATTGCCGGAAACTACTGGCTGAGCGATCAATTACCGCAAAATATATGGCGAGAATCAGCCCTTATCAAATTTCATTCAGAGAAATTATCTGCACAGTCAATAGGTCCAAATGGGCCTAAGCATTAGGAAATACTATGTCTAAAGTAATTGTAATAACATCTGGCAAGGGAGGTGTGGGTAAGACCACTTCCAGCGCAGCTATCGCCACAGGTCTTGCATTGAAAGGCCACAAGACAGTGGTGATCGATTTCGATATCGGGCTGAGAAATCTTGATTTAATCATGGGCTGTGAACGCCGAGTGGTCTATGATTTTGTTAATCTAATCAACGGTGAGGCCAACCTTAGTCAGACGTTGATTAAAGACAAAAAAGTCGATGGACTGTACATATTACCGGCCTCGCAGACGCGTGATAAAGATGCATTGACCAAAGAGGGCGTCGGTCAAGTGATTGAACAGTTGCGCGAACAGTTCGAATTCATCATTTGTGACTCTCCGGCAGGTATTGAAGCCGGTGCGATGATGGCACTGTACTTTGCCGATGAAGCGATAGTGACCACCAACCCTGAAGTTTCCTCGGTACGCGATTCAGACCGTATTTTAGGCATTTTACAGAGTAAGTCTAAGCGCGCAGAAGAAGGTCTTGAACCTATCAAAGAGCACTTGCTAATCACCCGCTATAATCCAAAAAGAGTGGATGAAGGTGAAATGCTCAGTGTCGAGGATATACACGACATACTGGCGCTAAAATTATTGGGTGTGATACCAGAATCACCAGCAGTACTAAAGGCCTCTAACTTAGGCACGCCAGTCGTGCATGATACACAATCTGATGCAGGCCAAGCTTACAGTGATGCGATAGAGCGATTACTGGGAAAAGATGTTGAGTTGCGCTTTATGAACGTTAAAAGAAAAGGTTTGTTCAACCGCATATTTGGAACCTAATCATGGCTATTTTTGATTATTTTAAAAGTAATAAAAAGAAAACTGCGTCTCTGGCAAAAGAGCGCTTACAAATTATTGTCGCGCACGAGCGCAAAGGGCGCAACACTCCAGATTACCTACCGCAGTTAAAGCGCGACATCATGGAAGTTGTCTCAAAATACGTGAAGGTTTCTGAACAAGACATCACCTTAGAAGTCGATAATGACGGTGGCTTAAACGTATTAGAACTAAATGTAACTTTAGCTGAGAAGTAACCTACTCCTTTCAAAAAGCAGCTAATATCTTTAGCTGCTCTCATTCACACTCATCACCCGCACACTCAATGGCTATTGTGCTGTTTTTTAAACACTGGTTGCACAATGAGTTATGGTATTCGCTTTATCTTAGCGTCCAATTGTTATAGTATAACTTTTAAATTCATTCACTCAATTCGACTCGCATGTACAACAAAGCCTTCCACACTAAGATAACCAGTTGCTTACTCGCTCTACTGTTATTGTTATCAGTGCAGGCTAGTATTTCCCATGGCGTTGATCTTGACGGGCAACACCACAGCGAGCACCACTGTAGCTTATTCCAAAGTTGCACCCAACTAATGAGCGTCACTGTGCCCGCCATTGCGGTCATTTTTAGCACATTCATTAAAGCCTCATCGCCAGCACTTCAACTCCCTCAATTACACGCTTTAACCGCACGTGTACGCGGCCCACCAGACATTCTCTTTCCCGTATAAAAATTCGTTCCATTACCTAAAGACCTGCACATCACTCGGCACCTGATAATCAGTCGTCTGCAATTTGTATAGGTCCATTGCTAATTCCTAGGGAAAATCATGTCTACTCATACCCACTTTCAACGCGCTGTTATCGGTTCAGTCGCAATATTTACATCGACACTTTGCCTTGCAAGCTCTGAACCAGCTCAGAGCATAGTGCAACACGATGCTCACCAACACGGTCAAGTCGTGCTCAATGTGGTGCAAGACGCAAACCAGTTACTCATCGAGCTAGCAGCTCCCGGCGCGGATGTGGTTGGTTTTGAAACACTGACCGGTGATAAACATCAACAGCAACTGCTCGCGCAGGCCATTAAAACACTCAATCAACCGGCAAAACTATTCACTTTAAGTGGCGCTGCCGACTGCCAGTTGCAAACAGCAAGTGCCTCGCATAATTTCGAGCAACACAGCGAAGCCTCTCATGATGAACATGACGAGCATGAAAAGCATGACGAACATGAAAAACATGAAGAACATGAAGAACATGAAGAACATGAAGAACATGAAGAGCATGAAAAGCATGAAGAG
>Ga0209395_1001964_pt1 | contig 27825 bp, 28 predicted proteins | sample GOMGulsemesocosm_3_FD_184635 | JGI IMG/M metagenome (GOLD analysis project Ga0209395, IMG submission 184635) | Methane-oxidizing microbial communities from mesocosms in the Gulf of Mexico - GOM9D Gulf of Mexico (SPAdes) (version 2) | ecosystem: Environmental > Aquatic > Marine > Cold seeps... | reverse complement strand
TTAGCATACTGGACATACCGCCACGACTCAGCAATTCATCAATTTCGGCATTACCCGTTTTAACTACAACGCCATCAAAAAATGCTGTCCAAACAACCGTTAAAGTCGCCTGAATTCCATTTAGCCCTTCCCTAGCCATGGAGAGAATCAATTCTTGTTGGAAAACCGCAGCCCAAACGCCGCCAATAATTGCACCAATTGCTACCGCCGGAAATGCTGGCATCTTTTTAAATGCTAAAAAGAGTAATACGACAAGAGGGATTAAATTTATTATGCTTATATTATAAGTTGATTCTAATATGGTAGTTAACGTTTCAATACTCTCTGTGCTACCAGTATTAGTAGAAGAATGATTAAAACCAATAAATAGAAATAGGACCAATGCGATAGAAATAGAAGGAATTGTTGTCCAAAGCATATAACGAATATGAGCAAATAATTCCGTTCCAGCTACTGCGGGAGCAAGGTTAGTTGTTTCTGACAATGGAGAAAGTTTATCACCAAAATATGCGCCTGAAATAACAGCACCGGCAGTGACCGCTGTAGACATATCAAAACCAGTAGCAATACCAATAAAAGCAACACCTACCGTTGCGGCGGTTGTCCATGAACTACCGATACTCATGGCGACAATACCACAAACTAAACAAGTGGCTGCATAAAACCAGCTAGGATCTATTATCTTTAACCCGTAATAAACCATTGTTGGAACAGTACCTGATAATAGCCAAGTACCAATTAATGCACCTACCGCTAATAATATAAGGATGGCGCCTAGGGAAATAGAGATACCATTAACGATGGCCTTCTCTATTGATTCCCAAGTATGTTTGTTTTTTAATCCTATTAAAATGGCAATACCCATTGCCAGCATTAAAGCGATTTGATTAGGGCCAAAGGACGAGTTGTCTCCAAATAATTGAACGGATGCCGTTAACATTACAACGAGGGCAACAAGAGGTGTTATAGAATCAAGCATGCTTGGCGTTTTGGGTTGAATCGATTCAGACATAAATGCGGTATACCTTAATATTTTATTTTTTATTATAAGTTATTCTAAGATGGAGATTAACATGCCTTGTAGGAGCATGAGATGCAAGTAATTGTTGTGGTTAGCCGCTAAACTAACCTCACTATATATAAAAAAACCGCCTATATTAGGCGGTTTATAATCAAACATATAATGACTATTTTTTGGCTATTTTACCTAAAGAAACAAAGTCGAAAGTAATTCGTGCCGCTTCATCTAAAAACGGGTCTAAGTCATCAAGTTCATCAGATAAATCATCTAAATCAGTTACTTTGTCTTTTCCTAACAGTGCAAGTTGCTCGTTAACACGAACTAAACGTTTGCTTTTACGTTCTTCACGCTCAGATTTACGGGTAGCAAGGTTTAATGAAATAGTTTTATCGTCTTTAGCTGCTTGATAAGTACTAATATCTTCAAGTAAGTAATTAAACTCTGGATTATCTTTAATACGCTGCTGATAAAGTGAGCTTAAGTACTCAATATCTTTATTGAGTTCATTCAACGGTGTGTATTTTGCTTGTTGAATATGATCCCACGGCAAGGCATTTTCTTCTTTACTCTCACCCCAGTCCTCGGGATCTATTGCGGTAGGGAAAGAAATATCGGGTAAAACGCCACGGTGTTGCGTACTACCACCATTGATACGATAAAATTTTGCAATAGTGTATTGAATACTGCCTAAAGGTTTTTCATATAAATCATATACTCGACCCAAGCCACGATGCTGCTGTACGGTACCTTTACCAAAAGTATGTTCACCAATGATGACACCACGACCATAGTCTTGAATAGCGGCTGAGAAAATCTCAGATGCCGAAGCACTATAACGATCAACCATCACGGTTAATGGCCCGTCAAAAAAGCTAATACCATCGCGATCACTGTTTACTTGAATACGATTAGCACCATCTCTAATTTGGACTACGGGACCTTTATCAATAAATAAACCCGTTAATAAGGTCGCTTCACTTAATGAACCACCACCATTACCACGTAGGTCGACTATGATACCCTCGACTTTTTGTTCTTTTAATTTATCGATTTCTTTTTTGACATCTTTCGATAAATTATTATAAAAACTTGGAATAGTAATAACGCCCAGCTTTTTACTATCCTCATCGTTAGGGTTTTCTAAATAAACCTCTGACTTTGCGGCTCTATCTTCTAACTTGATGATATCACGTACAATCGAGACAACTTTTATATTAGCATCATCATCACTCTCGCCTGATAATACTTGAAGGCGAACTGTTGTGCCCTTAGCCCCTTTTATTAGCTCAACAACATCATCTAAACGCCAGCCAATGACATCTTCAAACTCTTTATCACCTTGAGCAACACCTACAATTCGGTCTTTTGATTTAAGCTGTTTTGACTTATCCGCTGGGCCACCAGTTACAACACGGTGAATAACGGTATAATCTTCAATTGACCTAAGCTCTGCACCAATACCTTCAAGTGATAAATTCATATCAACTTGAAACCTTTCTGCATTACGAGGTGACAAATAAGAGGTATGTGGTTCAACTACACGAGCAAAACTATTCATTACAAGTTGGAAAGCATCTTCACTTTCACTCTGCTTTAAGCGTTTAATTGCATAGTTATAACGTTTAGTTAAAACTTCTTTTATTTTTGGCCATTCTTTCTTAGTCAGTGTCAGATTTAATACATCAGACTTTACCTTTAAGCGCCATAACTCGTTCAATTCAGCTTCATCTGCAGGCCAAGCAGCTTCTTCTCGGTCGAAAGAGTAAACATCTTCTTTAGTGAAATTAAAAGGGTTCTTCTCACCTTCAGCATCTAATAAACTTATTGCATACTCATAACGCTCTAAACGTCTTTGCATATTTAAGTTATAAATATTGTAAGCAATGTCTAACTTGCCGCGGGTTAAAACAGAGTCAAAATCAAGGCGGTATTCTTGAAAATCATTAATATCGGTAATTAGAAAAATATTACGCGCATAATCGAGTTGCTTTATAAAACGATCAAAAACCTCACCTGACAAAGCATCATCAATCGTCACTTTCTTATAATGAGCACGAGTAAATCGTGCCGTAATGCGCTTGCTTGCTGTCACATGCTGAGTTTCAGCCGTCAGGACAGGGAGTTCTTCTGGAGTCTTTGGTTTTTCAAACGCACTTGCGCTAATTGATAAACCTAAGGATAAAGATACGGCGAGAGCGATACGACAAAATTTTTGCATGCATTAACTTCCTTTCAATTTCTAAATGACCTAACAGTTTTGCCAGGCCTAGCTACCTAACTTAATGGAGGTAGCTTTAATTTCTACTGTTATTGTCTATGAGTAGATATTTTTTAGCTGAGTCTTGATAACCATGCCAGAGTCAAGTTGCACTGTGATATCTTTACCTGATATTTCAGTGATCATAGCTTTCATTGGTGAATTACCTAACTGAACTTTAACGTTACTACCTACTTTAATAGTAGCTGATTCAACAGGTTTTAGTGGCTCAACTTCTTTTTTAATAGTTTTCTTAGCCGCAGACTTCACTGCTTTAAACTTTGCTGATTCACGTTTTTTATCTGCAGCCTTGTTATTGCCAGCTTCTGTTGAACTTGGCTTACCTTTATAAGGCTTTTTGCTGTCGCTGTCTGTCGCTTTTTTGTTACCAAACTTTTCTTGGCTCTCTTTAAGCGTTTTAGCTGCGTAAGCTGCTTGCTCTTCATCAATTTCAGCTACGGCTTTACCATCAACATCGACACGTGAAGTGCCAACCTTGATAACTTTTAGATAGCGCCAGCTGCTTGTATAATGTCTTAATGCTTGACGTAAGCGAGTTTTACTCACTGTTTCATCTTCATTAAGCTTTTCGGCTAGGTCTTGGAATATACCAATTTTAAGCGGTTTAACAGGGCCTTTAATAGAAAAACACTCAGGGAACTTTTCAGTTAAATAAGCAATGATGTCTTTTGTACTTGTACGTTTAATTTCAGTTTCCATAACTACACTTTTGTTTACACTTTTAATTAAATTAAGCAGACCTTATTTTTAAACAAGAATCACTCTTCAAGAGTTACTCTAGCAAGAAAATAATGCCAATGTTTATCTTTCTTTATTCTTCGGACTGGAGATGTTGCTCGGGGTTATCGAGAACATGTTTACACCAATCATAAATATCATCTGTTTCTATCTCAGCAATCGCTTCTTGACCTATCCAAGTATCCCAGATGAGGGCCAATAACTGCTCTAAAATTTCAGTCTCGATATCTTCTTCAGCTAAGTCATACATTGTATGATAAATTTCATTCATACGCTCAGCAACTTCTTCTTCCTGGCCATCCCAATCACCCACTATTTCTTGGGTTACTAGATAGTCATGAATGACCACAAATTCTTTCATTAAACCTTCACTTTCTAAATAGATTATATGCTATAGATTAAACCTGTGCGTTATCCATAGCGGCAATATTTTGTTCAAAAGCTCGAACGAGTGAAATAAGACCTTGCTCATCTTGTAAATCAAACCGATCGAATGCTCTGCTATCAATATCTAAAATAGCAATAATTTTTCCATCAACCTTAACAGGTATAACTAACTCGGCATTAGTACTAGCATCACATGCGATATGACCATCAAATTGATGCACATCGGCAATACGTTGTACCTCACCAGTCAATACACAAGTACCACAAACACCCTTACCAAGCGGAATTCTAATACAAGCAACTTGACCTTGAAAAGGCCCAAGCACTAATTCATCGCCAATAACACGATAAAAGCCAACCCAGTTGACTTCGTCTAAACGCTCAAACAGTAAAGCACTTATATTTGCCATGTTAGCGATAATATCAGATTCATTATTTATTAGCGCTTTAGTTTGCCCTAATAACTCATGATAAAATTCAGCTTGATTACTCATTTAAAGGTACCAGTGAAGAAAGCTACAATAAAAAGCGCTAACATACCTAAAAACACACGATAATTAAAGCTTTTATCAAACTATTGGCCAACTATTGCCAGTTATTTGCCCCTTTTTCAATCGTCAAGGTCAAATTTAACTAAAACACGAGCAGTTATAGTTTGGCTGCCACTTTGTGAGCTATGTCCATTTGAGCTTGAATCACTCATCATTGCTTCAGCATACATAGGACGATAATGATTACTTGATAGCTCTTTAATTAACGTTATTTCCTCTATTTTCAGTCCTGCTTTTTCGGCCATGCGTTGTGCTTTTTGTTTTGCATGACCAATTGCACGCATTAATGCTTGTTGATAATACTCTTCTCGCCCTTCAACACTCATCACAAGTGATGAAATGTGACTTACATTAATTTTAATAATTTGAGCTAAAAAATTATCATAATCAGATATTTTACTAAAGTTAACTGTTATCTGACGACTTAATTCAAATAATGGTTTCTTACTTTGATTAATACTATTTTCTTGCTGGTTAATGCTTTGACCATCAATAAAGACACTTCCTTGCCTCGCGTTACTAAGCTCGACACCCTGCACTTTAATGGACGGTTTCTCTTTAACTATGCGTAAATTAACACGAGCAGATGATATATCGCCCTCTTTTACTGCTAAGTTTTTAGCTGCAAGAACAACGCTATCACTCTTTTTATCCACTAGCGCTTTTAATTTACTCGGTACTCGACCACGCTCAGTAATCGTTAACGTCAACGAGAATTGATCAGGCATAACTATGATACTTCCTTGACCAGTAACCTCTATACCCACGCTGTCAAAAGAAAACGCTTGCGAAGGAAAAAATAACAAACAAAATATTGTGATAATAAAACGATTACCTTGTTTAAGCCCTCGCCAAATATTCGATAATAAATCTGTCCTAGATAATGCATTCATAATATTGGTTAACCTTAATGTTTCAAAAAATCATACACAGATAAAATTATTGTTTTACCTTAGGGTTTTCATTGATAAAGTCTACAAAATCTTCTTTTTCACCTTGGCTGGCTTTATTCCACCAAAACTTCAGCATGGGCACAGCGTCAACTTCATTTATCACTTTTTGATGAAAATCTTGTGTATCTTTAGTCATCTTAGTGATTTGACTATTACTTTTCGTCACAACAACTGGTGCTGACAACGTCGTGACTACTTTAGTGACTTGTTTGGACAGTTCGTAATCACTCAAGGTTTCTAAGTCTAAAACCAAGGTTCTTTTATCTTCATCATGTAAAGTTAATTCAGGCGTTCTAACAAATCGCTCAGCCTGTGCTAAGTCGGTAATTTTTATTGTTGACAAAAATAACGTTTGTTGATTTTTTACATTAAATTTAACAACAAAATAATCAGACTTAACTAATCTTTCTTCGCCCATATCTAAATCCTCAAATACATCTTTATATTTAATGACCAAAGTATGCTGCCCATGGGCTAATTCAACCGTTTGTTTTGTTGATAAGAAGCCTTGTTCAACGGCTTTATCATCAATGTCACGTATTATCAGATTATCAGTAACCGTTAACATAGCAGCGTTAACCTTAAGCGTAATAAAACTGCATAACAGCACACTAGAACAAAGGCAACTCACCAGTGCCTTATTAAATAAAGTGGTGTGAGGGTTTATTGTAGACAAACTTAAATCCTTATTTTAATGATATTTAATCACTCTTTATAAACTGCTTCGCTTCTTAATTAAAGTAAAAAGATGTGATAAAGGTTAGACATTTGCGCAAGCTCGTGCGTATTATCGCTTTAAGTTTAAATGTATTGAGCAAACATGGATGACAAGAAACTCGACCATAACACAGCTATTCCTCAGCACTAAAAAAAACATAGGTCGCTTAATTAGTCATATCGTTAAGGCTGACGATATAGATGATATTGTGCAAGAAACCTTTGTTAAAACTTATGAAGCCGATTTAAAACAAGAAATAAAATATGTACGTAGCTATATGCTTAAGACAGCAAAAAATCTTGCGTTAAATCATGTTGCCCGCTGGGATAATAAATATAATGATTCTCTAGAGGATTTTACTCAGCCACCTGTTCAATTAACAAGCATTAACGTTGAAGACGATTATGAAAGCAAAGAACAGTTTTTATTTTTTTGCCGTGCAACGGATCAACTCTCGGGTTCGGTGCGTAAATGTTTTATACTAAAGAAAGTGTATGGCTTAAGCCAAAAGGAAATTGCTAGCTATTTAGGTTTAAGTGAAAGCACCGTTGAAAAGCACATAGCACAGGGCTTATTGAAAAGTGCAATGTATATAAAACGAATGAACCACGAACAAGGTGTAAAACAGGCTAAAAAAACACCTCAAACAAACACCAGTCAAGTAAAAAAAACCGTTGGAAAATAGAGATATATCAATGAGTAATGTCAGCCAATTATTTGGTAAAGATAGAAAACAGCAAGATGATAGTAATGTCCAGGAACTGGCTTGTCTATGGATCAGTCGTATGGACCGAGGGTTAAGTAAATCTGAAAAACAGCAGCTTGTTGCTTGGTGTAAAGAAAATACTCTCCATCATAGTGCTTTACTCGAGATGGCTTCTTACTGGGATGACTTAAGTGTATTAAATGAATTAAGCGATTTATTTCCCTTAGCGAAGTCAACTGCACGAAATAAAGTTTCTGCTTTGGCACTAGCGGCAAGTATTGCCGTTATCTCAATCATAGGTATCAACACCCTAGTCAGTGAATCCTTTTTACCTTATTTACCATCATTCAACGAACAAACACTAACACAAATTCAAACATTGAAAACTCAAGTGGGTGAGCAAAAAAGCTTTACCTTACAAGATGGCTCTCAAATAAAATTAAATACCAATAGTCTTATCAAAGTTGATTACAGCACAAACCACCGCTTATTAACCTTATTACAAGGCGAAGCTCGCTTTGATGTCGCTAAAGATAAAGATCGTCCCTTTACAGTAACCGTTGGCGACAAATCATTTACGGCGCTAGGAACTATTTTTAATGTCCAAAAAAGTGACAACCGATTAATGGAATTAGTGGTAACTGAAGGCAAAGTATTAATTACTAAGGCAACCAGCCCAGTAACGGCTATTAAACAGACGTTAATACAAGCCAATACCACAGTAAAGTCTGACGAGTTGGAAGCCACCTTAGTGGTTTCTGGTGAAAAAGTGATATTAGCCAAAGGTAAGTCATTACCAAATAATACACCGGTAGAAAAAGTCTCTTTAGATCAAATTCATCGTGATCTAGCCTGGCAGCAAGGTATGCTTATTTTCGAGGGAGAGCCACTATCCAAAGCTCTTACAGAAATTAGCCGTTACACCACCAGCAACTTTGAAATAATTGACAGTGAGTTAGCAGATATACATGTTGCCGGTTATTTTAAAGCCGGAGATGTTGACGGTCTGCTTACCTCATTGCAGAGTAATTTCGGTATCAAATTTGACAAAAAGGCTGACGGTACTATTTTGCTTAGCTCTAATAACTAACCTCGATATCCCTCACCTCTTAACTTTTATCATGGCTATATTTATTAGAAAACTTTTCTGCATACCCATTACCATTTAAGAAACATTTTTCGGAGTTTGTGAGCTGTTTCAGTTGTAGGCGCAACAATTGAATAATGCTATTCCCTATTTAATTGCTGCTACAACAAATGGAATGACTTACAACCTTCTTTGTGGGGTTTAAAATGGCTTTATACTGCGTTAAATAATCAAACCATAGAGTGACTATGCTTAAATTATTTTCCTTGTCTAAAGACATTTTAATTCCCACTGAAATCCTGCACTTTGAATGATAACGGGTATATTTAGTACTAGCTATTTCATTGCACATGAAACAAAATAATAAAAATAATAAAATAAATTAGAGGATTTCCCCTGCTTAGCTGTTTATTACTATTGCACAGTTGGCGAAAGCAATTTCGTCTGAATAAAATCTCAGTTAGTCATCGCTTGTTTACTACGCTCATTTTAATAGTGACGCTATCAACAGCAAGCCATGCCCATGCTGAAGATTTCATTCGCTTTGATATTAATAAACAACGAGCTGATAAAGCCTTAATTTCGTTTGCCCAAAAGGCCAATCAAACGATTATATTTTCTTTTGATTTGACCAAGCAACATCAAGCAAATGCATTGAAAGGATATTATCCTGTAAACTCGGGCCTAAAAAAATTATTAAATGGCTCTGGTCTAGTCGCTGTTGTTAATAACTCTGGTCAACTGAGCATTCAAGTTGATTCACATAATAAGAGAGATATAACAATGAAGAATAAACATTTACATGCCGCGCTAGTACCAATTTTACTGGGTTCAGCCAGTCAAGCCGCTTTAGCTCAAGAAGCACCACAAGCTCAAGAAGAAGAAGTTGAAAAAATAGCCATTGTGGGAAGCCGTGTTGCCGGCCGCTCTGCTGATGACTTACCCGTACCTGTAGATATTTTAACAGCTGAAGCCTTAGCGAATACAGGTCAGACTGAGGTGGGTCGTATGTTACAAGCGATAGCCCCATCATTTAACTTCTCTAGCTCATCGATTAGTGATGGCACAGATGCATTACGACCAGCTACTTTGAGAGGACTAGGGCCAGATCAAACATTAGTATTGATCAATGGTCGACGTCGACATCAAGCCAGTTTAATTCACATTAATACTTCTGTTGGCCGTGGCACAGCGGGTACTGACATGAACGCTATTCCTGCCGCCTCAATTAAACGCATTGAAGTATTACGTGATGGTGCAGCAGCACAATACGGCTCTGATGCTATAGCCGGTGTAATTAATATTGTACTTAACGATGCCAGCGAAGGCGGAAAAGTTGCTGTTTCTTACGGTGAATACTCTGAAGGTGATGGTGAAACTACGAATGTTGATATCTCTAAAGGTTTTAGCTTAGGCGACAACGGTTACCTAAATACTACCTTAAACATTAGAGACCGTGGCTTTACTGATCGTTCTGGTTTGCATGGCTCATGTCAATTTTCCGGTTGTACTGATTTAGCAAACGGCAATTCATTATTAGGTGATCCAAGAGAGGCGTCTGCCACCCGTTCCACCTTTAGAATTGGTGATGCCGATTCAAGTCAGGTTGGTGTAACCATTAATACCGGTTATGAAATAGGTGACGGTGAATTATACGGTTTCTTAACTTATTCAAAACGTGATAATGAATCAGCGGCATTCTTCCGCCATAACAATAACAATGGTGGTAATGCCCCATTACAAGATGGCGATGCAACAATCCCTGCTGGTTTTTTACCAAAAATTAATACTGACATAAAAGATATGTCCTATAACTTTGGCTATCAAACTGAGTTCTCTGACGGTTCAAGTTTAGATTTATCTTATACCTATGGTAAAAATAATATTGATTATGTGACCAGCAATACCATTAACTCTTCTTTTGCTAACTCACTTCGCTATGAATCAACGCTAACTGCAGATGAAATACGTTCTTCTATTCCACGTCAAGCTTCTGCATATGGCTTGGAGCTATCACTGCAAACGTTAAATCTAGATTACACGCAAGACTTTGATTTATTTTCATTAGCCATGGGTGCTGAAATTAGAACCGATGAATTTAAAGTGACCGCGGGTGACGAATATTCATATCGTGATTATGATACCGACGAAAATGGCAATAGTTTGTACCCTGATGACCGCTCTGCAGGTACTCAAGGCTTTGGCGGCACTGCCCCAATGCAAGAAGTCGATGAATCACGTGACGTCATATCGTTTTACCTTGATGCCGAAACTGAAATTGTTGATGATGTAATTGTCAGTGGCGCGGTACGTTATGATGATTACCAAGGTTTTGGTGACAGTACTAACTTCAAACTTGCCGCTAACTGGTCAATTTCAGATAGCATAGCAATTCGTGGTGCTATGAGTACTGGTTTCCGCGCTCCTTCAATGCAACAACTATACACTGACAACATAAGTACACAATTTCAGACAGATCCAAATGATCCAACTGGCGACCAAATTGCCGTGCAAGTCGGTACTTTTAGAAATGACTCCAACTTAGCTAAAGCGATTGGCATTCCTGAATTGAAAGAGGAAGAAGCCACAAACTTCAGCTTAGGTACCGTCATTCAGATCTCCGATGAAATCAATTTAACGGTAGACTGGTATTCAATCGATATTGATGACCGTATTGTACTAAGTAACTCATTAGGACAAGGATTATCCCCTGCTTTAGACGCTGCGCTGATCGCCTCTGGTGCTGGTGCTGGACAATTTTTCTTAAATGGAGCTGATACTGAAACTACGGGTATTGATATTATTGCTACATGGAATACTGAACTATTAGGTGGTGACTTTAACTTAACTGCAGCAGCCAACTTTACTGAAACAGATGTAGTAAATATTTATACTCCACCAGACAGTGCGCTTGGCGGTATCGACCCTAGCGATGTTTTTTCTGAGCAAGCGATATCAATTATTGAAGAATGGCAACCACAAGACCGTATTAGCTTAAATGGTTTATATAGTATTGGTGATTTGAGTATTAACTTAGCATTTAATCGTTACGGGGAATATACGGTTACTGATGGCGGCACACAAACGTATGGCGCTGAAGTATTAACAGATTTACGTATTAACTATCAAGTCACTGAGAATTTATCATTCAATGTTGGTGGTAATAACATCTTTGATGTTTACCCAGATAAAAATACGATAGGTAACTCTCGTTCTGGCACCATAGAAGATGCGAATGGCAATATAGTGGTGGATAGCCCTGGCGTATTTACTTACTCACGTCGCTCGGCTCCTTTTGGCTTTAATGGTGCCTTTTATTATGCAGGCGCTGAATTTAAATTCTAAGTGCTAATGTACAAGTGAAGAAAAGTTGAGCATAAGCTCTGACTATTAAGCCAAAAGTTGGCTATTCAAGAGATTGAATAGCCATTTTTCGTATAGTCGCAAGCATGCTAAGTAAATACGCTAAGAAAAAGCCTCTGTACCTCTAAATTAAGTTACCTATCGATACATAAGCAGACATAATCATTTGAACCCAAGATATGATGCAATTTATATGTACTTACCGGCTTTGTTATACACCAGACGGGTTACGCTGGTATTTCAAATAGAAGCATTACTTAAATCTAAATGAGATAAAATTAATTAGGCATTATATTAGAACAGCTCTATATCGCCTTCTATTGAGTTATTTTCATCAATTTGATGACGATAGCCCGTTTCACGACGAGTGATAGTATCATTATTTAAATTAGGTAATCTTTTGATAAAAACTTTACCCGTTGCTGGTTCAAGGATTACCTTTCTAGGGTAGGTCAGTCCAATATCTTCAGTTACAATGTTAATCTGTTCTGTAGCTAAATACCTGAGTACAAAATGAATATTTTTCATCCCAACATCAGACAAGTTTTCCCTTAACTTACCTCCACCAAAAATCTTGGCTACAAGGTTCTTTTTACTACCGCCATTTTTAAGAATAGTGTTAATTAAAAACTCCATGGCAAAATTGCCATATCGTGTTGCGTCACTTTCTTTACCGCGTTGTCCCCAACTAACTTGGTGAGAGTGTTTTGTTGTCAGTGGTAACATAAAGTGGTTCATACCACCAACCTTCGATACCGAATCATAAATACATGCGGAAATGCACGAACCTAGAGTTGTCGCAATCGCTACATTTTTAGTGGTCACGTAAAACTCACCAGGTAATATTTTGGCGCACACTCGTTGCCGTTGTTCGTCCCAGTAATGATTGATGTGAGAAAATTCAGGTAAACAATGTTGGCGAGTATATAAAACTTCGCTCTGCTCTTCCCTTTTCCATGAGACTACCCCCATAACATTCCTCTTAATTGTCGATTACTAGTAAATAAAAACTAAATTTTTCTAGTAACGATTTTATTGAAACAAATTGAGCACTTCTTAAAATTTACATTTGAAGACGATTAATCTACCTCTATCCCAAAACACCTCCATTGATAGTATAGAAGCATTTAAATAAAAATTTGAAAAATGTATTCTGTGACTGAGAGCACTTTGCATCATTGACTTAAAAGAACTATCAATCAACTGGTTGCTTGGGTTGCATTCATCATTTGAAAATAGGGTTATCAGTTGGCCTAAGGAATAACCAGTAGCTAAGGTCAATAAACCTGCCCCGAGTATTTAGCCGTAACTTGTATTAATTTGCTAATTGATTAGAGGCTACCCCCCACTTAAAACAGGTAAAGGTATGATTATTTATCTTGGTATCAGTCAACAATCACATCCTAGTGAACAATTAAACGATATAGAAAAGGCAATAGCAATTTTAACAACTGAAAGTGAATTAAAGCATCTAAAAATCAAGCAGTAAAATAAGAGCTAACAAACGTTAAGCTATTTTAATAAAGCATCTTTACCAAACTAAAATTGCAAGTTTAAAGGTTGAGCTTATGACCTGCATTATCTACTTTAGCTTTTAAATAATCTTCATTGTCATCTTTTACATGAGTTGAGGTATTAACTTCCTGCTCAATCGTTAAACCATAATCAGTTAAGGCTTTAGCTTTTATCGGGTTATTAGTCATTAACTTAAGCGTACTTATATTCAACGCTTCAAGCATCTGCCCTGCTTCAGTAAAGTCTCATAAATCATCACCAAAACCTAAATGATTATTTGCTTGATAAGTATTCATTCCTTCAGATTGGAGCTTATAGGCATCTATTTTATTATATAAACCGATACCCCGCCCTTCTTGGCGTAGATAAAGTATTACGCCACCTTCTGTTGCCATTAGCTCAATAACTTCATCAAGTTGCTCACCACAATCACAACGAGAAGAATGAAAGACATCACTGGTTAAACATTCGGAGTGAATTCTTACAAGCGGCACTTTGAGAGACTTATCTGCCTGAGAAAAAAATAAAGCTACGTGCTCTTTATCAGTCGTCCAACTCATTAAATGACACCATTTCTGCGGGGATATCACTGTTTGTGCCAACTTTTAACGATATTCTTTTCCGTACTTCTGCCATGACGACTACTTATTTTCTAAACTAAAATTATTTCTTTAAACAATTATACCAGCGAACAACGTCGCTGGCATAAACTGTCATAAACATTCCCTAAGCCACTTTACAAGTAGGACCTTTAGCGACAATTTTACCCTAAGTTATGCATGCCGCGTACAGGATAATTATTCTCAGGATTTCTTATCCAACTGAGGCCATTAACCAGTGCTTGCAACTCAGGTCGAACAAAGGGGTTATTTGAAATATCAACCACTTGAATTTGACCTTCATTATTGACAACAAAAACTCCAGGTTCAGCAAAAGCATGATCGGTTTCTTGAGGTGAACGAGGATCTGAAATATATAGTCCTAAGGTATGCATTTGCTCAACAGTTAAGCCATAGGTAAGTGGAAAACTAACATCCAGTTGCTCTATGTGACTTTCAAGCTGCGCTTTGCTATCACCTGATACGGCAACTAAATCGACACCTGTTGCCAGTAATGCATCTTTATACTCTTCTAGTTGACTTAAGTAGCGTGTGCACAGCGGGCAATGACGACCACGATAGACAACAACTAACTGCCAGTCTGCACCATTTTTCGGTTTACCCAGCTGTATTGGTTCACCTGACAGTAAGGTCGAGGTTAACTCAGGAAAAGCGCTGCCCGCATGTAGTTTATTTGTGTAAGTTAATGCTGTAGTCATTTTATTGATCCTTAGTTCTTTATTTTCTAGAAGTTAGCGTTAATGTGGGCTTCAAAACGTATAAAGTCATTTTCAACATCTGCATTTTTCATCACATCAAAGCAAGCGATGGTTTCCATAGCCTCTAAGCCAAAGAACTTAAAGTTCATATGCATAGGAAACATTAAGTCATCGACAGTTTTCCCTTCAAAAAATTCTTCTGCATCATTAAAAGCTTCTGCTGGTGCATTAAAGGTTAGTGACATCATGTATTTTTTGCCCGTTAACGTTCCGCCAGTACCATAGTTCTTTTTCGGTTGCTCTTCGTTTCGGCCATCACCAACACATAGTGCGCCGCCCATGCCTGCGGTATAAACATCATCCATGTACTTTTTAAACGACCAAGGAACTCCCATCCAATTACTCGGCGATTGTAGAAAAACGATATCTGCCCATTGATGGTGAGCCAGTTGCTCCTCAACGTCATATTCTTCTTTCATAGTGACTACGCGAGTGTTATAGCCTTTACCTGCAAGTATTGTTACCGCTTTATCAACTAATGCAGCATTTAACTTGCCTTCTGCAAAAGGGTAATACTGATGAGCATTAATAATTAGTACGTTTTTGGTATCTGTAGTGTTCATAAAATAACTCCAATAATATATTTCAACTAAAATAAGTAAGAGAAAACCTCTCTAACTCAATCAACTTGTGGTATATTTTAGTTACCTAATGTTAATTATCAATTAGTATACTTTTGGTAACCTAGTATATTTATGAGGCGATGTGATGGAAAGTGTTGTAAAAACAGATAGTAGAGGCAGAAAAAAAGTTTTAAATGCATGCACTGAACCCTGCGCTATTGAAAAAGGCATGCGGTTAATTGGTGGTAAATGGAAAGGCTCCATTATTTACCACCTTAAAGATAAACCGGTACGATTTAATGATTTAACTCGCATGCTCGGCGGTGCTAGCAAAAAAATGGTCGACCAAAGGCTAAAAGAGTTAGAAAGTGAAGGTATGGTATTAAGAAAGGTAATAAGCGATAGACCTGTCGCCGTGACCTATGAGCTAACCGACTTTGGCAAAACTGCCCTGAATATTTTGGATGAACTCAGGGTTTGGTCAGAATCCCATCAAATATAACCGAGAATTATTTTGAACTATTTAGCTCACCTTTATTTAGCGCAGCCAAATGCAGACTCCCATTTTGGTAATCTTCTGGGCGACTTTGGTGGTAAAAGGCATGTAAAACAGATGCCTTGTACAGTAAAGAATGCCCTAGACAATCATTATTTAGTGGATAAATTCACAGATAGTCACCCTGCAATAAAAGAGGCTAAACAGTACTTTTCAGCCGAACGTAAACGATTTGCGAGTATTGCTATTGATGTAGTATTTGATCACTTTCTCATTAAGCATTGGCAATATTTCAACCAAGAGCCATTAGTCGAATTTAAACAAAACAGTTATCAGCTTTTGAACGAGCGCCTTTCTGTTATGCCTTGCACAATGCAGAAAACTGTCAGTAATATGACTAAAAATGATTGGTTTAAAGAGTACGAAACCTTAACAGGTATAGGCTTAGCACTTGACAACATTGCCAAACGTATCCGTTTTTCCAATAATTTTTCAGGAGCCCTTGAGGATATTTATCGCCACTATAGTGAATTAGACACGCTATTTTTAGCGTTTTTTCCACAATTAATTAATCATGTTAATCAATATGCTCTAGAGGGCAGCAAGGTAAAGAGCATTGTTAAACTAAATTATTAAATGGTTGCCACCTTACCTGCGAATGCGACCTTCAACTTATATTTTTTGCACAAACAAAGAGCTTATTTCAAGAAAGCCGGATTGTGATTACTTAAGGCTCAAAGTTAGCATTAGTAGCTTTATGATTAATGATGCCAATGATGGTGTTACTGCCATTAGAGCTTTATGACTCTAAGGGTAATACAAATATTCTATTTTCCCATTCGTTATATCTATTGTCGATAAGCTCCATACTCTGTGGATATAATTGAATTTTGTCCTATTTAATTAGGCTCTATAAACAAAAATGGCTATTCACCTTAATGAACAGCCATAATTTGACTTAATAGTCTGAGATAAGCAGCACTTTTTATTTCAGGTAAAGATATAAACACTAACCTACTTGGTTAGTGCAGGTACTCTCACCCAACCTTCCATTAAGACTCGAGCACTTCGACTCATACTTACTTTTTTTACCGTCCAGTTATCACTAATACATTCAGCTTGTGCACCAACTTTGAGGGTACCCGATGGATGACCAAAAGTTACCGCACTTCTTTCTCCTGAGCCAGCAGCTATGTTAACTAGTGTTCCAGGAATAGCTGCAGCAGTACCAATGGCTACAGCAGCAGTGCCCATCATAGCATGGTGTAATTTACCCATTGATAGCGCACGTACATGCAAATCTATCTCGTTGGCAGTAATGTTTTTACCACTGGATGAAGTATACGCTTGTGCTGGTGCAACAAACGCTACCTTTGGTGTATGTTGACGCGCTTGCGCTTCAGAAATATCATTAATCAAGCCCATTTTTACTGCGCCATAAGCACGAATCTTTTCAAAACGCGCTAAAGCGTTTTCATCGCTATTAATTACCTCTTGTAGCTCGGTTCCGGTATACCCTATCTCATCAGCATTTAAGAAAATAGTAGGGATTCCCGCAGTGATCATAGTCGCTTTAAAGGTGCCGATGTCAGGTACAACGAGGTCATCAACTAAATTTCCCGTAGGAAACATTGCCTCACTTGGATCGACTGGTGCTACAAAGTCAACTTTCACTTCAGCCGCAGGAAAAGTGACACCATCAAGTTCAAAATCTCCAGTCTCTTGCACTTCACCATTCGTAATTGGGACATGAGCGATTATTGTTTTACTGATGTTCTTTTGCCAGATACGCACTTCGCAAAGCCCATTTTCAGGTATTCTATCCGCATTGACTAATCCTGAGCTAATTGCAAATGAGCCAACAGCGGCCGTTAAGTTGCCGCAATTTCCCGACCAATCAACAAACGCTTTATCAATGGCAACTTGGCCAAATAAATAATCAACATCATGCTCTGCTTGCTCTGATTTGGCTAAAATAACGGTTTTACTTGTACTTGACGTTGCCCCGCCCATGCCATCCGTTTGTTTACCGTAAGGATCTGGACTACCAATTACCCGCAATAACAACTCATCACGTGCACTACCTGCTTGCTGACAACTTTCTGGCAAGTCTGTTAGATTAAAAAACACGCCTTTAGACGTTCCGCCACGCATGTAAGTAGCCGGTACTTTTATTTGAGGTAAATGTACTTGAGACATTATTCTCTCCTTTTTATTTTTTCTTATAAAAAAGCAGCAAATTAGTTCTCTAAGTTGCTGCTTTCAATTATATAATTGCACTCAAGTTTAATGATTAAGCGAATTATTTTTATCTGATAGCAAGGCGGTCGCGCGGAATGTGTGCCTACACATGAGCACGACCAACGAAGCTATCATTAAAAATAAACGTTTAGGCATTAGACTTTAAAAAATCGCTGGCAAACTTCTGTAGAACTCCACCACCGTCATATACGTTAACTTCTTCCGCGGTATCTAAACGACACTTCACTGGAATTTCAATTACCTCACCGTTTGCACGTGTCATCACAACTGTCATAGCAGCGCCCGGTGATGTAGCACCAACGACATCATATGTTTCGCTACCATCAATATTGTAAGTGTGGCGAGTTTCGCCATTAATAAACTCTAATGGTAAAACGCCCATGCCGACTAAGTTAGTACGATGGATACGTTCAAAGCCTTGTGAAACAATCACTTCAACGCCCGCTAAACGAACACCTTTAGCCGCCCAATCACGTGATGAACCTTGACCATAATCTGCACCAGCGATGATGATTAATGGTTGTTTTCGCTCCATGTAAGTTTCAATCGCTTCCCACATACGAGACTCAGTACCTTCGGGTTCAATACGAGCTAGTGAGCCCTGCTTAACTTCGCCGTTTTCGTCTTTACACATTTCATTAAACAATTTTGGGTTAGCAAATGTTGCTCGTTGCGTGGTTTCATGATCGCCACGGTGAGTTGCGTAAGAATTAAAATCTTCGACGGGTAAACCCATTTTTTTAAGGTAAGCACCTGAAGCGCTATTTAACTGAATCGCATTAGAGGGCGATAAATGGTCGGTGGTGATGTTATCGCCAAGCACAGCTAATGGTCGCATGCCTTTCATGGTACGAACACCTGCTAATGCGCCTTCCCAATAAGGAGGGCGACGAATATACGTACTGGCAGGATCCCAGTCATATAAAGGACTTTCAGCAGGTTCAAATGCACCTAAGTCGAACATTGGTGTGTACACTTTTTTGAATTGCTCTGGTTTCACACATGAAGCGACGATTGCATCTATCTCTTCATCTGATGGCCAGATATCTTTCAAGGTTATATCGTTGCCGTTTTGATCTTGTCCTAATATATCTCGTTCAATATCAAAGCGCATGGTACCGGCAATAGCATAAGCAACCACTAATGGCGGCGATGCTAAAAAGGCTTGTTTGGCGTGCGGATGAATGCGGCCATCAAAGTTACGGTTACCGGATAATACCGCGGTAGAATATAAATCCCGATCAATAATTTCCTGCTGAATTTTAGGATCTAACGCGCCACTCATACCGTTACAAGTAGTACAGGCGTACCCGACGATACCAAAACCTAAATTTTCCATTTCGGATAATAAGCCAGCTTCTTCTAAATATAGTTTGGCCACTTTTGAACCCGGCGCAAAGGACGATTTTACCCAAGGTTTGCGTACTAAACCTAATTCATTAGCACGTTTAGCGACAAGACCAGCAGCGACAACATTTCGTGGGTTAGAGGTATTCGTACATGAAGTAATAGCGGCGATAATGACAGCACCATCAGGCATTTTCCCCTGTGCTTCTTGTGCTTTACACTCACCCAACTCCTTAGCAATGTCTTTTGAGGCTAAATCAGCGGTCGCTAAACGACGATGCGGATTTGAAGGTCCGGCTAAATTACGACATACCGTCGATAAATCAAATTCAATAACACGAGGATACTGGACTTCTTTTAAGTCATCAGCCCAAAGACCTGTGTGCTTAGCGTAAGTTTCAACTAATTTAACTTGCTCTGGTTCACGACCCGTCATTTTCAAGTAATCTATGGTTTGCTCATCAATATAGAACATACCGGCAGATGCACCATACTCTGGGGTCATATTCGAAATAGTAGCTCTATCGCCTATCGTTAACCCTTTGGTACCTTCACCGAAAAACTCTAAATAACTCGATACCACTTTCTGATCACGCAAAAACTCAGTGATCGCTAAAACCATATCAGTCGCCGTAATACCGGCTTGGCGTTTACCTGTTAACTTAACACCAATAATATCAGGTAAGCGCATCATAGATGGACGACCAAGCATCACAGTTTCAGCTTCTAAACCACCAACACCAATAGCAATAACGCCTAATGCATCAATATGCGGTGTATGACTGTCAGTACCAACACAGGTATCAGGAAAAGCTACACCGTCACGTGCTTGAATCACAGGTGACATTTTCTCTAAATTGATTTGGTGCATGATGCCATTACCGGCAGGAATAACATCAACGTTTTTAAAAGCAGTTTTCGTCCATTCAATAAAATGAAAACGTTGTTCATTTCGTCGGTCTTCAATGGAGCGGTTTTTATCAAATGCTTGTGGATCAAATCCCGGCGCTTCTACAGCCAAAGAGTGATCAACAATCAATTGTGTCGGGACAACCGGGTTTACTTTTGCTGGATCGCCACCTTGCTCTGCAATTGCATCACGAAGGCCGGCTAAATCAACTAACGCCGTTTGTCCTAAAATATCATGACAAACAACGCGAGCTGGATACCAAGGAAAATCGAGCTCTTGCTTAACCTCAATAATTTGTTTCAACGAATCGGTAAGTTCTAAAGGGTCACATTTACGCACTAATTGCTCGGCAAGTACGCGTGAGGTGTAAGGTAACTTAGCGTAAGCACCTGATTTGATCGCTTCAATTGCTTCACGCGTATCAAAAAAGTCTATCGTCGCGCCTTTTTCTTTATAACCAGGTAGCGGTTTTCGGTATTGGTAATTCATAAGTTATTCCAGGAAATATCTTTAACAAGCAGTAATCAACAATAAAGGCATTAATTCAGCACAGAAAAAAACCTTTATGTAAATAGAATCTAGACGACAGAAGTTGCTTTGATTTAAAGGCGGACGTTACGACGCATAGTTTACTATGCGAGTTGAAGTCCAACGACTAAATCAGAGCAAATAACAAGTCTCTCCTACCTCTCAGAAATAAGAGAAACCTTACGTGGTTCGCTGCCAGTGTAATCTGCACTAGGTCGGATTATGCGGTTGTTAGAGCGTTGCTCCATTACATGCGCTGCCCATCCCGTTAATCGTGAACAAACAAAAATTGGTGTAAACAGTTTGGTTGGAATACCCATGTAGTTATACGTTGACGCATGGAAGAAATCAGCATTACAAAACAGTTTTTTGGTATCCCACATGTACTCTTCACAAGCAACAGAGATATCATAAAGTGAGGTATCACCATTCTCTGCGGCTAATTTTTCTGACCATGCTTTAATAATGACGTTACGTGGGTCAGAGGTACGGTAAATAGCATGACCAAAACCCATGATTTTTTCTTTACGTTCAAGCATGCCAGCCATCTGCTCTTTGGCATCGCTTGGTGATTTGAATTTTTGAATCATATCCATAGCAGCTTCATTTGCACCACCGTGGAGTGGTCCACGTAAAGTACCTATAGCACCTGTGATACAAGAGAACATATCAGATAAGGTTGAAGCACAAACACGCGCAGTAAACGTTGAGGCATTAAACTCATGCTCAGCATATAGAATTAACGATACATCCATAACTCGCTCATGTTGAGCTGATGGACTTTCACCATTTAACAAACGTAAAAAATGCCCACCTAAAGAGCTTTCAGTAGACATACAGTCAATCTCAACCCCTTCATGTGAGTACTTATACCAGTAACACATGATGGCAGGGAAAGCTGCAAGCAAGCGATTTGCTGCTTTATTCTGTTCACTAAAATCATTTTCTGGCTCTAAGTTACCTAAAAACGAGCAGCCAGTTCTCATAACATCCATTGGGTGCGCATCTTTAGGAATATGCTTTAAAACTTCTTTCAATGCTTGCGGTAAATCACGCATGCTAGCCAATTCATCTTTGTAAGTAGCTAATTCTTGAACATTGGGTAATTCACCATTAAAAAGTAGATATGCCACTTCTTCAAAGCTTGCATTTTCAGCTAAATCAGCAACATCATAACCACAATAAGTTAAACCTGAGCCTGATTGTCCCACTGTACAAAGTGAAGTTTCACCTGCACTTTGACCACGTAACCCTGCGCCACTTAACTTTTTATCAGTACCTTTTTTATCACTCATGACTCTTTCCTCATATTCTTTAAGTTTCATCGGCTTATTAGTTTTTTGCCGACTTATAATTTATTTTGATATGTTCTTTTACTGTCAATCTATTTGTTTTTACCTTCACTAAAAAGAACATCTAGCTTTTGCTCATAATCGTGGTAACCAAGGTAATCATATAAATCCATGCGTGTTTGCATGTTATCAATTTCAGCTTTTTGATCGCCGTCGCTTAACAAGGTCTTATATACAGACTCAGCCGCTTTATTCATTGCTCGAAAGGCTGAAAGTGGATAAAGCACCATAGCGCAGCCCCACTCACCTAATTGCTCTTTGTTCCAAAGCTCGGTTTGACCAAATTCAGTAATATTAGCAAGTACAGGTACATCAAGTACTTGGGTGAATGCACGATAATGTTCTTCAGTTTTAACCGCTTCAGCAAAAATACCATCAGCTCCAGCTGCTACATATGCTTTAGCACGTTCAAGTGCAGCTTCTAGGCCTTCTTGAGCAAAGGCATCTGTTCTCGCCATAATAAAGAAGTCCTTATCTGTGCGGGCATCAACTGCTGCACGAATACGATCCGCCATTTCTTCAGTAGAAACGATTTCTTTATTAGGGCGGTGACCACAACGTTTTTGTGCTACTTGGTCTTCAATATGAACTGCTGCTGCGCCTGCTTTTTCCATATCACGTATAGTTTTAGCAATGTTAAATGCCCCGCCCCAACCGGTATCAATATCTACTAACAATGGAAGGCTTGAAGCAGACGTAATACGCTGCACATCAGCGATAACATCATTTAGCGATGTCATGCCTAAATCTGGTAAACCATAAGAAGCGTTAGCAACACCACCACCGGATAAATAAATTGCTTGGTGACCAAGTTGCTCTGCCATCATGGCGCAATACGCATTAATGGTACCTACCACTTGTAGCGGTTTATTCTTCTCTAAAGCTAAACGAAACTTAGCGCCTGGTGATAATATTGCTGACATATTTCTTTCCTCATTAATGATTCTTTTACTGTTAAGTATTTATTATCGATTATTGTTATTTACTAAATGTTTACTAGTTATTTTTGCTAGCATCTTCACTATTTTGCAGGGCAATTTTTGCTTCAATATTTTTACGTGAAGCTGCGATATGTCGACGCATTAACAGCTCCGCTAATTCGCCATCCCTATCACTTATCGCTTGGATAATATTTGAATGTTCAGTAAAGGCGCGTGTAGCTCTTGGGCTATGCATACCAAATTGACAACGATACATACGCACTAAATGATATAACTGATCACATATAAGGCTAATAAGCTGCTGATTATGGCTACCCAAAATAACTTTATAATGGAAATCGACATCACCTTCTTCTTGGTAATAGGCAACACCATCTTGTAATGCTTTATCCCCGGCATGCTGAGCTAGCATATTTTTCATATGAGCTATTTCTTCATCAGTCATATTTAACGCAGCTTGCCTACATGCCATACCTTCGAGTGCTTCTCGAGTGATGTATAACTCAAGTAAGCCTTCAATAGTGCAATCAACAACGCGTGAGCCTACATTGGCTTTACGTTCAATTAAATGACACTTCTCTAAACGATTTAATGCTTCGCGTAAGGTTGAGCGACTTATTTCATAACGCTTGGCAAGTTCAGGCTCACTAATTTTGCTACCAGCAGCCATATCCCCTTCAACAATGGCATGTTGAAGTTGTTCAAATACCTTGTCAGCCGTAGTAACTGCAGCTTGTTTGGTTGGGTTTTGTAAAAACATAGTTTGTCTAATAAACCTAAATATGTACGTTAAATACAATTGTCGAACAACACAACATTGTCGACAAACATAATAATATACAACAATAATATCTGAATACATTAATTATTCAAGTAGACTTAAGTATAATTGTCGACAATTTATATCAGTACTTTAAGTTTAGTGTAAACTTTTATGATCGGATGTGAAAATATTAAATGAAGATTAACTAAAGGCCGTGGAGTTATGGCACTTTAGTTATTGAAATTGGGTTAGGTATTATAGGTAGTCTTCCAGGCTTAAATTTTCTTTTTTACACACAGTGATAATTGCTGGCTCTTTCACCAAACGTTTTAAATAACGTGCTAAATAAGGAAAACTCAATGGTGGATTTTTCAGCTCATCTGCCCAGATCAGTAACATAAATAAAAAATAATCACAGACTGAGATGTTGTCCCCAAGTAAATATGATTGTTCATTTTTTTCTAATTGGGTATTTATTAGTGACAGTGATTGCTCAATAAGCTCTTGCTGTGCTTGAATAATTTCATCTGAAGTATTGGAGTTTATACAATGCTTTTCAGGGTAAAAATATACCATTAACTCCGCTTGTAAGGTATTGGTTAAATACATTAACCATTGATAGACTAGGGGTCTATTCGCATCACCTACGGGTGGAATTAATTGCGCACTGGGGTGCATTTCAGCAAGGTGAAGACAAATTGCTGCGCTTTCAAACAGAACAAAATCCCCCTTAACCAAAGTCGGAATTCTGCCTGCAGGATTTAACGCTAAATACTCAGCTGATTTTTGCCCTTGGTTCTCTTTATCAACTTTAATTAATCGATAATCAACTTGAAGTGCTTCAAGAATCAAATGTGGGGCCATGCTTGCATTGAGTGGATAGTAGTATAATTGGTACAAAATAAGTCCTAAGAGGTGTTAGTTTATAGTTGAATAATCTGTCAAGTATAATATTAGAAAGAGGAATTAGGCTGACTTAAAAATTTAACTTCTTCGGCTGTCGACTCTCTATTTAAGATAAGATTGCGGTGCGGGTAACGACCAAATCGCTCAATAATTTCTTTATGTTTGAGTTCAAAATCAAGATTATTATCAATGCCATTAGCTTTATAAAGTGCAACTGCTTGTTCGTGAATAACTAATGATTCACTGTGCATAAAAGGCATATACAAAAAGCTTCTTTCGATAGGAGTCAGCGTTTTATCTGCTCCCAGCGCAATAGCTTCTTGTGCTAACGCTAGAGCAATCCCATCATAGGAAAATGCTTGAGCAGTATCTCGATACATGTTGCGGGAGAATTGGTCTAATACAATGATTTCGGCAAGTTTGCCTGAGGGATTTTTACGCCAATGCACTAGTTCACATTGTCTTGCTGCTTCATGCACTTGCAAAAATTTAATTGTGATCTCCTTATCAAACAATGTGTCCTTAACCCACCAACGGCTAGGTTCTATTTCTTTGAACCAAAAATCTATCACTTCTTGGAATATCATTTTATTTCCTTATTTTTCCGCTGCTATTTATAATTACTGACGAGAGATTATCCACACTTAATCGATTTTTCTGCAAAATGATAAGTATTATTTACTGCCACATACACACTCGAAACGATAGCGCTTGTGGGAACAGTTATCACGCCTAAAATCTCATCATTCCAAGCATAAAAACTGTTATCATTTTTAAGTAAATTTACAAATTTTAAAACCTTTTTATCTGTTGATAAACCGCATTGGTATTTTGCTTTAACCTCTTTTTCAGGAATAACAACACAGCCGGGCACGGTACCTAATACTGCAATTAATAAAACGACTAACCTTTTTATCATAACAATCCTTGTTTTTGTCTTAATTTGATAAAATTTTGATTCTAAAACTTACCTTTTATTATAAAAATTGTTGATACAACTCTAAAGGCAAATCATCAGGATCACTAAAAAAGGTGAATTTTTTACCGGTAAACTCATCTACTCTAATTGGCTCTACGTCGATACCTTCTTTAATTAGGTACTGACAGATCTGCTCGACACTTTCAACATTAAAAGCTAAATGTCTGAGCCCTTGAGCTTCTGGAAAGCTTGGCCTTTTAGGTGATTTAACGAAAGAAAAAAGTTCGAGTTGACTACCATCAGGTAGCGCTAAATCTAATTTAAAAGAATTACGCGCTGCTCTATAATTTTCGGCTATTACCTTCAGCCCTAAAATTCGAGTATAAAAGTCTTTCGACTTTTCATAATCCGAGCAGATAATTGCCACATGGTGAATGCCCTTTAACATGTCATATCCTATATTTACTCTTACAGATCCTATCGTAGCCAAAATAGTGATATATCCTGCCTATGCGTTAATAAAAATTAGAAAGGTTGTTTTTCATAAGAAGGTAGATCTCCAGGTAGCGTAAACCATTCTTGTTTTTCACTGGTCCAAATATGCATACTTGGTTGAATAACTTGGCTATCTTCTAAGGTACTCGGTTTTAATTTAATTTTATCTGGCTGACTCGGATTAAAATGATAGATGCGATTTCCACAACCTGGACAGAATTTAGCACCATTGGTATTACCGTTATCAGCTAAGCGACTCCAATTTGACATTTCTCCAGAAAATTCTATATCTTTGACATTAACGACCGCAGTAATACTAAAAGCACTTGTTGACAGTTTTTGACACTGACGACAATGGCAAGCAGCAATCATAAGTGGTTGTGCTAATAATTGATAAGTCACTTGTCCACATTGACAGGATCCTTTAATTGGATAGTTAATTTCGCTCACGTTATTTCCTTATTTTATGTTAAGCAGAGATCAATAAGATCTGACTCAATTTGAGGTGATACCCGAAGTTACACTATAAAGTGAAAAGTAAACGCTGCCAACGAGAATATAATACCATTTTCATTAAGCTTATGAGATTTTTGTGTGTAGAATCAATGAATCTGAGCAAGCTGCTTGAATAGCTAATATCGGGATATTGAGTTCGGTATTACTGAGAGCTAAAAATTAGGCAAAAAAAAACCCACGCAATATTGACATATTGCGTGGGTTTTCTCTTGTAGTTCACCGATCTTTTATAAAACTAAAGAAAAGTGGCATCCCTAAGGGGATTCGAACCCCTGTTACCGCCGTGAAAGGGCGGTGTCCTAGGCCTCTAGACGATAGGGACACAGATTGATTAACTAATCACTTACAAAGTGTTTAATATATCTTTCAAACTATCTAGCAGATTACTCTGCTGATTTAATAGACCAGACTTCAATAATAGAAGGTTTGTCATGAAAAACAAGCTGGTTAACTAAAACTCTAAACTCTTATTTCTCAGTAATAAGATAACTGTAATGCTCCTTCTATATATTTCTCTTAATAAAGAAATGAGAAGTGGCATCCCTAAGGGGATTCGAACCCCTGTTACCGCCGTGAAAGGGCGGTGTCCTAGGCCTCTAGACGATAGGGACACAATATTTAGCTAATTGCTAAATTAGAACATACTTAATTTTTTATAAGTTTAAGTAACTTAGCTTCTCTTTCGAGAAAATGCTCCTTCTATGTATTCCTTTTAATAAAGAAATGAGAAGTGGCATCCCTAAGGGGATTCGAACCCCTGTTACCGCCGTGAAAGGGCGGTGTCCTAGGCCTCTAGACGATAGGGACACAATATTTAACGTAAGGTTAAATTAGAACATACTTAATTTTTTATAAGTTTAAGTAACTTAGCTTCTCTTTCGAGAAAATGCTCCTTCCGTACATCCCTTTAAATAAAGAATTGGAAGTGGCATCCCTAAGGGGATTCGAACCCCTGTTACCGCCGTGAAAGGGCGGTGTCCTAGGCCTCTAGACGATAGGGACACGATATTTAGCTAATTGCTAAATTAGAACATACTTAATTTTTTATAAGTTTAAGTAACTTAGCTTCTCTTTCGAGAAAATGCTCCTTCTATGTATTCCTTTTAATAAAGAAATGAGAAGTGGCATCCCT
>Ga0209395_1001962_pt1 | contig 27841 bp, 21 predicted proteins | sample GOMGulsemesocosm_3_FD_184635 | JGI IMG/M metagenome (GOLD analysis project Ga0209395, IMG submission 184635) | Methane-oxidizing microbial communities from mesocosms in the Gulf of Mexico - GOM9D Gulf of Mexico (SPAdes) (version 2) | ecosystem: Environmental > Aquatic > Marine > Cold seeps... | reverse complement strand
TTAGGAATTAGGAATTAGGAATTAGGAATTAGGAATTAGGAATTAGGAATTAGGAATTAGGAATTAGGAATTAGGAATTAGGAATTAGGAATTAGGAATTAGGAATTAGGAATTAGGAATTAGGAAACAATAGAAGAGATAATATAGAAAGATATTTTTATGAGGATTTATGAGAAATGAGAGGCATAAGTGGTGGGCCGTACTGGATTCGAACCAGTGACCAATTGATTAAAAGTCAACTGCTCTACCAACTGAGCTAACGGCCCGCTCAAAACTTATATACTACTTTAGAAATCGATGGTCGGAGTAGAGGGATTCGAACCCCCGACATCCTGCTCCCAAAGCAGGCGCGCTACCAGACTGCGCTATACTCCGAATGGCTCCTCGAACTGGATTCGAACCAGTGACCCAATGATTAACAGTCATTTGCTCTACCGACTGAGCTATCGAGGAATTACCGAATTCTGGACGAAATGTAGCCAACTGAGATGGTTGCGCATTTCTAATTTTGATAGTTGGTGGGCCGTACTGGATTCGAACCAGTGACCAATTGATTAAAAGTCAACTGCTCTACCAACTGAGCTAACGGCCCAACTATCATTTGTAATGGGGTGGACGAAGGGGCTTGAACCCTCGACCGCCGGAATCACAATCCGGAGCTCTACCAACTGAGCTACGCCCACCATTACAAGGTACTGACGATAAATTAATGGTCGGAGTAGAGGGATTCGAACCCCCGACATCCTGCTCCCAAAGCAGGCGCGCTACCAGACTGCGCTATACTCCGATTGGCTCCTCGAACTGGATTCGAACCAGTGACCCAATGATTAACAGTCATTTGCTCTACCGACTGAGCTATCGAGGAACTAAAAATTTATCTTTGCTTCACAACAATTATTCACTAATGAATAATGGCGGAGGAGGAGAGATTCGAACTCTCGGTAGGCTATAAACCTACGCCAGTTTTCAAGACTGGTGCATTAAACCGCTCTGCCACCCCTCCGTTGTGGAGCGAGATGTATAATACGGATTTAGGATTCGCGTGCAACTGTTTTTTGAAAAAACATTCAATTAATTAGTATAAATAGCTTTGTTTTGCCTTTGGACGTATCCAAACGTTAGAAAACCAGTGATATTGACCATTTTTTGTACTCGGCATGGTGCAATTGATTCGACCGCGGCCATATTTAAACGCTTGTTCTGCAACAACCTTTACCCTGGTACTGGATATCCAGTCCAATTTCGCCTGACCTTGCCCCGAAACATAGCAAGCTAGCTCTTTTAATCGATATTTTTCGGTTTTAAATTCCAAATCAAGGGTAACAGGCAGATCATGAGCAAAATCACCTCCATTAATAAAAGACGCCAACGGCATAGGCAATGATGCCAACTTGGTCTTAAGGGCACTTAATTTGGCATAGGCACCTGATGCTGGAAATCTAGGAAGGTTTGAAAAGTCAGAGTCGATATTAACAACCCCTGACTGCTGCCCAAAACCTATCATCTTATTCTGTGCTAATTGCAGCCTTAACCAATCATTGGATTCACCATAAGGATAAGCCAACATTTTTGGACTCGTCCCTAATTCTGTTACTAGCTTTTTCTCAACCTGCTCAATTTCTTTAAGCATTCTTTTTTGCCAAGCGACTTCTGTTTCTGATTCATCTAAGCGCAACATATAAGGATGGCTGTCAGTATGATTGGCAAAACTCACACCAGAGCGCTGCATCTCTCTCATCTGATCCCAATTTAGAAAGTGCTTATTCTTTTGCCTAAGCGGCTGGGTATTAATAAATATAGTAAAGGGATAACCCTTCTCTTTGAGGATAGGGAAACCTGATTGATAGATATTTAAATAAGCATCATCAAAGGTAATTGCGACTGACTTTTCTGGCAAGGACTTCCCTTCTCGAATTTTAGCCAGAGCTGACGACAAATCTAAAACCACAAAACCGGCTTCATCTAGGTAATCCATATGCGCTTGAAACTGATCAGGAGTAACAGATGTTGAAAAAGGTGTCTTTTCGCCCACATGGTGATACTGCAAAATAGGCAAATGATCTTGGGCCATTAATTCACTCGCGCTACTCAATACAATTGCGGCAGCCGTGAAAGCAAGAATCGAAGGTTTTTTCATAATAAGAACATCTCAATTTAACATGGACCACATACTACGTAACTGTGCAGACTTTCACCAGCTTTGCACCTTAACCTAGCTTCTCAAGCAGAACTGTTATGCCCAATTTGATATGTCACTGCATCTGGTTGCATAAAAAAATCCAGCTTACACTGATTGAACACTTTATATAAACGAGGCGACATCAAATGAAAAAACAGGACTTTTTCTCAAACCTAGCAACTCAATTAGAGCAATTAAAAGAACAAGGCCTCTATAAAGAAGAACGAATGTTGATGTCACCTCAGTCCAGCCAAATATTGGGTAAAGAACAACAGCCACTGATTAATTTATGTGCCAACAACTACCTTGGCCTTGCCAGTGATGCCGACGTTATTGAACAAGCACACTTAGCACTTGATAAATACGGCTATGGCATGGCATCTGTACGCTTTATTTGTGGTACCCAAGGCATTCACAAAACTCTTGAAAACAAATTGAGTGATTTCTTAGGCATGGAAGACACCATACTTTACTCCTCATGCTTTGATGCTAATGGCGGTTTATTTGAAACCTTATTAGACGCTGGCGATGCCGTTATCAGCGACGCTCTCAACCATGCCAGCATCATTGATGGTGTACGCCTATGTAAAGCCAAACGTTATCGTTACCAAAATAATGATATGGCAGATTTAGAGCAACAACTCATCGCATCAGATCAAGCGGGCGCTAAAACCAAGCTTATTGTGACTGACGGTGTTTTCTCAATGGATGGCATTATTGCTAACCTTAAAGCCGTTTGTGACCTTGCAGACAAATACGAAGCACTGGTCATGGTTGATGATTCCCATGCAGTCGGCTTTCTAGGTGAGAATGGCAAAGGCAGTCATGAGTACTGTGACGTCATAGGACGCGTTGATATCATTACAGGCACCTTGGGCAAAGCCTTAGGCGGTGCTTCTGGTGGTTATACCAGCGCCTCTAAAGAGGTTGTTGCCTGGTTACGTCAGCGCTCACGCCCTTATTTGTTCTCTAACTCTTTGGCTCCTGTCATTGTTGCCACCAGCCTGCAAATTTTAGAGATGATAGAAGCCAGCGATCACGCACGCTTACAACTACAAGCTAACAGCCGTCATTTCCGCCAACGCATGAGCGATCTAGGCTTCACCCTAACACCAGGAGATCATCCCATTATCCCTATCATGTTAGGGGACGCAAAGCTGGCGCAAGATATGGCAAACGCTATGTTTAAGCGAGGTGTGTACGTCACAGGCTTCTCCTACCCTGTTGTTCCTATGGGACAAGCCCGAATTCGTACTCAGATGTCTGCTAAAATGACCATAGCAGAGCTAGATATCGCCATTGATGCGTTTGAACACGTTGGCCGTGAACTTAATATTTTAGGATAAGCCCAAATATGAAAAGCTTAGCAAAAACGCAAAACACCCAGGGTATTTGGATGACTGAATCCGATATCCCAAAATGCGGCCATAACGATGTGCTCATTAAAATAAAGAAAACCGCCATCTGTGGCACAGACATGCATATCTATCATTGGGATGAATGGGCACAAAAGACGATTCCCGTCCCCATGACTGTGGGTCATGAGTTTGTTGGTGAAATCGCGGAAATCGGCCCTGAAGTCTCAGGCTTTAATTTAGGCGACAGAGTATCCGGTGAAGGTCACATTACCTGTGGCCATTGCCGTAACTGTCGTGCTGGCCGTCGACACCTTTGTAGAGAGACTGTCGGTGTGGGTGTTAACCGTACTGGCGCGTTTGCAGAGTACCTTGTCATACCCGCCAGTAACGCGTTTAAGATTCCTGATGGTGTATCTGATGACATGGCTGCCATTCTTGACCCTTTTGGCAATGCCGTTCATACCGCATTGTCCTTTGACCTAGTTGGGGAAGATGTACTCATCACAGGCGCCGGCCCCATTGGTGCCATGGCCGCCGCTATTTGCCGTCATGTGGGCGCACGTAATGTGGTTATCACAGACGTGAATGACTACCGCCTGTCTCTTGCGAAAGAACTAGGTGCAACACGCACAGTCAATGTCAGCAAAGAAAGCCTGAGTGACGTCATGCAAGACTTAGGCATGACAGAAGGTTTTGATGTGGGTTTAGAGATGTCAGGCAACGGGCAAGCATTCAGCTCTATGCTTGAAGTACTCAATCATGGCGGTAATATCGCTATGTTAGGTATCCCGAGCAAGGATACTGTCATCGATTGGAACCAGGTGATTTTTAAGGGCTTAAACATTAAAGGCATTTACGGCCGTGAAATGTTTGAGACCTGGTACAAGATGGTTGCCATGCTGCAATCGGGCCTTGATATTAGCCCCATTATCACACATCACTATGATATTAATGATTTTCAAGCGGGCTTTGATGCCATGGCATCTGGCAAGTCAGGAAAAATAATCTTAGACTGGCAGTAATCATAACAACACATTATCGATGCTAATAAACGTGTCGATAATGTCGATTATTTATTCTAAGGACGATTTAATGTTAGAAATTGGTATTAACGCCCACCCTAGCCCACACGCTGACGCCATTTTCCTATTGCTTTACAAGGGTAGCGTTCTCATTAGCCAAGCAGAACAAACGCCTGGTAAAGAGAAATTCCAGCACAGTCTTTATGACTTCCAACCCGATACTGAAACCAACGCAGTCTATTGTGGCCAATGGCAGCAACAGGATCTCTTTGTCTGCCTTTTACGCAAGGTCCCTAATGGTTTTGTTGAAATGGATTTAAGAGAGCTGCTCTTTAACCAAGATGAAACCAACTACCTACTTATTAGCCGAGCGCGCCAGCTTGCTACTTGGGACAAAGACCATCAGTTTTGCTCCCGTTGTAGCACAGCGTTAAAAACCAAACATGATAGAGAACATACTAAGATTTGCCCCAAATGTAATCATAGAAGCTACCCTAGAATATCGCCCTGCATCATAGTTTCAATTAGGAAGGGTAACAGCCTACTTTTAGCACGCGGAGTGACTTCACCACCTGGTCGCTATTCTAATATTGCAGGTTTTGTTGAAGCAGGTGAAACATTAGAGCAGGCAGTTGCTCGAGAGGTAGAAGAAGAAATCGGTATTAAGGTGAAAAATGTTGTCTACCATTCTAGCCAGCCTTGGTCATTCCCTCACCAACTCATGACAGGTTTTTTGGCTGAATATGAATCAGGTGATATCACCCCAGCACCTGGCGAAATAGAAGAAGCGGATTGGTTTGCTATTGATGAACTGCCTGAAATACCCTCAACAGCCACCATTTCAGGCCAAATCATTGTCGATCATATTAAACAGATGAAATCCGGCAGCTAAGTCTTAAAGAAGCAATGTTCTCTCACTCACTCCTACTCTATAATGCTGGCGCACTTCGACAGCATTATAGAGATTTGGTATGGATCAGATATTAAAAGAAATACAATCACTGGCTCTTCCCCTTATAGGGCAAGGCAAGGTTGCTGACTATATTCCCGCCCTAGCGAAGGTATCTGCCAATCAATTTGGGATCGCCATCTATAGCAACAAGGGTGAGTTATTTACCATTGGAGAAGCCGATACAAACTTCTCTATTCAAAGCATCTCAAAAGTATTTAGCCTTACTTTAGCCATGAAACATTATGGTGATGGCATGTGGGACAAAGTTGGCCGCGAACCCTCAGGCCAACCTTTTAACTCCTTAGTTCAGCTTGAGTACGAAGCAGGCGTACCTCGCAACCCTTTCATCAACGCTGGAGCGCTCGTTGTCAGCGATATGAACCAATCACGCTTCGTATCACCCCACTACGCCATGAAAACCTTTGTCAGACGCATATCAGACAATCCAGAGGTACAATCAGATCACAAGGTCGCCAACTCTGAATATGAGTTTCGATCTCGTAATGCTGCCATGGCTTACCTGATGAAGTCGTTTGATAATTTTGATAATGATGTTGAAGACGTATTAAGAAGTTACTTTAGCAATTGCGCCATTCGTATGAGCTGCATTGACCTAGCCAAAGCATTTAGCTTTTTAGCTAACAAAGGCTATTGTCGCCATAGTGGTGAACAGGTCCTCAGCGTGCAAGAAACCAAACAGGTTAATGCATTGATGGCCACCAGTGGCCTTTACGATGAGGCAGGGAACTTCGCCTATCGTGTGGGTTTACCCGGGAAAAGTGGTGTCGGGGGCGGTATTGTCGCCATAGTCCCTGATCAATTTTCTGTTTGCGTTTGGTCTCCAGAGCTGAACCAAGCAGGTAATTCTCTTGCCGGTATGACGGCACTTGAAGCCCTATCTCAAAAAATTGGCTGGTCCGTTTTTTAACGCGCCAGCTTGAAACTAAAAAACCCCTAATGAATCATCATTAGGGGCTTTTTAGTACCTTACTCCCATTGAGAACTAAGTAATCACCTTGTAACAAGGCACATACTTAGAGCCAGGTAACTTCATCCTTTGTTGCTCTACGAATGCTTTTAGAAGCGAATCAAGCTTAGCCAACAAGGCTTTATCACCATGAATTTCAAATGGGCCATGTGCTTTAATATAAGCCACACCCTGGGCTTTCACATTGCCCGCCACTATCGATGAAAATGCACGACGTAAATTTGCAGCAAGTTCATGAAGCTCTTGATCAAAATGTAAATTTAGCGCGGCTACTTTTTCATGAGTGGGTTCAAACGGATGCTGAAAAGCTTCTGGGATAAACAGCTTCCAACTGTAGTAAAAAGCATCATGGTGTTTCTTTCGAAAGCCCCTGACATTCTCCATTTGCTCTTTCATTGTCCTTGCTACAGCGGCAGGGTCATCAATGATAATCTGATATTTATCTTGTGCTTCTTTACCTAATACTGTGCCAATAAACTCATCGATTTGCTCAAAATAAGCCGCACTCTCTTTTGGCCCTGTAAATACCACAGGAAAGGGAATGTTTTTATTATTGGGGTGTAACAAAATCCCCAGCAAATATAAAATTTCCTCTGCAGTTCCCGCGCCACCCGGGAAAACAATGATACCGTGTCCAGCACGAACAAAGGCCTCAAGACGTTTTTCAATATCCGGTAAAATCACAAGTTGATTAACAATTGGGTTAGGTGATTCAGCCGCAATAATACCTGGCTCAGTTAATCCCAAGTAAACACCATCTGTTATACGTTGCTTAGTATGTGCAATAGCGGCCCCTTTCATTGGCCCTTTCATTGCACCAGGCCCACAGCCAGTACAGATGTTAAATTCTCTCAGACCTAATTCATGACCCACAACCTTGGTATAGTCATATTCATGGCGAGCAATAGAATGCCCACCCCAACAAACAATTAAGTTGGGCTCAGGCGAGCGCCTAAATACATTGGCATTACGTAATAAGTTAAAAACCGTATTGGTAATTTTATCTGACGAAGCGTTTTCAAGTGAGCTATCAAGGTCATACTCATGATGAGTGAAAATAATGTCCCTTAAAACACAAAACAGCATTTCACGAACACTTTGTATCATCTTACCGTCAACGAATGCACTGCTAGGTGCATTAACTAGCTGTAGCTTGACACCACGCTCTTGTTGAATAATCGAAATTTTGAAATCATGGAACTCCTCAAGTACCGCTTGAGGATCATCTGAATCACTACCACAATTTAGAATGGCTAAAGAACAACGACGAAATAGTTCATGTAGTTCACTCGAATCTTCAGAGATTCGAATAATTTCGTCTTGAGATAACATTTCTAATGCGCCTTTAGGTGCTACCAGCGCATCAACACGACCTTCATACTGCATGATCGTCCTCCTTACTCTTCCTAAGTTATTGTCTTTGCATAATTTATATTGGTTCCCTTTTACGAATTTAGCAAGCTAACTGCACCTTTCTTAACATAAAAAAAGAGCCTCAAATTCCTTTGAGGCTCTTTTAGTAACGCTAATACATCGTGATCTTTTTAGTTAAATCAATCAGACATCATCTGGTAATTTAACTGGGTTAGGCCCAAGATATCGATTTTGACGTTTTTCAACTTGCTTAAAGATTGCGATAACAACCATGCTGATAATTAAATAAATTGCACCGGCTGCTAGGAAAATCTCTATCGGTGTATAGGTCCGTGCAATGATAGTACGTGCCATACCCGTTAAATCTAATATGGTAATCGTACTCGCCAATGCGCTCCCTTTTAGCATGAGTATAATTTCATTACCGTAAGCAGGCAGAACAATACCAAACGCTCTCGGCAATAGGATGCGACGGTACATTTGCACCTTAGTCATACCCACAACCTTACAGGCTTCAACTTCGCCTACAGGGATGGCCTGAATGGCACCACGAAAGATTTCAGCGGTATAAGCAGACGTATTTAAAGTGAAGGCAATGATGGCGCACCAAAACGGCTCTTTTAAGATAGGCCATAAGAAACTTTCACGAACCACTTCAAACTGAGATGCACCATAATAGACAAGAAAGATTTGTACTAATAAGGGCGTGCCTCTAAAAAAGAAGATATACGCAAACGGCAAACCACTAATCAGTGGGTTCTTTGAAATTCTCGCCAAGGCGATAGGCAAGGCAAAAACACCCCCTAACACCACAGACAAAAGAATCAACTGCAAGCTAACCCAGGTGCCCTGCATTAATCTTGGAAAGTACTCAACAATTACTGAGAAATCCATCTTAAGCCCTCTTAATTCCGCGGTTTGCACGTTTTTCTAAGAAATAGACAACACTCATAGAAACTATGGTTAGGCCTAAATAAAGTACGGCTGCGGCTGAATAAAATAAAAACGGCTCTTTCGTACTGCTCACAGCGATATTGGCTTTACGCATAATATCGTCAAGACCGACAACAGACACTAATGCCGTATCTTTTAGTAGCACTAAGAATAAATTACCTAAACCAGGTAACGCCATACGCCATACTTGCGGCAGTATAATGCGATAGAAAGTACGAATTCGCCCCATACCTAACGCCACGGCAGCTTCATTCTGTCCTTTTGGAATAGATTGGAGCGCACCACGAAAGACTTCGGTAGCATAAGCACCAAAGGTCAAGCCCAAGGCAGTCACACCCGCAGCAAAAGGACCAATTTCAATATACTCTTCGTAACCAAACAAACCCCCAATGGCCATTAGTACCGAGGTTGCACCGAAGTAAATAATAAGGACTGTTAAGAGCTCAGGTATGCCACGAATGATTGTGGTATAGCCATTGGCAATCCACTGCAAAGACTTCACTGAAGATAACTTTGCAGACGCACCAAGTAATCCCAATACAAGGCCAACAGCTAAAGAGGCAAGTGCCAACTCGACTGTTATCACTGCACCAAGTAATAACTGGTTTCCGAATCCGGATAGATCAATCATATTTTGTTCTCAGGTCGATCTCTGAATGTTCGAGATATACAAGGAAGCGAAGACTCAAACTCATCGTTTGAGCCTTCTAAACACCATCTTATTTATACGTTAAAACGGATAAATTAATAGATAGAGAACGGGAAGTATTTAGCATTGATTTTCTGGTAAGTACCATCTGCTAAAATTTCATCCAATGCCTTGTTCAGCTTGTTTTTCAGCTTATCACCCTTACGAACAGCGATTGCAATGTTGTCTTCTTTCAAGAATGCATCACCCTTGAATTCAAACTTGTCGTTGTTACCTGATGTTTTCAACCAGTCAAACGTAGGCAGCTCATCAGAAAGAACAACATCTAAACGACCAGCAACAAGGTCAAGATAAACATTGTCTTGGTTGTCATAGAATTTCAAAGAAGCAAGATCTGCAAAGTTGTCTTCAAGGTATTGAGCGCCCAAAGTAGCACGCTGAGCACCAATTACTTTACCTTCCAAATCAGCAACGTTGAATGACTGACCTTTAAGCCCTAAGAAACGCAGGCCACCTGAGTAGTATTTGTTAGTGAAATCAACAACTTTCATACGTTCTGCCGTGATAGACATAGACGCGATGATAGCATCGAATTTACGAACTTTAAGACCCGGGATCAAACCATCCCAATCCTGAGTTACAACTTCACAGTCGGCTTTCATTTTTGCACAAAGTGCCCAAGCAATATCAACGTCAAAACCTTGTGGTTTACCAGCTGAATCAATGAAGTTAAATGGCGCCCAAGCACCTTCTGTCGCAAGACGAACTTTATCAGCAGCAATACCTGATACAGAAGTTAACGCAGCACCCAATACAAGTGCTGAACCTAGAGCAAGTTTTTTAAGTTTCATGATTTAACCCTTTTAATGATTTTAATTATTTTATTATATTTAGAGCGCTTAGCACTCTTGATTTGACTATCTGTCAAAGTTTAAAAAGTACTTGATATAAACGCTTTACAACGTTCAGAGTCAGGCGCTTCAAATACTTTTTGTGGCGTCCCTTTCTCTTCAACTAGACCTTGGTGTAAAAACACCACTTCACTAGATACCTCTTTCGCAAAGTTCATTTCGTGCGTCACGATTAACATGGTACGACCTTCATCAGCCAAACCACGCATAACACCCAAAACCTCTCCCACTAACTCAGGGTCAAGCGCCGAAGTCGGCTCATCAAATAAGATGACCTGAGGATCCATCGCCAAAGTACGGGCAATCGCAACACGCTGCTGCTGACCACCAGACAATTGACTTGGATACATGTGTTTCTTATCTGCAATCCCTACTTTATTCAGTAAGTGCTCACAATACTCAAGCACCTCTTTCTTAGGGCGTTTAAGCACATTAAGAGGCCCTTCCATAATATTTTCTAGGATCGTCATATGGGGCCACAAATTAAAGCTTTGAAAAACAAAACCCACTTGCTGTCTCATACGAGTAAGTTGACGCATATCTGTCGGATACAGATCAGGCCCCTTACCGTGCTCTAGACCTAGTTTTTCACCATTGAAAATAATTTCACCCTTAGTCGGGTCTTCCAATAGATTGATACAACGCAAAAAGGTACTTTTGCCGGATCCACTAGAGCCTAAAATTGAAATAACGTCGCCATCATAGGCCTTTAACGAAATACCTTTTAAAACTTCGGCATCACCAAAGGTTTTATGAATATCATTCAGCTCTAACGCTGGAACTTTTGACATGTGTTATACCCTTTCTCGAATGAGTTATTATTCTTAAGAGACTCTCATCAAGTTTCTTGTGCTTATAGTTATTAGTTATATATCTTTTACTATTTGAAATAATGGTCGCCATGATCATCTATTCGAACAAAATTTCAAAACTTTTTTTGCCATAATTGACGCTTTTTCCTATCTGCAGACTCATTTACCCTTTCAATTGGCACAGATTGCTTACGTTCTTCCCTCGGTGTAAGGTCAAAAAAACCTTTGTAAGTCGTACTGAAATGAGGCGCAGAGGAAAATCCACACTCGCTTCCCACTTGGATAATCGGCTTATCTGTTTGTGTTAACAGCTGTTTGGCATGATTCAGTCTCAATTCCAAATAATATCGTGATGGCACATTATTTAGATTGTTTTTAAATAATCGTTCTAAGTGTCGACGCGACACCCCAACATGAAATGCAATATCATCCGGCGATAAAGGCTCTTGAATATTAGCCTCCATCAGTTGCACCGCCTCAACCAATTTTGGTTGGCTGGTGCCTAGTCGAATTTGCAATGGGATGCGCTGTGGGTCTTCATTGGTCCGTATTCGTTCACATACAAATTGCTCTGAGATACTGCTGGCCAATGTCATGCCATGTTGCTTACCAATAAGGAATAACACCATATCCATGGATGCAGTACCACCACTACAGGTAAACCTATCTCTATCCACCTCAAAAAGATGATTTGAAACATTGGTATTGGGAAATGTCTCTCTTAGGTTGGTAATGCTCCACCAATGAATCGTGGCGCGATAGCCATCCAGCAAACCTGCCTGTGCCAATAAATAACTGCCAGTACAAATACCACCCAAGGCAATCTTACGTTTTGATAGTTTTTTCAACCATGCTTCTAACATTAAGTTTTCTTCAGGCATGGCAGGTGAGGCACCACAAATAAACAAGGCATCGAGATCAGAAGGCGCTTCAGACAAAACATAATCCGCCACAGTGACGGCACCCGCACTGGATACGACCTCTTTGCATTTTGCATCTTGGATCGATTGCCCCGTAACCTTATCGCGTGACACACCCTGATCAGGACTGATGGTACAGAAGCGATAAAGGTCCTTACCACTGATCCAATTGGCCATATGTAGGGTCTCAATAGCCGACGAAAAGGCGAGCATTGAAAAGTGTGGAAGTAATAAAAAACCATACTTTTGAGGCTTGCCACTTGCCTGCATGAGTTCTCTTGATGCAAAACCGCGCTCGTACAAATTATTATCCTGTGATAAGTGCGTTTATTAGTGTTTTATTTCCGATAGAATGGATAACAAAGGGTTTTTGAATAGGGTTCAAGCTTTATTTACCCCCCTTGTCCCAATTCAAGAACAAAATGTCGCTAATCTGAAATTTAACACCTTTCGAAGGAGGAAAGTTTTATTAATAATCGATAATAGTCCTGATACAACGCTTTTTCATTCTTATAACTACAATTAGCATTAAAAGAACACCACTCTCGAGGATGAGTTCCAAATGACGCATAACCAAAAGACAGAGTTAATCAACCGAGTCAAATTAGAACTAAAGGAAAATTATTCAGCCAAAGAAGCTGAAAACCTAGTTCACCTTGCTCAATTATACTTTCAGGATTCACTAACTGAAGATATGGTAAGCGAGCCAATTGAAAATTTATACGGTACCATTCTTTGCCTTTGGGATTTTATAAAACAACGTAAATCAAACACACCGACCATTCGTGTGTACAACCCAAACTACGAAGAACACAGCTGGCATTCAACGCATACCGTTATTGAAATCCTAACAGATGACATGCCATTTCTTGTGTCATCTTTGAATATGGCCATTGCGCGTCTTGGTCATACAATTCATAAAACGTCACATCCCTTGTTAAACATTGCTCGTAACAAGAGCGGTGTTGTCACCGAGTTATTTGATAAATCAGGTGAAGCAGGTAACGAATCATTAATGCGCTTTGAAATTGATCGTCAATCCGATTCGAGCACATTTGAAGCAACGGCCAGCGCCCTACTTAACACCCTAGCCGATGTTAAGAATACCGTCGATGATTGGCCGTCTATGCAAACACGCATGGCTGAAATCATTGAAGAGTCTGCAAAAGTTAAGCATTTGAAAAACGACCCAGAACATAAAGAAAACATTGATTTTTTACGCTGGATCGCAAATAACCACTTCACTTTCATTGGTTATCGTTCATACGACTTAGAAATGAAAGACAGTGCAGCGCATTTAAGCTTAGTGTCAAACTCAGGATTGGGAACTTTCCGTGAGAATAAAAAAGAAAAATCGAAAAAACACATAGCGCTAAACGAGAAATTAACTAAATTAGCAGTCGATAATTCTAATTTACTGGTTTTGACCAAGTCGACAGCACTTTCTACTGTCCACCGTCCGGCTCATTTGGATTACCTTGGTATTAAGCGTTTCAATGCTAAAGGCGAAGTAATCGGTGAATGGCGTTTCTTTGGTCTTTACTCTTCAGCAGCCTATGTTGCGCGTTTACAAGACATCCCATTATTGAGTAAAAAACTTGATAAAATTGTCAAGAGCACAGAATTACACCCAGATAGCCACAAGGGCAAAAACCTTAAACACATTCTAAATAGCTACCCTCGTGATGAAATGCTTCAAGCCTCTGCTGAAGAGCTAAAAGAAACCATCATTGATATCCTAGCCATTCAAGAGCGTCGTCAGTTACGTTTATTTTTACGTAAAGACCTTTATGGCCGTTTCATCAACGCCATCGTTTACGTGCCACGTGATAGATACAACACTGAACTGCGTTATAAATTACAAGAGATCTTAATGGACTCTTGCGATGGTACCAGTGCTGAGTTCAACGTTCAGTTCTCTCAAATGGTCTTGGCTCGTGTTAACTTCACGATTCAAACCGCCAAAGATAATGACTTAGACCTTGTCATTGAGAATGATATTCAGCGTAAAATGCAAGATGCGATGAGCTCTTGGGAAGATAAACTTCTGGATGCCCTACACACCAACCATGGTGAAGAAACAGGCAACCAGTTATTCCACAAGTACGCACCTTACTTGCCTGCTGCATACCGTGAAGATTTCTCTCACAACACTGCAGTACTTGATATTGAGCGTCTTAATACGCTCACAGAAGAAGGCGCTATTGCGACTCATCTGTACCGTCAAGTTGGACAAAGAAAAGGCGCTCATTTCTTCAAGGTCTATGGCACAGGCACCTCTCTTGTCCTGTCTGATGTATTACCTGTTTTGGAATGCATGGGGCTACGTGTATTAGAAGCTCGACCTTATGAGCTTGACCAACAAGAAACCAATACCTGGGTGGTTGAATTTGCTATCTCGGTTGATGAGAATATCAACCTAGAACAGAAATCACAGCGTGAAGCATTCCAGGATGCGTTTAATCAAATCATTAAACGTCGTGTTGAAAATGATCGATTTAACGCACTGGTACTTGAAGCTTCGTTAACTTGGCGTCAAGTCACCATGTTACGTGCCATTACGAAATACTTGAATCAACTTCAAGTACCTTTCTCCTTGCCTTACATGCAGCAAACACTGGAGAAAAATTCGGGCATAGCGCGTCTTTTGGTTCAATTATTCGAGCAGAAGTTTAACCCTGCGCTAGATGCAAACCGTGATACTAAGTGCGATAAGCTTCAAGAAAAAATTGAAGCGGCATTAGACCAAGTTGCCAATCTAGATGAAGACAGAATATTGAAGCACTTCTTATCTGTTATTCACGCTATGTTGCGTACCAACTTCTACCAAGCTGACGAAAATGGCGCGATAAAAGATTATGTCTCCTTCAAGCTGGATCCCAATCTTATTCCTGCTGTTCCACTTCCTCGTCCTAAGTTTGAGATCTTCGTTTATGCACCTTGGGTTGAAGGTGTACACATGCGTGGCGGTAAAGTAGCCCGTGGTGGTCTGCGTTGGTCTGACCGTATGGAAGATTTCCGTACTGAAGTATTAGGCCTAGTAAAAGCACAAATGGTTAAGAACGCCGTTATTGTACCTGCGGGTGCAAAAGGTGGCTTTGTTGCCAAGCAGCTTAAGAAGTTTGCTTCTCGCGATGAAGTACAAGCCGAAGTCATTCGTTGTTACACCACTTTTATCAGTGGTCTATTAGACATCACAGATAACTTGGTACAAAACCAAGTCGTTCCACCTAAGTCTGTACAACGCTTTGACGAAGACGATCCATACCTAGTTGTAGCTGCCGATAAAGGTACCGCAACTTTCTCCGATCTTGCCAATAGCATTTCTGAGAAATACGGTTTCTGGTTAGGCGATGCTTTTGCCTCTGGTGGTTCAAACGGTTATGACCATAAGAAAATGGGCATTACCGCTCGTGGTGCTTGGGAATCGGTTAAACGTCAATTCCAAGAAACCGGTCTAGATTGCCAGAACACAGACTTTACCGTTGTGGGTATCGGCGACATGGCAGGGGATGTATTCGGTAACGGTATGCTGTTATCTAAGAAGATTCGTTTGGTTGCTGCCTTTAACCATATGCATATCTTCATTGACCCTACGCCTGATTCAGCAACTTCATTTGTTGAACGTGATCGTATGTTTAAATTGCCTCGTTCATCTTGGGAAGATTACAACAAGGAACTTATTTCTAAAGGCGGTGGTATTTTCAACCGTTCAGCGAAATCAATTCCATTAAACGCTGATATTCGCAAAGCCCTAAACATTGAAGGCAATGCCAAAGCCATGGCTCCGATGGATTTAATCTCAGCCATCCTAAAAGCCAAGGTAGACCTTCTTTGGAACGGTGGTATCGGTACTTACGTTAAGTCTGAAGACGAGACACACGCAGAAGTAGGCGACAGCGGCAACAATGCATTACGCGTAAATGGTAATGAATTACGTTGCATGGTGGTTGGCGAAGGCGGCAACTTGGGTCTGACTCAGCTAGGTCGTATTGAGTTCGCTCAAAACGGTGGCTTGATGAGCACCGATGCGATTGATAACTCAGCCGGTGTTGACAGCTCTGACCATGAAGTAAACATTAAAATTTTACTAAACCGTATTGTTGAAGACGGTGACATGACAGAGAAGCAACGTAATAAACTACTTGCTGAAATGACAGATGAAGTTGGCGCACTGGTACTAAGCCATAACCAAGGTCAAAGTCATGTATTATCGCTGGCTAACTTACAAGCTGTCGAAAAAGTGGCTGATCATCAGCGTTTGATGATGTCCTTAGTACGTGAAGGCCGTCTAAACAGAGAGATTGAGTTCTTACCAAGCGTTTCTAAAATCAAGAAACGTATGAACCAAGGTCAAGGCCTAACACGCCCTGAAATTGCGGTACTACTTGCTTACTCTAAAATCAAACTGTCTGAACAATTGGTTGAAGATGGTATTGGTAAAGATGCGGATCTAATAAAAGAGATCCACGCTTACTTCCCTAAACCTCTGACAGAGCGTTTTGGCGAACATATGGCAAGCCACCCGCTAGCACAAGAAATTGTAGCGGGTCATGTTACCAACAATATTGGTAACCGCATGGGCTCAACCTTCAGTACTTATGTACAGGAAGAGACCAGTGCTTCAGCCTTAAACCTTGTTCGTGCTTACTTGGCCGCTGAGAACATTTTCTCTATCCCTGCACTTTGGGATTCGGTTAATGAATTAGACTTCAAGATTGATAATGGCTTGCAATCTAAGCTGCTAATCAGCATTCAAGCATTACTTGAAAAAGCAACATTGTGGTTGTTACGAAATACCCGTGAAGAGTTATCTATCCAGAAATTGACAGATACCTACAGCCCAGGTGTTGAGAAAATCAACAACAATATAGGTTCTATCTTGACTCAAACAAGTCAGGATCACCTACAAAGCCAAGTCAATGAATTAACAGAACAAGGCGTTCCTGAAGCCGTTGCGCAACAGGTTGCTGGTCTGCAATACCACTTCTACGGTTTAGACATCATACGTGTCGCAGCCAATACACAAAAAGAAGTGATAGATGTAGCACAAACTTATTTTGCTCTAGAAATGAATTTAGACCTGCATTGGTTGCGTAACAGCGTACATAATCTGAAAACGGATGATGTATGGCAGCGTAAAGCTAAATCAGGTCTAGGTGATGAAATTGATAATAGTTTAAGAACCTTAACGCAAGAAGTTATCCAATCTAGTACGGATATTAACGACCTTGGCGCACGCTTAGAACATTGGCATGAGCTGAATGGTGATAATATCAAACACTATCAGGTAACCTTTAACGAAATTAAAGCGGAATCTGTACTGACACTAGCAATGGTATCAGTCGCTATCCGGGAGTTAAGAAACCTAATCTAAAACTGACTAGGCCACCGGAATTCCGGTGGCCAATTTATGAGGTAAATAAAGTGACTGAACAAGTAACGAGAGCAACATTTGACGAAGTAATGGTACCAAACTATGCACCTTCCGCTGTCATCCCTGTGCGTGGTGAAGGCTCTCGCGTGTGGGATACAGAAAACAATGAATACATTGATTTTGCAGGCGGCATTGCAGTAACAGCATTGGGCCATTCACACCCGAAACTAGTTGAGGTTATGCGTCAACAAGCGGGTCAAATTTGGCACCTAGCAAACGTAATGACAAACGAACCAGCACTACGTTTAGCTAAAAAATTAACTGAAAAGACCTTCGCTGACAAAGTTTTCTTCTGTAACAGTGGTGGCGAAGCCAATGAAGCAGCGTTCAAACTAGTTCGTCGTTATGCATTTGATCACTACGGCCCTCAAAAGCATGAAATCATTGCCTTTAACAAATCTTTCCACGGCCGTACTTTGTTTACAGTATCCGTTGGTGGTCAAGCTAAATACAAAGAAGGCTTTGAGCCAACACCAGGCGGCATCAGCCACTGTGACTTTAACAACATAGAACAACTTAAAGCCCTTATTTCTGATCGTACTTGTGCTGTTGTTATGGAGCCAATTCAAGGTGAAGGCGGAATCATTTCTGCTGATATTGAGTTCGCTAAACAAGTACGTGAGTTATGCGACGAACACAATGCTCTACTTGTATTTGATGAAGTACAATCTGGCGTGGGTCGTACTGGTACTTTCTTCGCTTACGAGCAACTAGGTGTTAAACCAGATGTTTTAACATCCGCAAAAGCACTGGGTAACGGCTTCCCTGTTGGCGCTATGCTAGCCACAGATCAAGCGGCGAAAAGCCTAGCGTTTGGTACTCATGGCAGTACCTATGGCGGCAACCCTATGGCCTGCGCGATTGCAGAAGCAGTAATCGATATTGTCGATACTCCAGAAGTATTAGAAGGCGTTCAAAAGCGTCGTCAAATATTCGTTGAAGGCATGCAAGCGATCAACGAAAAGTACAATATCTTTAAAGAGATTCGTGGCATGGGTCTTTTGATCGGTGCAGAAGTCGTTGATGCTTATGCAGGTAAAGCCGCATTATTTATCAAAGCAGCAGCCAAAGAAGGCCTATTCATTCTTGTTGCAGGACCAAACGTTGTTCGTTTTGCTCCTTCGCTTATTATCCCTGAAGACGATATTCAAGACGGTCTTGCGCGTTTCGAAAAAGCCGTTGCTGCCGTGATTGCAGACAACGCTTAATCGTTAGATCGACATAAAAGCCCAGCATGGTCTCCCAGCTGGGCTTTTTTATCACTATCACTTCCTTTAGATTCACTTATTCGTGTTCTAAAATCCCTGCATCGTGATAAAAAAAATATGTTAGGCTTGTTCTAATGACTTTCACAATACAACATATAAGAGAGAATCATGGGTTTATTTTCTGGTTTAAAGAATTTATTTAGCGCTTCAGGCGAAGCTGAGGTCAAAACCGAAGACGCCATAGATTATAAAGGCTTTAATATTATTCCTGCACCTATGTCCGAAGGTGGTCAATTTCGAGTTGCAGCAACAATCACCAAACAAACGGCTGAAGAAGAAACAAAGACACATAAATTCATTCGCTCAGATCTAATTCCAAACAGAGATGAGTGCATTAGAATTACGGTTAGTAAAGCAAAAATGATGATTGACCAGCAAGGCGATCGGATTTTTGGCTAGTATGAAAATCACCAAGGCTCAACATTTGTCTCGTCTAGTAAGTGAGTAATAATGGATAAAACCCTAAAAACCAGATCTAACATAAGTGTCGAACAAGACGACTTTCTGGGTCCCGGTTTTAAAGCCCTCACACTGAATGCTCAAGACAAACAAATTTGTACCTTGGTACACCACCCTGCCGCCGATAAAGCTCATACAGATCAAAACCCTACCGCCATTCTTTACGTACATGGCTACACAGATTACTTCTATCAAACCGAGCAAACCGCATTTTTCAATCAACTCGGATTAGACTTTTATGCCGTCGACCTACATAGTTATGGAAGGTCTATTCGCCCCTTTCAACATGATCACAATAAAAACAGTTTCTCAAATTACTTCGCCGATTTAGATGTTTGCTTACAAACTATGGCAAATCGAGGGGTACGATCTTGTGTTATTTTAGGACACTCAACCGGGGGATTAATTGTCAGTCGTTACCTATCCAAGGTTTATCATAAAGACAAGCTTGGCATAAACATTGTCGGTTTAATCCTAAACAGCCCATTTTTTAGTCTGCCAATGCCATTAAACCAAGAGCGTTGGCGTTTACCCCTCTATCGGTTTATCAGTCGCGCCTTATCTGGCATTAGTTTGCCTGCAAATAAAAACACCCTTTATGCCCAAAGCATTCATCAGAGTCTTGGCGGCGAATGGCCCTATCGGTTAGATTGGAAACCAAGCCAAGGTTCGCCATTATCTTTTAGCTGGTTAAACCAAATAATGAGGGAACAAAAGACATGCCTGCAATCCCGTTGCGACATTCCAACCCTATTATGCCGTTCATCACACAGTACCTATTACAAGAAAACCTTGGCAGAAACCCAACAAGGTGATGCTGTGTTAGATGTGGATAATATGGAGGCTAAAGCTAAGACAATCTTCACCCAACTCGATATTGTCATCATAAACAAAGGCTTTCACGACTTGGCTTTATCACCGTCAGAAGTGCGTCATGATTATTACAAAAAAATACAGAACTGGTTATCAACATACCAAAACACTTAAAAAGAGACATCGCATTCATCAAATTAACTACAGCCATTTGAGCACTTTCCAGTTAGACTAGTTCTCTTAATTTGCATCTAATTGTTTTATAAAACCAAATTGCAACCATCGTAAAAATAAGCACATGCTAAGAAACTAAGAAAAAGTCGCTGTTATGAGGTCTCTATCATGCATTATTTAACATCTTTTATTACTCTTATTGCCTTGGCTGCTAGCAGTCAGTTTAGCGTGGCAAATGAACGTGATTTTTGGTTAGTCGATGAATTTTTGGAACAGCATCCTGAGCAACAAAACATCAGCCTAACGTTTGCTGAACTGGTACGCCTACCTGCTACGCCCTTAAATACACCGCCATTAAAACCCGTGAAAATTGCAGTGGTCTATCCCGCCAATCAAATATCAGATTATTGGCGTAGAAGCATCAGTTCATTTGAGTCAAGGTTGAAAGAGCTTGATATTCCTTATGAAATACATCCTTTTTTAACTCAAACCCCAAAAAATGACTCCTTGAGGGAGCAAGCTAAAGAGATTCTGACAGCGGTAAATTCTGGCGCAGATTACCTTATTTTAACGCTTTATAAAAAACAGCATCAATCCATCATAGAGCGTCTCATTTCGAATCAGAAAACCAAGGTGATTTTGCAAAATATTACGTCCCCCATTAAAGCGTGGGATAACCAACAACCTTTTATGTATGTCGGATTTGACCATGTTAAAGGCTCTCAATTATTAGCCGATTGGTATATGGATCAGGATTTAGAAAACAAAGACTTTGGTTTAATGCACTACCCTAAAGGTTATATCAGCAAAGTTAGGGGCGATAGTTTTGCCCAATACACAAAATCAAACTCTAACTATAATTTAGTAAGCAGCTACTATACTGACTCGACAAGACAGAATGCCAGTGACAACGCTAACAATATGTTAATTGATAATAGCAACCTAGGCTTTATTTATGCCTCATCGACAGATATAGCCCTTGGGGTGAGTGATGCAATTTCTGAGCACAAGCTACAGAATAAGGTATTGGTAAATGGCTGGGGCGGCGGCAGCGCTGAACTCGAAGCCTTGTCACAAGGAAAACTTGATGTCACAGTCATGCGCATGAATGACGATAATGGTGTTGCCATGGCTGAAGCCATTAAATTAGACTTATCCGGGCAAACAACTCAAGTACCCGTTATTTACAGTGGTGACTTTGTCGTTGTGACAAAAGACTCAAGTCCAGAAAAAGTCTTATCACTTAAAAAGCAAGCTTTCCGCTATTCCGGAATTAATCGTCAATAAAATGGCAAGAGAAGAAAAGTAATGAACAAGGTTCGTTCTCTTTATAAGGTACCATTATTTGTCGCTATTTCAGGGATAATGTTGATACTTTTTATTGCCTCAGCTGCGATACAGGTTCGTTCTGTTTCACGTATCGCCGATTCCATCATAGATAAAGAAGTCACTAGCTTTACTCGTCAAACACAAACCAGTCTGCAATTGTTTTTTGACAATGTATTGCAGCGAAACCAACTTTTATTACAAAGCTCAGCCGCTAATTTTCAGCTACTAAAATCACTGGAAGATAGCGACCCTTTAGCTATCATGCAAAACCTTAATACACTTTATAATTCAGAACCTAACTCAGGCATGGAGTTACTCTTCATCATGAGCCCAACAAGTCAGGTGCTATACGATGCCAGCTCACCTTTTTTCAGTGATGAGCAGAGTCTGAATAAATTAAGCCATTCACCTTCCAATACTTATAACTGGCGTCTAGTTTCAATGAGTATGGCCAGTAAAAACCAAGTGATCTTATTTAAAAAAGAAGCGTTAATCTCGCCTTCTAGTGGCAAAATTCTAGGTTATCTAGCAGGTGGTATCGTACTTAGCGGCCGTATTGCCATGCTTAATCAGGCGAGAAGTTATGTTGATATCGATAGTATTGCGCTAAGGTATGATTCTAAAATATTAGCGGAGAGCACCAAGGGTAGCTTAATCATTCGAGATCATGTTAATGCCCTATTGCCTTCATTAGCGCAGAAGAAATCTGGCTCAAACCAACTAAAACCCGAGTTAAAAAAGTATAAAAAGCATTTTGTTGGCCGTTATCAAATTGTTATCGCCAACCTTGAATCAAAACTTGAGTTTATCACTCTCGTCTCGAGCTCTTCTTTTGATACCTTAAATACAGAATATAAGTACCAAGCAAGCTTTTTACTTGTCGCTCTATTTGCCTTTGCCATTTTTTCTTCTTTAATTGTTATTGCTATCGCAATCAGCCCTCTCATGCGCCTCATTTCTGCGGCACGACAAGCCATAGATAAAAATGAAGTGATGCAAGCTCAGAACAGCTCGATTAAAGAATACGCAGAACTAGACAATACCTTAAGTGAATTAATCCAATCCTCCAGTTTTCAAAAACAAGAATTGAAACACTTAAATAATCAGCTCAAACAGAACGTCAAAGAACTAGAGCAGTCCAACAAAGAGCTCGACAACATTACTTATATTGCATCCCATGATTTAAAGTCTCCTCTTCGAGGCATCAGTTTGCTCACTCAATGGCTAAGCCATGAATTGAGTAATAAGTTACGTCCTGAAGTGAATGATAAAATCCTACTATTAAGCCAAAGGGTAAATAGTATGGAATCTATTCTAGAGCGTATGCTCAGTTACTCAAAGGTCGGTCAAAAAGGGCATGAGCTGGCGTCAGTCGACAGTAAAACTTTATGTCAGTCCATATTTAAAGATGCTCAACATGATAAGGAAAACGTACTGTCACTGAGTGGTTTTTTCCCGGTATTCACAACCTACCAAACCCCTTTTGAACAAGTAGTGCGTCACCTGATTGAAAATGCCCTAAAACACAATCCATCAAGCAAAGCACAAGTCAGCATTGAAGTCGAAGAGCAAGAAGGTTATTACCATTTTAAGATATCTGATAATGGCCCTGGTATTTCAGCACAGCTGCAAGCAGCACTACAGGAAAATGAATCACTTAATGATCCGCCATCTTTGCTAAATATAGGCGTAGGTCTGAGTATGGTTAAAAAGATAACCAAACTCTATGAGGGTAAAGTGACCATTATTTTAAGTAACGAAAGAGGCACCTCTATCCTCTTTACGTGGCCTGCAAGACCTTCCGCATTAACCATGGGTTAATGCTTTAGCCTTACCCGCTAACTCCCGCCTTTGATTAATACTGCATCCAACCAAGCAATCGGAAAAATACGCTTTAGAAATGCCATAAGGTAGGTTGGAAAGGTGACAAAATATCGGGCCTTGGGCCTATCCGATTCCAGCGCATGGATCAGCTTTTTAACCACAACATCCGCAGGTAAGGTAAAACTCGAGTTGGATTTTGAGGCACTGAGCCTTGCCATTGCAGCCTCATAACCTGCTTGATGGCGACTTCCTTGAATATCGACATTGGCTTTCAACGCGATTAAGGCATTAGCTCGAAACTGAGATTCGATAGGTCCAGGTTCTATCAAGGAAATACTCACCGGACTGTCTTTTAACTCCAACCTCAAAGTATCTGTCAGTCCTTCAAGAGCAAATTTAGAGGCGTTATAAGCCCCTCTAAAAGGCATGGCAACCAAACCTAATACGGAGCTATTTTGCACAATACGACCACTTCCTTGAAGCAACATATGTTTAACAGCCAATCGCGTTAACGTATGTGTGCCAAATACATTCGCTTCAAACTGCAACCGAAGAGCGTCAGTTGTCAGGTCCTCTACTGCACCGGGCTGACCATAAGCCCCATTATTAAATAATGCATCTAACTTGCCACCCGCAATCTCTAACGCACCAGCAAAACCCGATTCAATGGATAGCTCATCATTCAGATCTAATCTCAGAACGTGCTTTAGTCCCATTTTCTGAAGCGAAATGACGTCCTTATCCTGCCGACAAGATGCGATAACCAACCAACCCCTATCTTGCAACGTTTTAGCGGCACATAAGCCAATACCCGATGAGCAACCTGTAATCAAAATCGACCCTGACATGCCATTTCCCATAATAAAATTTGGCATTAGCTTACCTTAAAGCGAGGCTAAGTTGTGAGTATAAAAAAGCCCCACCGAATAAAGGCGAGGCTTAGTCTGTACTATTTTAAAGTCGTCTATTATTTTAGCGCATCGGCATGAAATTCGAGATGATCATCAATAAAGCTCGCGATAAAGAAATAGCTGTGATCATAACCCACCTGATGACGCATAGTCAGAGGGTGGTTATTAACATCGCAGGCGAGTTCTAATGCATCGGGTTTTAATTGCTCTGCTAAAAAGTTATCCGCATCGCCCTGATCAACTAAGATCGGTAACTTCTCTTCTGATTTACTAATCAAAAGACAAGCGTCCCATTCTTCCCAGGTTTTTTCATCATGACCCAGATAGCCGGTGAAGGCTTTTTTGCCCCAAGGACACTGAGTTGGATTACTAATAGGCGCGAAAGCAGAAACAGATTGATAAGCACCTGGGTTTTTCAAGGCACAAATTAAAGCGCCATGACCCCCCATTGAATGACCACTAATGGATTTCTTATCTGTCACCGGAAAGTTATCTTGAATCACTTGCGGCAATTCAGATACCACATAATCATACATACGATAAGTTTGATCATAAGGCGCTTGCGTGGCATTTAGATAAAAACCTGCGGCACTACCAAAGTCATAGCTTTCATGTTCACCTGGGTAATCACTGCCCCTAGGGCTAGTATCAGGACAAACAATCGCCATGCCTAGTTTTGCAGCAAGACGCTGAGCTCCCGCTTTTTGCATGAAGTTTTCATCGTTACAAGTAAGTCCCGATAACCAATATAATACTGGTACCTTACTTGTCTGCGCTTGAGGAGGCAGATAAATGGCAAATACCATGTCACCTTTTACTGTCTCACTTTGATGGCGATAGCGTTTAATCCAACCGCCACACGACTTAGTACTAGAAAGTAATTCTGGTTGAGTCATCTTATATTCCTTTTAGCCAAAACAATCTGTATAGGGAAAAACCCTGCTATCTAAAGCAGGGCTAAAATTTATTTATCAAATAAAATAACAGATCGAATACTCTTACCTTCATGCATCAGATCAAACGCATGGTTAATATCTTCTAGGCCCATAGTATGGGTAATGAAGGGGTCAATTTCTATTTCACCCTTCATATACTGATCAACATAACCGGGTAATTGACTACGTCCTTTAACACCACCAAACGCAGAACCTTTCCAGACTCGACCGGTTACCAATTGGAATGGACGCGTTGCAATCTCTTCACCTGCACCCGCGACACCGATCACAATCGACTCACCCCAACCCTTATGACAGCACTCTAGCGCTTGACGCATAACCTGAACATTACCGATACACTCAAATGAGTAATCCACACCACCATCAGTCATATCAACAATGACTTGCTGGATAGCATCAGAGAAGTCTTTTGGATTAATGCAGTCGGTCGCACCAAATTGACGAGCCATTTCAAATTTAGACTCATTCACGTCAATCGCGATGATGCGTCCTGCATTTGCCATACGCGCACCTTGGATAACGGATAAACCAATACCACCAAGACCAAAAACAGCAACAGTCGCACCCGGCTCTACTTTCGCCGTATTTAATACCGCACCAATACCAGTAGTAATGCCACAACCTAATAGGCAAACTTTTTCAAGCGGTGCATCCACATGAATTTTCGCCAAGGCAATTTCAGGTATAACACTGTATTCAGAAAAAGTTGATGTTCCCATATAATGATGAAGTGTCTTACCACCTATGCTGAAACGGCTGGTGCCATCAGGCATTAAACCCTTACCTTGCGTTACTCGAATAGCCTGACAAAGGTTTGTTTTACCTGATAAACAAAACTTACATTGTCCACACTCTGCTGTGTAAAGCGGAATAACATGGTCGCCAGGTTTTAGGGTTGTCACACCCGCGCCCACTTCTTCGACTACACCCGCACCTTCATGACCTAGAATGCTGGGAAAAATACCTTCTGGATCAGCGCCCGATAGGGTAAACGCATCCGTATGACACACACCGGTTGCAACCATACGTACGAGAACTTCACCTGCTTTAGGACCTTGAACATCGATTTCTTCAATAACAAGAGGTTGACCTGCTTGCCATGCAATTGCAGCACGAGATTTCATACAACTAACCTTAAAAAAGTGATTAAAATAAATGAGCTAAATAACAAAGCCCTGAAAAACTATAAGGGTGTTTTATCATTTCTTAATAGAGAGTGTAGCGCTATTTAATTAATAAGATAATGACACAAGAAGTAAGTTATTATTGCCATACAGCAAGAATCAAAGAGATAACGCAATTATGAAACATTGGGATGGCATTGAAGCCTTTGTCGAAGTTGTTCGCCAAGGCAGCTTTTCTGCTGCGGCAGAAAAACTACAGGTATCAGCATCTCATATTAGTCGCCTTGTCTCTCAACTAGAAAAAAGATTAGACAGCACCCTGTTATTTCGTACTACCCGCAGCATTCGTCTCAGTGAAGCCGGCTCACTTTATTATCAACAATGCAGTCAGTTGTTAGATTCAATTGATAGCGCAGAAGAGATGGTCACCAGTTTAAATCAAGCGCCTGTTGGCCACTTACGCATCAGTTGCGCCACCACCTTTGGTGAACGTTTTATCGCCCCTAAGGTAAATGATTTTTTATTGACCCATCCCAAGATTCAACTGGATTTACATTTAACCAATCGCGAAGTTGACCTCATTGATGAAGGTTATGACCTTGCGATTCGATTAGGCACACTCAAAAGTTCCAGCCTCTTAGCACGACGTTTATGCGATCGTGTTGAGTATGTTTGTGCTTCTGCCCACTATATTGCGCGCTTTGGCATGCCTCATACTTTATCCGAGCTAAGTAAACATAACTGCTTGCAAGGCTCCAAAGATGTTTGGACTTTTATGCAGGATAAACAAAAACGGGAAATTAAAATCAATTCAAATTGGCGTAGTAACTCAGGCCCAGCTCTTTTAGATGCCACACTAAAGGGCTTAGGCATCGCCCAATTACCTGATTATTATGTGGCGCCTTATATTGCCAGTGGCGAACTCATCCCCATACTCAGTCAGTACCAGTATCCTTACACTGGCGTCTGGCTGGTTTACCCCAAAGCTCGCCAACAATCGCCTAAGTTAAAATTACTGTGTGATCATTTGATAGCATCGGTTCGTAGCGAGAGTGGCATAGTTACTTCAACCTAAAGACATATCCGCTCTTTTAAGACAATGGCGTCTGGCTGCTGTATCTCGATTCTAAGCCCCAAAGCTCGCCAGCAATCACCTAAGTTAAAATTACTGTGTGATCATTTGATAGCACCGGTTCGTAGCGAGAGTGGCATAGTTACTTCAACCTAAAGACATATCCGCTCTTTTAAGACAATGGCGTCTGGCTGCTGTATCTCGATTCTAAGCCCCAAAGCTCGCCAACAATCGCCTAAGTTAAAATTACTGTGTGATCATTTGATAGCATCGGTTCGTAGCGAGAGTGGCATAGTTACTTCAACCTAAAGACATATCCGCTCTTTTAAGACAATGGCGTCTGGCTGCTGTATCT